>Ga0210396_10000645_pt1 | contig 42728 bp, 45 predicted proteins | sample IncBWH17OmetaG_FD_155466 | JGI IMG/M metagenome (GOLD analysis project Ga0210396, IMG submission 155466) | Forest soil microbial communities from Barre Woods Harvard Forest LTER site, Petersham, Massachusetts, United States - Inc-BW-H-17-O ... | reverse complement strand
ACGCAGCTATGGGCTCATGGCCTGCCTGCCGTACAGCTGGAAGCAGGTCGTCGACACCCCGCTTTTCGCCGAGAACAACCTCGCGCTCGAGGTCGGCAACGGCGACAATGCGGTCACGGTGGTCCGCACGCCGGCCCGCTACTCCACGTTCACAGCGGCCGCCACCGAGCCCCCGCCTGCCTTGGGTGAACACAACGACGATTTCTTGACCGCGCCGTAACGCTCAGCGCAGTAGTGCGCGCGACATGACCACGCGCTGAATCTGATTGGTGCCCTCGTAGATCTGAGTGATCTTGGCGTCGCGCATCATCCGCTCGACCGGGAAGTCGGTGGTATAGCCAGCGCCACCGAAAAGCTGCACAGCCGCCTCCGTGACGTCCATGGCGGTGTCGGAGGCGAAGCACTTCGCGGCCGCCGAGATGAATCCGAGATTCCGCTCGCCGCGTTCGGCGCGGGCCGCGGCGCTGTACACCATCAGCCGGGCCGCTTCGACTTTCATTGCCATGTCGGCAAGTTCGAACTGCACACCTTGAAACTCAGAGATCGACTTGCCGAACTGCTTGCGGTCCTTGGTGTAGGCGACGGCAGCATCCACCGCCCCCTGCGCGATGCCCACGGCCTGCGCACCGACGGTGGGGCGGGTGTGGTCGAGGGTCTGCAGCGCGGTTTTGAACCCCGTGCCAGGTTCGCCGATGATCCGATCGCCCGGGATGCGGCAGTTCTCGAAGTACAACTCGGTAGTCGGTGACCCCTTGATGCCCATTTTCTTTTCCTTTGGGCCGATGCTGAACCCCTCATCGTCAAGGTGCACCATGAACGCCGAGATGCCGTTGGCGCCCTTCTCCGGATCGGTCACCGCCATCACCGTGTACCAGGTTGACTTGCCACCGTTGGTGATCCAGCACTTGGTGCCGTTGAGAATCCAGTCACCCCCGTCGGCCTTGGCCCGGGTCCGCATCGCGGCCGCGTCGCTGCCGGCTTCGCGCTCACTCAACGCATACGACGCCATCGCCCCGTCGGAGGCGAGCGCCGGCAACACCTGCTTCTTCAGTTCCTCCGAACCCTGCAGGATCAGGCCCATCGTGCCCAGCTTGTTCACCGCGGGAATCAACGAGGCAGAGGCGTCGACTCGAGCCACTTCTTCGATCACGATGCAGGCCGCCACGGAGTCCGCGCCCTGACCGCCGTACGCCTCGGGAATGTGGACGGCGTTGAAGCCCGACGCGTTCAGCGCCGTGAGCGCCTCGTCGGGGAACCGGGAGTTTTCGTCCACCTCGGCGGCATACGGAGCGATCTCCTTTTCCGCCAGCGCGCGAATCGCCGCCCGCAGCTCGTCGTGCTCCTCAGGCAGCTTGAACAGATCGAATGACGGATCTCCGCCCCAACCAGCCATCTCGGCCTCCTTTTGCTACTCGCCGGTAACTTTACCTTGACGTTCCTTCAGGGCCGCATCCTTGGCCAGCACCGACTCCGCCAGCTGGTCCTGGAACGCGACGATCCGGTCGCGCAGCGCCGGATCCGAAACCGCCAAAATCCGCACCGCCAACAGGCCCGCGTTGCGCGCTCCCCCGATCGACACCGTGGCCACCGGCACCCCGGCCGGCATCTGCGCGATGGACAGCAGCGAGTCCAGGCCGTCGAGCCGCGCCAGCGGCACCGGGACGCCGATCACCGGCAGCGGTGTGGCCGAGGCCACCATGCCCGGCAGGTGGGCCGCGCCGCCGGCACCGGCGATGATCACCTCGACGCCGCGGTCGGCCGCACTTCGCGCGTAGTCGAGCATCCGACCAGGAGTGCGGTGCGCCGACACCACACCGACCTCGTAGGGGACGTCGAACTCGGCCAGTGCGTCGGCGGCGTCGGTCATCACCGACCAATCGGTGTCGCTGCCCATGATCACCCCGACGAGGGGGGCCTTAGTCATCTGCGCCGCTCCTCCCGCCCTTTTCGGATCGCACTGCCCTGTCGATCGTCGTCGGCGCTAGCCATGTGGATCCCATCCGTCCGTCCACTGCCCGTGTGACAACCAGTGTGCCGCCAGCTCGGCGCGATCGCGGAGATTCGCCAGCTCTGCGACATGGTCGCCGAGAAAGTTGATGTGGCCGACCTTGCGGCCCGGTCGTTCGCCCTTGCCGTAGAGGTGAACCCGCGCATCGGGCATCCGCGCGAACAGGTGATGCAACCGCTCGTCGACCGTCATCGTCGGCGTTTGCGCGGCGCCCAGCACGTTGGCCATCACCGTCACCGGCACCGTGGCGTCGGTATCGCCGAGCGGGTAGTCGAGCACCGCACGCAGATGCTGCTCGAACTGGCTGGTCCGCGACCCGTCCATGGTCCAGTGCCCGGAGTTGTGCGGTCGCATGGCCAATTCGTTGATTAGCAGCTGCCCTTCGACCGTCTCGAACAGCTCGACGGCCAGCACGCCGACGACGCCGAGTTCGGCCGCCAATCGCAGCGCCAGCTGCTGAGCGGCGGCACCCACGTCGTCGGGCAGGTCCGGCGCCGGCGCGATCACCAGCACGCAGATGCCGTCGCGCTGCACGGTCTCCACTATCGGCCACGCCGCGCCCTGCCCGAATGGCGACCGCGCCACCAACGCTGAGAGCTCGCGGCGCATCGCGACGCGCTCCTCGACCAACACCGGCACACCGGAATCCAGATACTCACGCGCGATCTCGCGGGCCTCGGCCACGTCGGCCGCCATCCGCACACCGCGACCGTCGTAGCCGCCGCGGACCGCCTTGACCACCATCGCGCCGCCGGTGCGCGCGGCGAAGGCGGCAATGCTGTCCAGGTCGTGCAGCCCTTTTACGGCCGCATAGCGCGGCACGGGAGCCCCTAGCGCCTCCAGGCGTCGCCGCATGACGAGTTTGTCCTGCGCGTGAATTAAAGCCTCTGGCGGCGGTGCCACGTTGACGCCCTCGGCGACCAGCTTCTCGAGCAACTCGGTCGGGACGTGCTCATGATCGAACGTCAGCGCGTCGGCGCCGGCGGCGACGCGGCGCAGAGCATCGAGGTCGGTGTGCGAGCCGATCACCACGTCCGGGCTCACCTGAGCGGCCGGATCGTCGGCGTCGGCGGCGAGCACCCGCAGGCACTGACCCATTGCGATCGCGGCCTGGTGGGTCATCCGGGCGAGTTGGCCGCCGCCGACCATCGCGACCAGCGGAGCTGCGGTGGGGGTACTCGGCACGGCAATTATGGTGTCATGGCCGCTGAACGGGGTGTTTACCGACGCTGATACCGCCGTTGGGCATGGTTAACGGGTAGTACGTACACTGCGACATTGTGTCCTTCGCCGATGCCACGATCGCGCGGTTACCGCGGCCGATCCGTCCTTACGCCGAACGCCATCACGAACTGATCAAGTTCGCGATCGTCGGCGGTACCACTTTCGTCATCGACTCGGCGATCTTCTACACCCTCAAGCTGACGATCCTGGAGCCCAAGCCGGTGACCGCCAAGGTCATCTCAGGCATCGTCGCGGTCATCGCGTCCTACGTCTTGAACAGGGAGTGGAGCTTCCGCGACCGCGGCGGTCGGGAGCGTCACCACGAGGCGCTGCTGTTCTTCGCGTTCAGCGGCGTGGGCGTGCTGCTGAGCATGGCGCCGTTGTGGATCTCAAGCTACGTCCTGCAGCTGCGAGTGCCGATGGTGTCATTGACCGCGGAGAACATCGCCGACTTCATCTCGGCCTACATCATCGGCAACCTACTGCAGATGGCGTTCCGCTTCTGGGCGTTTCGGCGGTGGGTGTTCCCCGACGAATTAGGCCGCAGCCAGGACCATGCACTGGAATCGGCCCTTACCGCCGGTGGGTTCGCCGAGATCCTCGAGAACAACCTCGAAGAGGGCGGCAATGTCACGCTGCTGCGGGCTTGGCGGTCGCGCCGTAGCCGGATAGATCAGCTGGGCGCTTCCTCGGACCCCAGGGTGTCGAAAACCTCGTGATATAGCAGCGCGTGGACCTGCTCCACGCGCGGAATGTCGTAGAACTCCAACGGATCTTGTGACGCCGACTCGACGATCAGCGTGCCGGTACGCAAAATCCTGTCGATCAGCCGATGCCGGAATTCCACGCTGTTGATGCGCGCCAGCGGGATGTCGATGCCGCTGCGGCTCAACACTCCGTGCCGGAACATCACTCGCCGATCGGTGATCACGAAATGGGTCGTCAGCCAGTTCAGGAACGGCCACAGCGTCAGCCAGCCGAGGACGATCAGCCAGATCGCCCCGATGACGGCGAAGATGACTCGTTTGGCGCTCGGATCCCAGTTGGTGCCGTTGACGACCGCTGAGCCGAACGACGCCGCCGCGCTCGCCAGGATCAGGACGACAACCGGCCAGAACAGTCGCTTCCAGTGCGGGTGCCGGTGCAAGACCACCTGTTCGCCAGAGGCCAGCACTTTTTCGGGATAACGGCCGGGGTAGCCCACGCTGGCACTTTAAACGCTGGCGCGCAGGTGTGTGATGTCTCCGGCCGAGATCGCCACCGTCTGGCCACCGGTGTCGACGCACAATCGGCCCGTCTCGTCGATGGCATGCGCGATCCCGACCACCTCACGGTCACCGGGCAAGATGGCCCGCACCCGCGAACCCAGGGTCAGGCTGTAGCGCTGATAGTCGGCGATCAGCGCCGCGTCGGCGCCGCCGGCGCTGCGCCAGGCATCGATGCGTACCGCCAATTCGCGAAGTATTCTGCGCGCCAACGTGTTTCGATCACTAGCCGATGAGCCCAGCATCAGCAGCGACGTGGCTACCGGGTCCGGTGCTTCGTCGGCGGTCAGCGACACGTTGAGCCCCAACCCGAGCACGATCACCGGCGTCGGCGCGGCGACCTCGGCGAGAATCCCGGCCAGCTTGCCGCCGTTGGCCAAGACGTCGTTCGGCCACTTGAGACCCACTGATGCGCCAGTGACGCCGCATTCCGCGGTAAGCGCGTCCGCCACCGCAACACCGGTGGCCAGCGGCAACCATCCCCAGCCCGACCGGGGAACCGACGCCGCGCCGACGCCCACCGACAAGGCGATCTGCGCGCGCGGCGGCGCTGACCACTGCCGGCCGTGCCGCCCACGACCGGCGTTCTGGTACTCGGCGAGCAACACCCACCCGTCGATGTCGGCGCCGCCCTCGGCGCGGGCGATCAGATCGGCGTTAGTGGAGCCGGTTTCGGTGACGACGTCGAGTTGACGCCACGGCAGGCCCGGTCCGGCCAACCCGTCGCGCAACGTCGCGGTGTCCAACGGCGCCCTGAGCGAGTCATGATCCATTGCACCGAGCCTAAGACGGCGTGCTGGATTGGGATCGCAATATAAGGGACCGCTAAGATTGGCAGCCATGACAAGCACCTCAGAAGCGCATGTGGAAGCGAAGGCCGAGCACCACATCGACATCCACACCACCGCGGGCAAGCTCGCCGAACTGCGCAAGCGGTCCGAGGAGACGCTGCACCCGGTTGGCGAGGCCGCGGTTGACAAGGTGCACGCCAAGGGCAAGCTGACCGCGCGGGAGCGCATCTACGCCCTGCTCGACGAGGGGTCGTTCGTCGAGCTCGACGCGTTGGCCAGGCATCGCAGCACCAACTTCGGGCTGGGCGAGAAGCGCCCGCTGGGCGACGGCGTGGTCACCGGCTACGGCACCATCGATGGCCGCGACGTGTGCATCTTCAGCCAGGACGTGACGGTGTTCGGCGGCAGCCTCGGCGAGGTGTATGGCGAGAAGATCGTCAAGGTCCAGGAGCTCGCCACCAAGACCGGCAGGCCGCTGATCGGCATCAACGACGGCGCGGGCGCGCGGATCCAGGAGGGCGTGGTTTCGCTGGGCCTGTACAGCCAGATCTTCCGCAACAACATCCTGGCGTCCGGCGTCATCCCGCAGATCTCGCTGATCATGGGCGCTGCCGCCGGTGGGCATGTCTATTCGCCGGCGCTGACCGACTTCATCGTGATGGTCGACCAGACCAGCCAGATGTTCATCACCGGTCCGGACGTGATCAAGACGGTCACCGGCGAGGACGTGACGATGGAGGAGCTCGGCGGTGCCCACACCCACATGGCCAAGTCCGGCACCGCGCACTACGTCGCCTCCGGCGAGCAGGACGCCTTCGACTACGTCCGCGACCTGCTGAGCTACCTGCCGCCCAACAACTTCACCGACCCGCCACGCTATGCCGTGCCGGTGCCCGAGGGTGCCATCGAGGACAACCTCACCGAAGAGGACATCGAGCTGGACACGCTGATCCCGGACTCGGCCAACCAGCCCTACGACATGCACGAGGTGATCACCCGCATCCTCGACGACGACGAGTTTCTCGAGGTGCAGTCCGGCTACGCCCAGAACATCGTGATCGGGTTCGGTCGCGTCGACGGCCACCCGGTCGGCATCGTCGCCAACCAGCCCACCCATTTCGCCGGCTGCCTGGACATCGACGCCTCCGAAAAAGCAGCCCGCTTCGTGCGAACCTGCGACTGCTTCAACATCCCGATCGTCATGCTGGTGGACGTGCCGGGCTTCCTGCCGGGCACCGGCCAGGAATACAACGGCATCATTCGGCGCGGCGCCAAGCTGCTGTACGCCTACGGCGAGGCCACCGTTCCCAAGATCACCGTCATCACCCGTAAGGCCTACGGCGGCGCTTACTGCGTGATGGGTTCCAAGGACATGGGCTGCGACGTCAACGTCGCCTGGCCGACCGCGCAGATCGCGGTGATGGGCGCTTCCGGCGCGGTCGGTTTCGTCTACCGCCAGCAGCTCGGCGACGCCGCGAAAAACGGCGAGGACGTCGACGCGCTGCGGCTGCAGTTGCAGCAGGAGTACGAGGACACCTTGGTCAACCCGTACATCGCCGCCGAGCGGGGCTACGTCGACGCGGTCATCCCGCCGTCGCACACCCGCGGCTACATCGGGACGGCGCTGCGGCTGCTGGAGCGCAAGATCGCTCAGGTTCCGCCGAAGAAGCATGGGAACATTCCGCTGTGAGTGGAACGAGCGGAGCGAACGCAGTAAGCGACGGGAGTGGCGAAGAAGAGACGCAGGCTGCCGCGGCCGAAACGCCTGACGCGCATGAGCCGCACATCCAGGTGCTCAAGGGCAACCCGACCGACGAGGAGCTGGCCGCGCTGATCGCGGTTCTCGGCAGCGCCGCCGGCGGCGGAGGTGAGCCCGCGCAGCCGGAGCAGACCCGCTGGGGCCTGCCCGTCGACAAACTTCGCTACCCGACCTTCAGCTGGCAGAAGATCACCCTGCTGGAACGGCTCCACATGCGGCGATGACCCGCCGCGGCACGACGATGGTGCCGGCGGAGCCGGGGTCGAGGAGTGACGCATGACCCGCATCGTGCTCGGGTCCGCCTCACCCGGCCGGCTCACGGTGCTGCGGCAGGCCGGCGTCGACCCGCTGGTCGTGGTCTCGGGCGTCGACGAGGACGCGGTCATTGCCGCTTTGGGATCGAACACCTCCCCCGGTGACGTCGTCCGCGCCCTGGCCCAGGCAAAAGCCGACCAGGTTGCAGCCAACCTCGACGCCACGGTCGCCGCGGATTGTGTTGTCATTGGCTGTGATTCGATGCTCTACATCGACGGCCGACTGGTCGGCAAGCCCGCATCAGACGCCGCAGCCCGACGCCAGTGGCAGTCGATGAGCGGCCGGTCCGGTCAGCTTTACACCGGACACTGCCTGCTACGGCTGCTCGACCGCAACGTCAGCCGACAGGCATCCGAATCAGCTTTTACCACGGTGCATTTCGCTGAACCGACGGCAGCAGATCTGGACGCGTATATCGCCAGCGGCGAACCGTTGGCCGTCGCCGGCGGATTCACCCTGGACGGGCTGGGCGGGTGGTTCGTCGACCGGATCGAAGGCGATCCGTCCAACGTCATCGGCCTCAGCCTGCCGCTGACGCGCTCACTGCTGCAACGCGTTGGCCTGTCGGTTAGCGAGCTGTGGCCATGAAACGGGAAACGCGGCGCGGTAGCCCGGCGAGTAGGCTCACAGTGTGCCATTACCAGCAGATCCCAGCGCGACGCTGAGCGCCTACGCCCACCCGGAGCGGCTGGTGACTGCCGATTGGCTGGCCGGCAACATTGGTCAACCGGGGCTTGCCATCGTCGAATCCGACGAGGATGTCCTGCTTTACGACGTCGGCCATATTCCCGGAGCGGTCAAGATCGACTGGCATACCGACCTCAACGAACCCCGGGTGCGCGACTACATCAACGGCGAGCAGTTCGCCGAATTGATGAACCGCAAAGGTATTTCCCGCGACGACACCGTGGTGATCTACGGGGACAAGAGCAACTGGTGGGCCGCGTATGCGCTGTGGGTCTTCACGCTCTTCGGCCACCCGGATGTGCGGCTGCTCAACGGCGGGCGCGACCTGTGGATCCACGACGGACGCGACACCACGTTGGATGTTCCGACCAAAACCTCGAGCGGCTATCCCGTTGTGCAGCGCAATGATGCACCGATCCGCGCGTTCAAAAACGATGTGCTGGCCATCCTCGGCTCCGAGCCGCTGATCGATGTGCGATCCCCCGACGAGTACACCGGCAAGCGCACCCATATGCCCGACTACCCCGAAGAAGGCGCGCTGCGCGCCGGGCACATCCCCACCGCGCAATCGATTCCATGGGGCAAGGCGGCCGACGACAGTGGGCGGTTCCGCAGCCGCGACGAGCTGGAGCAGCTCTACGGGTTCGTCGGGCCGGACGACAAAACCGTCGTGTACTGCCGCATCGGCGAGCGGTCCAGCCACACCTGGTTTGTGCTGACGCATCTGCTCGGTATCCCGGGCGTGCGCAACTACGACGGCTCCTGGACCGAGTGGGGCAATACCGTCCGGGTGCCGATCGTCGCCGGCGAAAGCCCGGGAGCGGTGCCGGTCCGATGAGCATGCCCGCGCCGCTGGCCGAGGTCTTGTCCGGCTTCGCCGAAGTCCAGGGCCAGGACAAGCTCGACCTGCTGCTGGAGTTTGCCGATGACCTGCCGGCATTGCCCGCCGATCTGGAAGAGGCGGCGATGGAGCCGGTGGTCGAATGCCAGACGCCGCTGTTTCTGCACGTCGACGCCAGCGACGCCAACCGGGTGCGGCTGCATTTCAGTGCTCCGGCCGAGGCACCCACCACCCGTGGTTTCGCGTCGATACTTGCCGCCGGCCTCGACCAGCAGCCCGCCGCCGACATCCTGGCCGTACCGGAGGATTTCTACATCGAGCTGGGCCTGGCCGCGTTGATCAGCCCGCTGCGGCTGCGTGGCTTGTCGGCGATGCTGGCGCGTATCAAGCGGCGGGTGCGCGAGTCCGGCTGAAGTGGGCACCGGGTCGTATCGCCTGCGGCGCGCCGCTTAAACTTCCCCCGATAAGACTTGTAAGAATTTCTCTTAGACATGTGAGACGTGCTCAGCCATACAGGAGGCGCCGTGCCTAGTCACGCCAGCTCGACGATCGCCAAGGTTCTTGTCGCCAATCGCGGTGAGATCGCGGTGCGGGTGATCCGCGCGGCTAAAGATGCCGGCCTGCCCAGCGTGGCGGTATACGCCGAGCCTGACGCCGACGCTCCTCACGTCAAGCTGGCCGACGAGGCATTCGCACTCGGTGGTCAGACCTCGGCGGAGTCCTACCTGGACTTCAGCAAGCTTCTGGAGGCCGCCGAGAAGTCCGGCGCCAACGCGATCCACCCTGGTTACGGCTTTCTGTCGGAGAACGCCGACTTCGCCCAGGCGGTGATCGACGCCGGCCTGATCTGGATCGGGCCCAGCCCGCAGTCGATCCGCGATCTCGGCGACAAGGTCACGGCGCGCCACATCGCGGCCCGCGCCCAGGCCCCGCTGGTGCCCGGCACCCCTGACCCGGTGAAAGACGCCGACGAGGTGGTCGCCTTCGCCAAGGAATACGGCGTGCCGATCGCGATCAAGGCAGCCTTCGGCGGTGGTGGCCGCGGCATGAAGGTGGCTCGCACCCTCGAGGAGATCCCCGAACTGTTCGAGTCGGCGACCCGCGAGGCGGTCGCCGCCTTCGGCCGCGGCGAGTGCTTCGTCGAGCGCTACCTGGACAAGCCCCGCCACGTCGAGGCGCAGGTGATCGCCGACAAGCACGGCAACGTCGTCGTCGCCGGCACCCGGGACTGCTCGCTGCAGCGCCGCTTCCAGAAGCTGGTCGAGGAGGCGCCCGCGCCGTTCTTGACCGACGCGCAGCGCAAGGAGATCCACGAGTCCGCCAAGCGGATCTGCAAAGAGGCGCACTACTACGGCGCCGGGACGGTCGAATACCTGGTCGGCCAGGATGGTCTGATCTCGTTCCTCGAGGTCAACACCCGTCTTCAGGTCGAGCACCCGGTCACCGAGGAGACCGCCGGCATCGACTTGGTGCTGCAGCAGTTCAAGATCGCCAACGGCGACAAGCTGGACATTACGGAAGATCCCGTGCCACGCGGGCACGCCATCGAATTCCGGATCAACGGCGAGGACGCCGGACGTGGTTTCCTGCCGGCACCCGGGCCGGTGACCCGGTATGACATCCCCACCGGGCCCGGCGTCCGGCTGGACTCCGGTGTCGAGGCCGGCTCGGTGATCGGCGGTCAGTTCGACTCGATGCTGTCCAAGCTGATCGTGTACGGCGCCAACCGCGAGGAGGCGCTGGCCCGCTCCCGCCGGGCGCTCGATGAGTTCCATGTCGAAGGCCTGGCCACCGTCATCCCGTTCCACCGTGCGGTGGTGTCCGACCCGGCGTTCGTCGGCGACGACAACGGCTTCACGGTGCACACCCGCTGGATCGAGACCGAGTGGAACAACACCATCGAACCCTTCACCGGCGCAGAGCCGCTCTACGATGAAGCCGACGCACGGCCGAGGCAGAAGGTGGTCGTCGAGGTCGGCGGCCGTCGGCTCGAGGTCTCCCTGCCCGGTGACCTGGCGCTGTCCAACGGCGGCGGTGGCGGCGACGCGGCCGGTGTCATCCGCAAGAAGCCCAAGGCCCGCAAGCGCGGCGCGCACGCCGGCGCGGCGGCTTCCGGCGACGCGGTCACCGCGCCGATGCAGGGCACCGTGGTCAAGGTCGCCGTGGAGGAGGGCCAGGAGGTCGCAACCGGCGACCTGGTGGTGGTCTTGGAGGCGATGAAGATGGAAAACCCGGTCACCGCGCACAAAGACGGCACCATCACCGGCCTCGCGGTCGAGGCGGGCGCCGCCATCACTCAGGGCACGGTCCTCGCCGAAATCAAGTAGGTTCGGCGACGATGCGTGCCGGGTAGCGGCGCTCTGAGGAACCGGACAATCAAGCAACGTGGAACCTGTCGAGATCAATGCCGGGCAGTGGTATCTGCGCGCCCTGCGTGCGGATAGCCGCGTCGATGATCGTCCCGCGCTCGCCGATTTAGGTGTAGCCGAAGCGGATTACGTCGCACGCTGCGCCGCCCTGTGGTCGGCCGATACCAGCTACTCGTGGGCGGTGTGCGAGCCGACGACGGGTGAGTTGCTAGCAGAGGTAACGCTCGACCCGCAGACCGGCGCGATCGCAACCCGAGCACGCGCGGGCCAGGCGCAGGCCGCAGCCGCGGCCGCAGAGTCCGTGCGGCGATTCGCCGCTGCGGCGTTGAACAGGGTTTCTTAGAACACCGCTGTTCGCGTTGTAGGCCAACTTAGGCCGGAGTAGTGTTCGAGGAAGGTTGAGTTCACAGCCGCCCGGAACACGTTAATCAACGTAGGGAGAGGCTGGATCTCCCGCCACTCTCCGCGTGCGCCGCAACCGTGTGACGTGCTCTTCAACAAGATTGCTTGACGACTGATGGAGTCACCCCGATGTTTGCCATGAGACACCCCGATTCTGTTTCTCCGGTTCGAGATACCGATGCCACAGTTCCGTCGGAGCCGTGGGAAAGCCACACTGCCCGCTTCACCGCCGAGTGGGGCCCGTCGTTAGTCGTGATCACCGCGCACGGCGAGCTCGACGCATCCAATGCCGATCAGCTTGCCGATTATGTGCAAGGCTGCGCAGCTCATTCCAAGTCGGTAGTCGTGAACCTAAGCGGCCTGGAATTCTTTGGGACTGCGGGCTTTTCGGCACTCCACACAATCGACGTCCGCTGCGCCGACGCCGATGTGCGCTGGGCCGTGGTGCCAAGCAAGGAAGTTTCCCGGTTGCTAAGCATTTGCGACCCTGACAATGCGCTGCCGCTGGTCGAGTCGGTGCCGGACAGCCTCGACGAGGTCGGCGAGCCGCGTCGGCTATTCCAGCTGATCCCGCAGCCGCGTTAGCGACTTAGCGAGCAACCGCGAGACGTGCATCTGCGAGATACCGACGCGTTCGGCGATCTGCGTCTGCGTCATCGACTCAAAGAACCTGAGTACCAACACAGTTCGCTCACGCTCCGGCAGTCCGTCGAGCAGCGGCCGTAGCGCCTCGCGGTTCTCGATCCGCTCCAGACCGGCATCCACATCGCCGAGCGTGTCGGCGATAGCTCGGGCCTCGTCATCACCACTGCTGCTGCCGCCGCTGTCGATGGACAGGGTGTTGTAGGAGCTGCCGGCCACCAGGCCCTCGATGACCTCGGCGCGGTCCATGTCGAGTTCCCCGGCCAGTTCGGAGGCAGTGGGTGCTCGGCCCAGCCGCTGCGAAAGGTCGGCAGTCGCCGCGCCAAGCCGCAGATGCAGTTCCTTCAGGCGCCGCGGAACCTTGACCGACCAGCTGTTGTCCCGGAAATGCCTGCGGACCTCCCCCATGATGGTGGGCACCGCGAAGGAGACGAAGTCGGAGCCGGCGTCGACGTCGAAGCGCACGACGGCGTTGACCAGTCCGACGCGTGCCACCTGGACCAGGTCGTCGCGGGGCTCCCCGCGACCCTCGAACCGCCGGGCGATGTGATCGGCCAACGGCAGGCAGCGCTCCACGATCTTGTCGCGATGGCGCTGGAATTCCGAGGAGTCGCCCTCGAGAGTGGCCAACTCACGGAACATGTCCGGAACGTCAGCGTATTCGTTGGGACGAGATGAAGAACCGCCGACAGCTCGCGCTGTCACCTGTGAGAGCCCGCCCGTCGGGTCGTGAGCGTGACGCCGAAGACGCCGCACCCGCCATCGGGTTCGCGGCCGTCGTCGTGGAAAGTCTGGACGTCGTCGGCCAGCGATGTCAGCACATGCCAGCTGAAGCTGCCCGGCGTGACTACGTCGAAGTTGTCGCATGTCGCTGACGCCTCGACCACCAATTCGTCGTCGCGCGGATCGACCACGATCGCCAGCGTGGCGTCCGGAGTTGCCGAGCGAATCAACCGGGTGCACACCTCATCGACCGCCAGCCGCAGGTCGGCGACCGCATCGAAGTCAAGATCCTCGAACGTGCCGACCGCGCCGACCAGCGTGCGCAATACCGCCAGGTTCTCCAGCTGCGCGGCGACACGCAATTCGATTGCGCGGTCACCGCGCTGCTGGACCTTCCCTGACTTCTCAGCAGCGCTCATGGGGCCTCCCGGCAGTGTTTGACCGACCATACCCTCGTGTTCAAGCCGGTCAGTCATGATCGCCGCCGGGTAATCCGTGGCCCATGGACGCCGGCGAGACGACGGAGATTCGACGTACCCGCCGCTTTCGGCGCGTCGCGCTGATCGCTCTCATCACGCTGGCCATTTTGGTGGTCGTTGCAGTGGGCGTCTACGTTGTTGCGTTCGTAGTCCTGTCGCCGATGCTCGGATGACCGAAATAGCGGGGCAGCGACGCGCGTCGTCAAGCTCATCATGGTTTAGACCAGGTACCCATTAGCTCCGGCCAGTAAAACCTTTACCGCGATTAGTGGGCCCGCCGATGTTTGACGCGGTAGCCGGCCGGGAAATGCAGCACCATCGAAATGGCCAAAGGAGGTTACGATGCCGAACTCGTCAATCAAAGATGAGAAGCTTTACCAGGATCTTCGCAAACAAGGAGACTCCAAGGAAAAGGCCGCTCGGATCTCCAACGCCGCTGCGGCTCGCGGCCGCTCCAGCGTGGCCAAGTCAGGCGGCAAGTCCGGCTCGTATCAGGATTGGACCGTTACAGAACTCAAGAAGCGCGCCAAAGAGCTTGGCCTGTCCGGCTATTCGAGCCTGACAAAAGACAAGCTGATCAAGAAAATCCGTAACCACTAACCGGCCCGGCCCGGCTCTTCAGCTTGCAGGCCGTTGACGCGGAACCTCGGGATGTGCGTCATACCAGCGGTCTTCGATTCTGCGCACCCGCCGGTGCTCGAACGCCAGCCACACCAGACCGAAAGTCATCGTCGCGACGGCGACAACGCCCGTGGTCATGCCCTGGCTTTGGTGCCCGGTCCCGAACGCCGCCAGACAACCCACGACAGCGATCACGCCCGCCACCACGAGTAGATAGCCGGGCCAACGCAACACGTCGATCATCGACTCGCCTGCGTGTGACCGCGTCGTCCGCACATGGTCGACCGGGTCACGATAGGTGTCACCCATAACTGAACCCTTCTCCCAACCTTTTGGGCGGTACCTACCACGGTAGAACGCTTACAGACAGCCCGGAAGTATCCGGACGAGATTGCCAGCAGTTCGTCAGCCAGGCAGAACGTGTCCGGCGATCGGAGGTACGCCCATGGTGAGCGTCACGAGCATCAGCATGAACAGGAACCAGCCGGCGCCCTGCCACGCCCACCAGATGCCGTTGCTGCGCCAGATTCGATACGTACGTAGAAATGCCCAGCACCCCGCGGCCAGCAGGATCAGCGGTGCACCGAACGCCAGAATCGTCAACTGCGGCGCACCGCAGGCGACGGTGTCGATCGCCATCGCACCTTTACAGGTACTGGCCCATAGTGCGGCCACGACGAGGAACGCCACTCCGGCAACCGCGGCCAGGACCGCGAATCGCACGGCGGCATGCACCTCATGGCCTTCCTGCCCTAGGCGGTCGCCGCCCGAGCGCTCCTGTGTCTGCATCTCGAACCCTCTACAAGCCTGACCATCATCACGCGCCGTAACACGCGCCACAGCTGTATACCCCAGGATCAGTAACCGTTAAACACATCCCGGAGAACCGCGATCGCCTCGTCGATCTCGGCACGCGCAACCGTCAGGGCCGGCCGGAACCGCACGCTGGCTTGGCCGCTGGGCAGCACAATCACCCCGTTCTGCCACAACCGGCGCAGCAACGCATCGCGGTTGGCGGTGGTCGGCATGCTGAACGCACACATCAATCCGCGGCCGCGGACATCGTGCACGAATGCCGGGAAGTCGTCGGCGAGTTCGTTGAGGCGCGCCCGCAGATAGCGGCCCTGGGCGGCCGCATTCTCGAACAGGCCGTCAGCTTCGACGATCTCCAAGATGCGCCGCGCGCGAACCATATCCGTGAGGTTGCCGCCCCAGGTCGAGTTGATCCGGGAAGCCACCGTGAAAACGTTGTCGGCGATTTCGTCGACCCGACGTCCTGCCATCACGCCGCACACTTGCGTCTTCTTACCGAACGCAACCACGTCGGGCGCAACGCCCAATTGCTGGTAGGCCCAGGCGGTTCCGGTCAAACCACAGCCTGTCTGCACCTCGTCGAAGATCATCAGAGCGTCGTATTCGTCGCACAGCGCGCGCATCGCGGCGAAGAATTCGGGCCGGAAGTGCCGGTCACCGCCCTCGCCCTGGATGGGCTCGGCGACAAAGCAGGCGACGTCGTGCGGGTAGGCCTCGAAGGCTATCCGGGCTTGGCGCAGCGACTCGGCTTCCAGCGCCTCGATGTCCGCACCGGGACGAAGGTAAGGCGCGTCGATCCGTGGCCAGTCGAACTTCGGAAAGCGCGCAACGGTGACCGGATTGCCGTTGGTCAGCGACAGCGTGTAGCCACTGCGACCGTGGAACGCACCCCGCAAATGCAGCACCCGGGTGCCCAGCTCCGGGTCGACGCCGCGTGCCTCGTTGTGCCGGCTCTTCCAGTCGAATGCGACCTTCAACGCGTTCTCCACCGCGAGGGCGCCACCGTCGACGAAGAACAAATGCGGCAGCGCCGGATCCCCCAACACGCGGGCAAAGGTCTCGACGAAGCGGGCCATCGGCACCGAGTACACGTCGGAGTTGCTGGGCTTGTTGACCGCGGCTTCGGCGAGTTCTTCGCGAAACTCGTCGTCATATGCCAGTGCCGGATGGTTCATCCCCAGCGCCGACGAGGCGAAGAACGTGAACATGTCCAGGTAACGCCGACCGTCGCGGGCATCGACCAGATATGAGCCCGCCGAACGATCCAGGTCGAGCACCAGATCCAGGCCGTCGGCGAGGATGCTGCGCGCTAACACCTCGTGGACCCGGTCGGGCTCGAGTTGCCGATCGGCCGAACAAGTACGTGCCAGTACGCTAGTCATGGCACTCACGGTATCATTAACTTTTACGGTATCTTGACGTCTGACCGTAACTATTACGGTACAACCTGTCGATCGTCGTAAAACGTTTGTAAAATGATCGTACTGCGGGTCCGCACGTTGGCGGCTGTACGGATCCGTTGCAACAGGTCTTCCAAGGCTCGCGGCGACTCGACGCGCACCAGCAGGATGTAGCTCTCCTCGCCGGCCACCGAGTGACACGACTCGATCGCCTCGATGTCGTGGAGGCGAGCCGGCGCATCATCGGGTTGAGAGGGATCGAGAGGAGTGATGGCCACGAACGCCGACAACAGATGTCCGACGGCTTCCGGATCGATCCGCGCCGAGTACCCGGTCACCACGCCGCGAGACTCCAGCCTGCGCACCCGCGACTGGACCGCCGAGACCGACAATCCGGCGCTCGCCGCAAGCTCCGACAATGTCGCACGACCGTCGGCGACCAGTGAGCGCACCAAGATCCGGTCGATGTCGTCGAGCGTCTCTGCCATGGCCGGAGAGTATCGCAGCGGTGGTCGCCGTTGAGCGGCCGGAAAAGTTTGTCGACGTGGCAATTGCGGGAGCGCTTCGCCGCCGGCCTGTCCGCCATGTACGGCAGCGAGGTACCCGCGTACACCACGCTGGTCGAGGTGAGCACCCAGGTCAACCGCGATTACGCCGACCGGCATCCGGGCGCGCCGCGGCTGGGCTCGCTGTCCCGAGTTACCGCCGAGCGGCACGGCGCGATCCGGGTCGGCACGCCCGACGAGCTGGCCGCTGTCGCCGATCTGTTCTCCGCGTTCGGCATGGTCCCGGTCGGCTATTACGACCTGCGCGACGCCGTTTCGCCGGTTCCGGTGGTTTCTACCGCGTTTCGGCCGATCGACGGGGACGAGTTGGAGCGCAACCCATTTCGGGTGTTCACCTCGATGCTGGCGTTGCAGGATCCGCGTTTCTTCGACGCCGGCCTGCGCGCTCGTGTGCAGACGTTCCTGGAATGCCGCCAGCTCTTCGATCCGGCGTTGATCACCCGGGCCCGGGCGATAGCTGCCGAAGGCGGCTGCGGCGTTGCTGAGGCCGATGAGTTTGTCGCACGGGCCGTGGCGGCGTTTGCGCTGTCAGATCAACCGATCGAGAAGTCCTGGTATGACGAGCTATCGCAGGTGTCGGCGGTGGCAGCCGACATCGCCGGAGTCACGTCCACCCACATCAATCACCTGACGCCGCGGGTGCTCGACATCGACGAACTGTACCGGCGGATGACCGCGCGCGGCGTCACGATGATCGACGCCATCCAGGGGCCGCCGCGCTGGGACGGGCCCGCGGTGCTGTTGCGCCAGACATCGTTTCGCGCGCTCGCCGAGCCGCGCCGGTTTCGCGACGACGACGGGACGGTCGTCGAAGGGTCGCTGCGGGTCCGCTTCGGCGAGGTCGAGGCGCGCGGCGTGGCGCTGACGCCCAAGGGCCGCGAGCGTTACGACGCAGCGATGGCTCGTCTTTCTGGCAACGGCGATCCCGCCACAGTCTGGGGCCATTATTTTCCGGCGAGCGACGACGAGATGGCCGCCCACGGGTTGGCCTACTATCACGGCGATGACCCATCCAAACCGGTTGTCTACGAAGACTTTCTGCCTGCCTCAGCTGCCGGCATCTTTCGGTCTAATCTGGACCGCGACGCCGAGACTCTAGCGGCCACCGGAATCGCCGACGACTCCGGCTACAGCATCGATTGGATGGCGGGGGCGATCGGCCGCCACATTCACGACCCGTACGTGCTTTACGAATCGCTTTGCAAGGAGGCACTCGCGTGAGCACCCACCTGCCCGCCGTCGACGAGTTGCGCGCGCGTGCCCGCCGCGCGCTGGATGCCGTCGGCTGTGATGTCACCCTCGGTGAGCCCGGCGAGCACGGCCAGCCGGCGAGCACTCCGATCACCGGCGACGTCCTGTTCACCGTCGAGCAGACCACGCCCGAACAGGTCGACAGCGATATCGCCGCTGCCGCACAAGCGTTTTCAGCGTGGCGGGCCACCCCCGCTCCGGTACGCGGTGCGCTGGTGAGCCGGCTGGGCGAGCTGCTCACACAGCACAAGCAAGATCTCGCCACCCTGGTGACGATCGAGGCCGGCAAGATCACCTCCGAGGCGCTGGGCGAGGTACAGGAGATGATCGACGTCTGCCAGTTCGCCGTCGGCCTGTCGCGTCAGCTGTACGGCCGCACGATCGCCTCTGAGCGACCGGGGCATCGGCTGATGGAGACCTGGCATCCGCTCGGCGTGGTCGGCGTGATCACCGCATTCAACTTCCCGGTCGCAGTTTGGGCGTGGAATACCGCGGTGGCGCTGGTATGCGGGGACACCGTGGTGTGGAAGCCATCCGAGCTGACGCCGTTGACGGCGCTGGCCTGCCAGGCGCTGATTGAACGCGCGGCCAGTGACGTCGGCGCGCCACGCGCCGTGAGCGCCCTGATCATCGGTGGCCGCGAGGTCGGTGAGCAGCTCGTCGACGACGAGCGGATCGCGCTGGTCTCCGCGACCGGCTCGGTGCGCATGGGCCGGCAGGTCGGTCCGCAGGTCGCGCAGCGATTCGGCCGCTCACTATTGGAACTGGGCGGCAACAACGCCGCCGTCGTCACGCCATCGGCCGACCTAGACCTCGCGGTGCGCGCCATAGTGTTCGCCGCCGCCGGCACCGCCGGTCAGCGCTGCACCACGCTGCGCCGGCTGATCGTGCACCGATCGGTGGCCGACGAGGTCGTTGAGCGCATCGCCGCCGCCTATCGGCAGCTGCCGATCGGCGATCCGTCGACCGAAGGCACGCTGGTCGGCCCGCTCATTCACGAGACTGCCTACCGCGACATGGTGGGCGCGCTGGAACACGCGCGCGCCGACGGCGGCGAGGTGGTCGGCGGCGAGCGCCACGATGCCGGCCACCCGAGTGCCTACTATGTCGCGCCGGCGGTGGCGCGGATGCCGTCGCAGACCGACATCGTGCACACCGAGACGTTCGCGCCGATCCTCTACGTGTTGGTTTACGACGACCTCGACGAGGCCATCGCGCTGAACAACGCTGTGCCGCAGGGCTTGTCGTCGGCGATCTTCACCACCGACATCCGCGAGGCGGAACGCTTCATCGACGGCTCCGACTGCGGCATCGCCAACGTCAACATCGGGACTTCGGGCGCCGAGATCGGCGGCGCGTTCGGCGGCGAGAAGCAAACCGGCGGCGGCCGGGAGTCAGGCTCGGACGCATGGAAGACCTACATGCGCCGCGCCACCAACACGGTCAACTACTCCAGCGAATTGCCGCTGGCCCAGGGCGTGCACTTCGGCTGAGGGCGCCGCACGGCGCCGAACAGGTCAGCCGTCGTCGCTGTCCGCGTGGGCAGCGCGTTTGGTGCTGACGCGAATCATGAAGATGGCCGCGGCGATGCCAATAACCAGCAGTCCCAACGCACCCAACTCGAGCAGCAGGCGATCGAGCTGCTTGTCCGAGTGCACCTGTTCGGTCTGCGCCGTCACGATCAGGATCCGTCGCACGCAGGCGATCAAGCCGATGAAGAGAAACGGCTCGGCGGCGATTTCGTGATACAGCAGAACCGCGCGCAGCGTCGCGGCGATCTCCGCAACGATCAGAACCATCAGAACCCGATCGAGGACGAGCACACCGCCCTGCAGCGTGTTGACCTTGTGCTCCGCGGCTTGTACGACCGCTTCTGCACCGCCGATGACCACCAGGATCGCGGCCGCCACCAGGAGCAGGAAGGCGATCGCATAAATCACCGTCTCGAAGCTGTCGACCAGGCCGCCGACTCGGTGACTGAGCCGGGGGCGGGTGTCCGCGCTTTTCGCATCCATCGGTCGGGGATTCTATTCTCGCGTTGCCCGACGCGATGGCTGAGAACAGTGTAGAAATCGTCCGCCAATTCGCTGAGCGAACGAACCTGCTGGTAGGGCGGCGGTTGCGGCTTCGCGACGCCGGCCCTTGCACAGCCGATTATTGACGAACGCGTCGGCAATGACAGGTTTGCAGAGCCTTCCTGAGCGTTGACGGCCTGCGGGAAGGATCGACCAGTACGATCTGCTCTATGCGAACGCCCCGTCGCCGGTTATCTCCGGACGACCGTCGCGCCGAATTGCTGGCACTAGGCGCGGAAGTCTTCGGCCAACGACCCTACGACGAGGTCCGAATCGACGAGATCGCCGAGCGGGCCGGTGTCTCCCGGGCGCTGATGTATCACTACTTCCCGGACAAGCGGGCGTTCTTTGCCGCCGTCGTCAAAGGACAGGCCGACCAGCTGTTCGAGACCACCAACTCGCCGTCACCCGGCCAGTCGCTCTTCGAAGAGGTCCGGGACGGCGTGCTTGCGTACATGCAGTACCACCAGGAGCACCCGCAGGCAGCGTGGGCCGCATATGTCGGCCTCGGCCGCTCCGATCCGGTCTTACTCGGCATCGACGACGAGGCCAAGGATCGGCAGATGGAACACATCATGAGCCGCATCATCGAAGTCGAGGGTCCGGGAACCGTGCTCGAGCCCGACGTTGAACGCGACCTGCAGATCGTCATCCACGGCTGGCTGGCGTTCACCTTCGAGGTGTGCCGGCAGCGAATCCTTCACCCCGAGAGCGACGCACTCGACCTCAGCAACGGCTGCGCTCACTCGCTGCTCGATGCGCTGATCCGGGTCAAGGGGATTCCCGAACACCTGGCCAAGTCGGTCGGGCCCGATTACCGCGCGGTGACGCCGGCTGTTCACGACTGACGGCGGCGCTTGACCTTATTGTCAGGGTTTGTCGGTGCCCGCTGGCACCATGACTAGGTGACCACCGCGCCCGCCGATGCACTCGCACGGTTCAGCGTCGTCACCCGCGACTGGTTCGCCGGTACCTTCGCCGAACCCACCCCCGCCCAGGCCGACGCCTGGGCCGCGATCGCCGACGGCCATAACACCCTGGTCATCGCGCCCACTGGATCCGGGAAGACGCTGGCAGCGTTTCTCTGGGCGATAGACCAACTTGCCAGCCTCACCGGCGCACCGCACGACGAGCGAAAGCCGCGTACCCGGGTTCTGTACGTGTCACCGCTGAAGGCCCTGGCCGTCGACGTCGAACGCAACCTGCGCACCCCGCTGGCGGGAATGACCCGCGTCGCCGAACGGCGGGATCTACCGCCACCGGAGATCACCGTCGGGGTTCGGTCGGGCGACACCCCGCCCGCGCAGCGCCGCCAGCTCATCGCCACGCCTCCCGACGTGTTGATCACCACGCCGGAGTCCTTGTTTTTGATGCTGACCTCCGCGGGCCGCCAGACCCTGGCCGATGTGCAGACCGTGATCGTCGACGAGATTCACGCCATCGCCGGCACCAAGCGGGGCGCTCATCTGGCGCTGTCACTGGAGCGGCTCGACGACATGTTGCAGGCACCCGCGCAGCGCATCGGCTTGTCGGCGACCGTGCGCCCGCCCGAGGAGGTGGCCCGGTTTTTGTCGGGCGCAGCACCAACGACCATCGTCGCGCCCACAGCGGCCAAAACCTTTGAGCTGACCGTCCAAGTGCCGGTCCCGGACATGACCAACCTGGCGGAGAACACCATCTGGCCCGATGTGGAGGCGCGTCTGGTCGACCTCGTCGAAACGCACAACTCGACGATTGTGTTCGCCAACTCGCGGCGGCTGGCCGAACGATTGACCGCTCGGCTCAACGAGATCCACGCCGAACGATCCGGCGTTGAATTGCCGTCGGCCGCCAACCCGAAGGTTGGCGGCGGCGCCCCGGCCCAGCTGTTGGGCAGCGGCCAGACCTACGGCGCCCCACCTTTGTTGGCCCGTGCGCACCACGGTTCGGTCAGCAAGGAACAGCGCGCCATCGTCGAGGAGGAGCTGAAAACCGGACAGCTGAAGGCAGTGGTCGCGACCTCGAGTCTGGAGCTGGGCATCGACATGGGCGCGGTCGACCTGGTGATCCAGGTAGAGGCGCCGCCGTCGGTGGCCAGCGGCCTGCAGCGCATCGGACGCGCCGGACATCAGGTCGGCGAGATCTCGCAGGGAGTGCTGTTCCCCAAGCACCGCACCGATCTGATCGGTTGCGCGGTGGCCGTGCAGCGCATGCTCGCCGGCCAGATCGAAACGATGCGTGTGCCGACCAACCCGCTGGACATCCTCGCCCAGCACACCGTGGCCGCGGCGGCGCTCGAACCGCTCGACGTCGACCGCTGGTTCGATACCGTGCGACGTAGCGCGCCGTTTGCGACGCTGCCGCACAGCGCTTTTGAGGCCACACTAGATCTGCTGTCCGGAAAGTACCCGTCGACCGAGTTCGCCGAGCTGCGGCCGCGGCTGGTGTACGACCGCGACACCGGCACCGTGACGGCGCGGCCGGGCGCGCAGCGGCTGGCGGTTACCTCCGGCGGTGCGATCCCGGACCGTGGCCTGTTCACCGTCTACCTGGCTACTGATTCCGAAAAGCCATCTCGGGTAGGCGAACTCGATGAGGAGATGGTCTACGAATCCCGCCCGGGCGATGTCATCTCGTTAGGCGCTACCAGCTGGCGGATCACCGAGATCACCCACGACCGGGTGTTGGTGATACCGGCGCCGGGTCAGCCGGCCCGGCTGCCGTTCTGGCGCGGCGACAATGCCGGGCGCCCCGCCGAGTTGGGTCAGGCGGTCGGCAAGTTCACCGGTGAGCTGGCCAGCCTGGCCCGCGATGCATTCGAAGCGCGTTGTGCTGAGCTAGGTTTCAATGATTTCGCGACCGAGAATCTGTGGCGGTTACTAGACGACCAACGCGCCGCCACGACGGTAGTGCCGACTGACGCCACCTTGCTGGTCGAGCGGTTCCGCGACGAGCTGGGCGACTGGCGGGTCATCCTGCACTCCCCCTATGGCCTGAGGGTGCACGGGCCGCTGGCACTTGCGGTGAGCCGGCGGCTGCGCGAGCGCTACGGCATCGATGAGAAACCGACCGCCTCGGACGACGGCATCGTGGTGCGGTTGCCGGACACGTTCTCCGAGTCCGGGTCCGACCCTGCCGACAGGCCACCGGGCGCCGAACTGTTCGTGTTCGACGCCGACGAGATCGACCCGATCGTCACCGCGGAGGTGGGTGGTTCGGCGTTGTTCGCCTCGCGATTCCGGGAGTGCGCGGCGCGTGCCCTGCTGCTGCCGCGGCGGCATCCCGGCCGGCGGTCGCCGCTGTGGCATCAACGTCAGCGCGCCGCGCAGCTGCTCGACGTGGCCCGCAAATATCCGGACTTCCCGATCGTGCTGGAGGCGGTCCGCGAATGCCTGCAGGACGTCTACGACGTGCCGAAGCTGACCGTCCTGATGGCCGAGATCGCTCAGCGCAAAGTCCGCGTGCTGGAGGCCGAGACCGCCACGCCGTCGCCGTTCGCGGCGTCGCTGTTGTTCGGCTATGTCGGGGCGTTCATGTACGAGGGCGACAGCCCGCTGGCCGAGCGCCGCGCCGCCGCCCTGTCGTTGGACGCCACCCTGCTGGCTGAACTGCTCGGCCGCGTCGAGCTGCGCGAGCTGCTCGACCCCGAGGTCGTCGCCGCCACCGGCCGGCAATTGCAGCACCTGACGACCGAGCGGATGGCCCGTGACGCCGAGGCGGTCGCTGATCTGCTGCGGCTGCTGGGCCCGTTGACGACCGAAGAAGTCGCCGCCCGCGCCGGCGCCGCCGATGTCGGCGGTTGGCTGGAAGGTCTGGTGGCTGCCAAACGCGCGCTCGCGGTTTCTTTTGCCGGACAGACTTGGTGGGTCGCGATCGAAGACATCGGCCGACTGCGCGACGGCGTCGGGGTGGCCGTGCCGGTCGGCGTGCCGGCCAGCTTCACCGAGGCGGTCAGCGATCCGCTGGGTGAGCTGCTGGGCCGGTACGCGCGCACCCACGCGCCGTTCACCACCGCCGACGTCGCCGCCCGGTTCGGCCTGGGGTTGCGGGTAGCCGCCGACGTGCTGGGCCGGCTCGCCGCCGACGGGCAGCTGGTCCGCGGCGAGTTCTCCGCCGAGGCCGCCGGTGACCAGTGGTGTGACGCCGACGTGTTGCGGATCCTTCGCCGCAGATCGCTGGCTGCGTTGCGGGCGCAAGTGGAGCCGGTCAGCACCAGTGCCTATGCGCGCTTCCTGCCGGGCTGGCATCAGGTCGGGTCGGCTGGGAACTCTGCGAACTCCGGCCTCGACGGGCTGACGGCCGTCGTCGATCAGCTGGCCGGCGTCCCGCTGCCTGCCTCGGCGATCGAATCGCTCGTGCTGCCCCCGCGGGTTCGCGACTACTCCCCCGCCATGCTCGACGAACTACTGGCTTCCGGCGAGGTCGTTTGGTCGGGCGGCGGATCCATCTCGGCCGGCGACGGCTGGGTCGCATTCCACCCGGCCGACACGGCACCGTTGAGCCTGGCTGCGCCCACCGCGATCGAGCTGACCGCGGCCCACCACGCGATCCTGGACACCCTGGCCGGCGGCGGGGCCTTCTTCTTCCGGCAACTCGCGCAGACCGGCATCGCCGAACAAGAGCTCAAAGCCGCACTGTGGGAACTCATCTGGGCAGGTTCAGTCACCGGCGACACCTTCGCGCCGGTCCGCGCGATGCTCGGCGGCGGGCCGGGTAGCCGCAGACGGTCCACCCCGGCGCACCGGCCGGGCCGCGGCGCACGTCCACCCCGGCTCAGCCGCTACAGCGTTGCGCACGCCCAGTCCCGCGCCAGCGACCCCACGGTGGCGGGGCGGTGGTCAGCGCTGCCGATGCCCGAGACGGACTCAACGGTGCGGGCCCACCATCAGGCCGAGGTGATGCTGAACCGACATGGCGTGCTGACCAAAGGCGCGGTGGCAGCCGAAGGGCTACCCGGGGGCTTCGCGATGCTCTACAAGGTGTTGAGCACCTTCGAGGAAGCCGGCCGATGCCAGCGCGGCTACTTCGTCGAGTCGCTGGGCGGCGCCCAATTCGCGGTGGCATCGACGGTTGACCGGCTGCGCGGCTACCTCGACGGCATCGATCCGGAGCGACCCGAGTACCGGGCGGTGGTGCTGGCTGCCGCCGACCCGGCCAACCCGTATGGCGCCGCTCTGCCCTGGCCGTCCCGTGCACCGGAGGAAGACGGCGGCGCCCGGCCGGGTCGCAAAGCCGGAGCGCTGGTGGTGCTGGTCGACGGCGAACTGGTCTGGTTTGTCGAGCGCGGCGGGCGCTCGCTGCTGAGCTTCCGCGACGATCCCGAGGCCAACCGCGCGGCTGCCGCGGCGCTGGCGGAGCTGGTGACGGTCGGGCGGGTCAGCGCGATTCTGGTTGAGCGGATCAACGGCGCTGCGGTACTGGGTCCCGACGTGTCGGCGCCGGTGGTGAGCGCGCTCTCCGATGCCGGGTTCGCCCGTACTCCACGCGGGCTGCGACTGCGGTAACGCATGCCCGAGGGCGACACGGTCTTTCACACCGCAGAGACATTGCGGCAGGCACTGGTCGGTCGCACACTGACCCGATGCGATGTGCGGGTGCCGCGCTTTGCCACTACCGACCTGACCGGTCGGGTGGTCGATGAAGTGTGTAGCCGCGGTAAGCATTTGTTCATCCGCGTTGGGCCCGCCAGCATCCACTCACACCTGAAGATGGACGGCAGCTGGCGGGTGACGTCGCGGCCAGTGCGTAACGATCACCGAATCCGGATCATCCTGGAAGCCAACGGCGTTCGCGCGGTCGGGATCGACCTTGGCGTGCTGGAAATCCTCGAACGCGCCCACGACGGCGACGCGGTAGCTCACCTGGGACCTGATCTGCTGGGTGACGATTGGGACCCAAAGGTTGCCGCGGCCAACCTGACCGCACGCCCGGATAGACCGATCGCCGAGGCGCTACTGGACCAGCGGGTGCTGGCCGGGATCGGCAATGTCTACTGCAACGAACTGTGTTTCGTCAGCGGACGCCTGCCCACCGCGCCGGTCAGCGCGGTCACTGACCCGCACCGGCTGGTCTCCCGCGCCCGCGACATGCTGTGGGCCAACCGCTACCGCTGGAACCGATGCACCACCGGCGACACCCGGGCCGGCCGGCAACTGTGGGTGTACGGGCGAACGGGGCAGAGTTGCCGTCGCTGCGGCACACCCATCAACTACGACGACAGCGGTGAACGGGTAGCTTATTGGTGCCCGGCCTGCCAACGCTGAACGCCCAGAGCATGTCCGGGCGGTTAACGATCACACTCGCGGGCGCCCGACGCCGCCAAGAGTTTCGTCAGCGTGGCCCTCGCATGTAATGATCGCAATGTCAGCGGCTTGGCTTGCCGTCCGCAACACTCGCGCTTCTGCTCAGCGGAGAGGTTCAGGAATGACGACCACCCAAACTTGCTCGGTTCGCCGCGCGCGATCGGTACTGACCGGCCTCGCCGTGGTCGCGCTGCTCAGCCTCGTGGCGATCGCAGCCCCGACGGCGCATGCCGACGCCGTCGACGGCAACTTCGTGAACGCGCTGAACTCTCGTGGCATTACCTTCGCGAACCCCCAGGCCGCGATCGTCGCCGCTCACCAGGTGTGTGATGAACTCGACTCCGGTCGAGCCTCGAGCGACGTCGCGAACGACGTGATGCAACAGAGCAGCTTGGACGGTTATCACGCCGGGTTCTTCGTCGGCGTTAGCATCGCTGCGTTCTGCCCGCGGCATTCCGGTTCCTGACAACGCTCGTACAATCGGGTAACAACTCTGACGGAGACCCAATTGGTGATCAAGAAAGTACTGCTCGGCGCGGCGATCGCGTTGAGCGCGGCGGCGGGATTAGCAACGCCGGCCGGCGCCGACCCCAGCCCGTTCGGCACCCTCGGATGCAGCTGCCAGCCACCAGTCGTGGTTCCCGATGGCAAGGCTCCTGCTACGAACCAGATGGACCAAGGAATCCAGAACGGCCTTGGTTACCTGCACGGCACACCGCCGCGCCCCGCCGACAACTGAGCTGTCGCGGGATCGCTCACCCCGCTGACGGGGGTGGGCGTATGACCGTGCCCTTCAGTTCGGCACCGATGGCAATGTCTTCATACTTTTGTTGCTTGCGTTTGCGCCAGCCGCTGCCTGCCGGCGAAATCGGCGGTGGCATCAACGGCGGCAGCATGGGCATCCCGGATTCACCCGCGCCAAGCGGCGTTGCCGCGGATGCGAGCTGAACCGGCCCTTGCGAAGTCGGTAGCAGGTTCACGACCGAGGGCGGCGCGGTCAGCTTGCCGATCGATACTCCGACACCCGTCGCCGCCGACGTGGATGCTTGGCCGAGTCCGGCGGCACCCAACGCACCCGGACCCAACGAACCCAAACCTCCAAACCCCCCGCCCAACGCACCCGCTGCTCCCCCACCGAGTCCCCCACCGAGCGCCGACTCACCCTCCGAGACCCCCTGGCCGATCTGGGCGTTCACACCCGACAAGGCTTGAGCCGACTGGTTCTGCGCCAGGTAGCTGAGCAGGTTGACGGGGAATCCGGACGAGATGAACTGGTTGGCATAAGTATTCGCCAGTCCCACGTAGCCGGTCGTGGGGTCGGCGCCGAGAGGGGCCGCCGTAACGGCCGCTGCCGTGGTGGGCGACGACGACTTGGTCGCGGCGGACGTCGCACTGGCTTGAGCGGCTTGCCCGTTCGGATTGGTCGTTGAGGCCGGCGAGGTGAACTGCGGCAACATGCTGGCTTGAGCGGAGAGGGCCTGATAGCGACTCATCGCCGCCGCGTTGTTTGCCCACATGGTTTGGTACTCAGACTCGGTTTCGGCGATCGCCGGAAGATTTCTGCCAAATCCGTTGGTAGCCAACAGTTGCACCAGCCGCGTCCTGTTCGCCAAGACCTGGGCCGTCGGAACGACCGCGGCGCTGACCGAGTTGAACGCCGCGGCGGCAGCCATCGCCGAAGAGGCTGTCTGCTGAGCTTGCTGCGCTGTGGTTTGCAGCCAGGTCAGGTAGGGCTCGGCAGCCTGGACCATCGCCGTTGAGGACGGGCCTTGCCAGGTCTCACCGAGTGACGACAGCGCGGCGAGGTAGTTTTCGGCAGAGTCTTCCAGATTGGTGCCGAGCTGTTGCCACGCCCCGGAAGCCGCGAGGAAGGATTCGGCGCCGGGTCCGGAGTGGATCAGCGCAGAGGTGACCTCGGGAGGCAGCGTCGTGAACTCCATGACTCTAAACCTTGACCATCACGGGAAAACTTTTGGAACTTTGCGTTGACTTTAGTGAAAAAAACCCTCGAATTTTCAGATTCGACGGGCCTGAGGTCCTCATGAGATGGCGTTGATCGCGGACACCAATCGCGACTTGAACGCGTCCGGAATGGGCACATATCCGTGGTTGGTGAGATCATTCTGGCCGGGGCCGATCGCGCTTTGCAGGAACGCCTTGACGGCCGCACCGACCTGCGAATCGTGGTACTTCGAACACACGATCTCATAGGTCGCCAGCACGATCGGGTAAGAGCCGGGCTGGTTTGGCCGGTAGAACGAGATCGTGTCCAAGGCCAGGTCGTTACCCTTGCTGATGAACCAGGCCGAGGAAATCGTCTTCCCCACCGACTCTGGGCTGATCGCCACCGGCTCCGGACCGGCTGTCGTAACGAATTTGGCCGTGCTCAGCTGCTGCGCCTGGGCGAAGGACCATTCGACATAGGTGATCGCCCCTTCGGTGCTTCTGACCGCCGCGGCGGCGCCGTCGTTGCCGCGGGCGCCCTCGCCGACCCCGCCGTTGAATTTCTTTCCGGCGGGGAAACCCCACGTGCCGGCGGAGACGGTATCGAGATACTTCTGAAAATTGTCCGTCGTCCCGGACTCGTCGCTGCGGAACACCACGCGAATCGGCTCAGCCGGCAGCTTGACGCCTAAGTTCAGCAGCCCGATCGCGGCATCGTTCCACATCGTGATCTGGCCGTTGAAGATTTGGGCCGTAACCGGACCATTGAGGTTCAGCGAGGTCACGCCGTTGACGTTGTAGGCGACGGCGATGGGGCCGAAAACCATCGGCAGGTCCCACGCCGGTGAGCCGCACCGCTGGCTGGCCTGCGCCACTTCGCCCGTGTTCAGCGGAGAGTCCGACGCACCGAAATCGGTTTGGTTGCCAATGAATTCGCCGATCCCGGCGCCCGAACCATTGGGTGTGTAATTCACCGACTGGCCGGGGCAGGCTTGTTCAAAAGCCTTGACGAAACGGCTCATGGCGTTTTCCTGTGCCGTGGAACCGCTGGCCTTCAGAGTCTGCGTGCCGCCACAGGCCACCTTGACCGGCAATGTGTTTGACGTGCCGTTTCCACCGGTAGCGTTGTTGTTACCCCCGCACGCCGCCAAGATCAGTAGACCAGTGGTCAGAATGCTCAGCGCGGCGCCAAATCTCTTGACTTTCAATCTAATTCCTTCAGGAACGATGTGACGATCGACGCCGGCGTGGCCGTAACCCGCCAAACTGCCGTCCTCCTGGCAGCCATGAGGCATGGTAACAAGACCTGCCCTTCAGGAATTGCGCCCGGTTATCGCCGAATTCGCGATTTCAGCCGCAGTTTCCGAGCTGTTTACGGTCCTGACGTTGACGACCGTGCGCGACGAAAAATTGTCCGATGGCTTCCGACGCGTGACGCTGGCGTTCGACCGTCGGCGACGACTGGCCGCAGCTAGGGGAGAGTCTCGCCGACATCGCTATCCACGCAGTTCCGCAGGCGGACTGAGAATAGGCTGAAAAAGTCTCAGTTAGCGCGGGTCAAGTAACGCTTGCGCTACGGCTTGCTGCTGAGCGGGCGTGAACATGCGTCGGCACGTACGGTGGGAATAGAAATTGCCGATTCACGGTTAGTCATCGCTGACTGGCCTGTGACCCCGATCACCGACACGGCAGGGTCTTCGTGCTAGTCACGGAGGAATACACCGACGAACGTCGCGGGAGTGCGACGAGCGACGTCGCCGGATAATTGAAGGGCACCAGCGTGCTAACACTGCAGAACCGCGTCAATCTCAACAATCTGACGACCATCCGCTCTCTCAGGGCCGGTACCCTGACGGCGCGCGCCTTGGAGACACTGCGTGCTGCCGTTCAGGGCGTAACACTCAACCGCGCCATGGCGCCTATCTTCAGCGCCGGCCAGGCGCCGGGAGGATCGCCGGACTTGGCGACATTGATTGACCACGACCTGCCGCTGATGCGTCGCGGCATCGAGCGCTGCTAGCGACGGGAATCCAGCCGCCGCGGGCTGACGAAGCTCCGCCGGGCTCGAGTCAGCGGGTCGTCGAACTCAATACGCTGCGCCAGCAACTGCAGCGGCGCGGAGAAGTCGCCGTCGGCTACGTGAATCACCTTGGGGTACAACGGGTCTGCGTCGATCGCTATCCCGAGCGAAGCCATGTGCACTCGCAGCTGGTGGGTGCGCCCACTGCGCGGCGTCAGCCGGTACAGCCCGTCCGGCGAAAGCAACTCGACCAGCGTCTCGGCGTTAGGCTCGCCCGGTTCTTCGACGGCTTGTAAGTGGCCGCGGCGCTTGATAATCCGGCTGCGCACCACGCGCGGCAGCGCGACGTCCGGGTTGACCGGCGCCCTCGCCACGTATGTCTTGTTGACCGCAGCCCGGGCGAACAGGGTCTGGTAGGCGCCACGCACTTCGCGGCGGGTGGTAAACAGCAGCACCCCGGCGGTCAGCCGGTCCAGCCGGTGGGCGGGGCTCAGCTCGGGTAAATCCAGTTCCCGGCGCAACCGCACCAGCGCGGTCTGGGCGATGTGGCGCCCGCGCGGCATGGTAGCTAAAAAGTGCGGCTTGTCGACGACCACGATGTCTTCGTCCCGATGCAGCACGGGGATGTCGAACGGCACCGGCACCTCGTCGCGCAGGTCGCGGTAGAGGTAGACGCTGGCGCCGGCCGGCAGCACGGTGGCGGGATCGAGAACCGCACCGTGCTGGTCGACGACCCCACCCGCGCTCGCCTTGGCGGCAACGTCAGGCCCGAACCGGGTCAGCAACTCGACGCCCAGCGCTCCGCCACGCACCCGCAGTCGCGCCGGTCCCAATCCGTCGCGTGGCGGAAGCGGCGCGGGTCTCACGTCAGTGGCACCGGTTCGAGGATCTCCGCGCGGGCCTCGGGAGCGCTGGCCCGCAGCGCATCCGCCGATGCGTCGTCGGGCTGGGCCTGCGACAGCACCTCGGCCTCGACCCGCGCCGTGTAGGTCTTGACCTCACGGTCGACGTCGGCGGCGGTCCAGCCCAGGATGGGCGCGACGACGTCGGCCACCTCACGCGCGCAGTCGACCCCTCGGTGGGGATACTCGATGGCGATTCGTGTCCGCCGGGCCAGGATGTCCTCCAGATGCAAAGCCCCCTCGGCGATCGCGGCATACGCGGCTTCGACCTTCAGGTAGCCCGGTGCCGTGGTGATCGGACTGAGCAAGTCGCGGCGGTCGGCAGCCAATGCCAGCACCTCGCTCATCAGCGATCCATAGCGGTCCAGCAGATGACGCACCCGGTATGAATGGAGTCCTTCCAGCGCCCCGACGTGCTCGGTCTGATTGATCAGCGCGAAGTAGCCGTCGGCGCCCAGCAGGGGCACCTTCTCGGTGATCGACTGCGCGACTCGAGCCGGAATATATTGTGCCGCAGCGTCGATCGCATCGGCGGCCATCACCCGGTAGGTCGTGTACTTGCCGCCGGCGATGGCGACCAGACCGGGGGCCGGCACGGCCACCGCATGCTCACGCGACAAGGTGGACGTGTCCTCGCTCTCCCCGGCCAACAGCGGCCTCAACCCGGCATACACCCCGTCGATATCGGCGTGGGTCAACGGGGTGGCCAGCACGGTGTTGACGGTGCCGAGGATGTAGTCGATGTCGGCCTTGGTGGCCGCCGGGTGCGCCAGATCCAATCGCCAGTCAGTGTCGGTGGTGCCGATGATCCAATGATTGCCCCACGGGATGACGAACATCACCGACTTCTCGGTGCGCAGGATGATCGCGACGTCGCTGACGATGCGGTCCCGCGGCACGACGATGTGCACTCCCTTTGAGGCACGCACCTGAAACCGTCCGCGCTGCTTGGACAAAGCCTGAATCTCGTCGGTCCACACGCCGGTCGCGTTGACGACAACGTGACCCCGCACTTCGGTCACGGCGCCGTCCTCGGAGTCGCGCACCCGCACGCCGGTCACCCGGTCGCCTTCGCGCAGCAACGAAACCGCCTGAGTGGACGACCGCACCACTGCGCCATAATGCGCCGCGGTACGCACAACCGTCATGGTGTGCCGGGCGTCGTCGACGACGGTGTCGTAGTAGCGGATACCGCCGATCAGCGCAGTGCGCTTCAGGCCCGGGCAAAGCCTCAGCGCACCGGCCCGAGTCATATGCTTTTGCCCCGGAACGGATTTCGCGCCACCGAGCTCGTCGTAGAGCAAGAGGCCGGCAGCGACGTACGGGCGTTCCCACCACCGCTTGGTCAGCGGGTACAAAAACGGCAACGGCTTGACGAGGTGCGGCGCCAAGGTCGTCAACGACAACTCGCGCTCGAAGAGCGCCTCACGTACCAGCCCGAATTCCAGTTGCTCCAAGTAGCGCAGCCCGCCGTGAAACATCTTCGAGGACCGACTCGACGTGCCGGAGGCGAAGTCACGCGCTTCGACCAACGCCACTTTCAGCCCGCGGGTGGCGGCATCCAGCGCGGATCCCGAACCCACCACACCGCCACCGATGACCACGACGTCGAATTGTTCGCTGCCGAGTCGCTCCCACGCCGAGGCGCGCTGCTCGGGTCCCAAGAAGGAACTCGGTCGGGTCTGCTCGCTCCCCGGTACCCGAATCGGGTCGCTCACGGAACACGTCTCCTGTCGGTTACTCGCCAGTAGGTCACTGGCTCCCAAGGCTACCTGGCCCGATCAGTCCAGGTCGTCGTGAGCCATCAGCCGCCGTGCTGCCTCCGTGATCGAGCCCGACAGCGACGGGTAGACGGAAAGTGTTTCGGCCAGCTGATTCACGGTGATGCGATTCTGCACGGCCATCGCGATCGGCAGAATCAACTCGGACGCGATCGGCGCGACCACCACGCCGCCGATCACCACACCAGTGGTCTGCCGGCAGAAGACCTTGACGAAACCTTGCCGCAGCCCCAACATCTTCGCCCGCGCGTTGGTCCGCAGCGGCAACATGATGGTCCGGGCGTTCACCGATCCGTTGTCGATGGCCGATTGGGGAACACCGACCGCGGCGATCTCGGGCCGGGTGAACACCGCGGCGGCCACCGTGCGCAGCCGGATCGGGCTGACAGCCTCCCCCAGCGCGTGCCACATGGCGATCCGGCCCTGCATCGCCGCGACCGACGCCAGCAGCAGCAGACCCGTGCAGTCCCCGGCGGCGTAGATGCCGGTTACCGATGTGCGCGACACCCTGTCGACGCTCAGGTAGTTGCCGCGTCCCAGCTCGATGCCCACCCGCTCCAGGCCCAGGCCGCTGGTATTCGGAACGGACCCGATCGTCATCAGCGCGTGACTGCCCTCCACCGTGCGACCGTCGGTCATCGTGACCAACACCCCGGAATCAGTGCGGATGACCGAGTCCGCCCGCGCATTCTTGACCAGCTGAACGCCGCGTTCGGCGAACGAATCCTCCAGCACCCGGGCGGCGTCGGCGTCTTCGTAGGGCAGGACCCGGTCGCGGCTGGCCACCACCGTGACATCAACGCCCAATTCGGTATAGGCGTTGACGAATTCGGCGCCGGTGACCCCGGAACCCACAACGATCAGGTGATCCGGCAGTGTCTCCAGGTCGTACAGCTGGCGCCAGGTCAGGATCCGCTCGCCATCAGGCTGCGCCGACGGCAACTCCCGCGGACTGGCGCCGGTGGCGATCAAGACGACGTCGGCGTCGTAGGTAGTCGTTGTGCCGTCGGCGGCGGTCGCCTTGACGCAATGGGTTGCCAGCCCGGGACTCGCATCGATCAGCTCACCTTTGCCGGCGACAACCTGGACGCCCGCACTGACCAGTTCGGATTTGATGTCGGCGGACTGGTCATTGGCGAGCGTCTTGACGCGCTGGTTGATGTCCGGCAACGAGATCTTGGCGTCCTCGGCGTCGATGTCGAAGCCCAACCGAGGCGCCCGGCGCAGTTCGGTGCGCACGCCGGTGGAGGCGATGAACGTTTTCGATGGCACACAGTCGAACAGCACGGCCGCGCCGCCAATACCGTCGGAGTCGATGACGGTCACCTGGGCCTCGCGTGCGGCCGCAACGAGCGCCGCCTCATAACCGGCCGGCCCTCCGCCGAGGATCACGATGCGGGTCGTCACGGGTCTTAACCTAGCCCGGCGACGATGCAGCCGCGCAGCGGATGAGAAGGAGCCGGGCAATCGAAACTAGCCCGGCGACGATGCAGCCGCGCAGCAGATGAGAAGGAGCCGGGCAATCGAAACTAGCCCGGCGACGATGCAGCCGCGCAGCAGATGAGAAGGAGCCGGGCAATCGAACCTAGCCCGGCGACGATGCCGTCGCGCAGGATCACCGCCGCTCTGGCGGCTGGCGTTTAAGCTTTCTCCGTGCCGCTCTACGCTGCCTACGGGTCGAACATGCATCCCGAGCAGATGCAGCAGCGCGCACCGCACTCACCGATGGCCGGAACCGGCTGGTTGCACGGCTGGCGACTGACGTTCGGTGGCGAGGACATCGGCTGGGAGGGCGCACTGGCCACCGTCGTCGAGGATCCCGGCTCCAAGGTGTTCGTCGTCCTCTACGACATGACGCCCGCAGACGAGACAAACCTCGATCGGTGGGAAGGGTCCGAGCTTGGCATCCACAAGAAGATTCGGTGCCGGGTGGAACGCGTGTCGTCCGACACCACCACCGATCCGGTGCTGGCGTGGCTGTACGTAGTGGACGCCTGGGAGGGCGGTCTGCCGTCGGCGCGCTACATCGGCGTGATGGCCGATGCCGCGGAAATCGCCGGCGCCCCAGACGAATACGTGCACAAGCTGCGCACCCGCGCGGCGCGGAACATCGGTCCCGGAAGCTAAGTCGTGGCGGCGGACTGCGCGACGATGTTCGTCATCAGCCGGACCCCGATCGCCAGCGCGCGCTCGTCGAGGTCGAACGTCGGCTGATGCAGGTCCAGCTGTGGACCGTGGCCTGACCAGACGCCCAGTCGCGCCATCGCGCCGGGCACTTCCTCTAAATACCAGGAGAAATCCTCGCCGCCGCCTGACTGCCTGGTGTCGGTCAGCACATCCGGGCCGACCGCCTCGATGGCGTGGGAGATGATGCGCGTCGAGATTTCCTCATTGACCACCGGCGGGACACCGCGGTTGTACTGCAGCGTGTGCTCGATTCCGAGCGGCGACAGCAGAGCGGTCACCGCCTGACGCACGATGGCTTCGAGGCCTAGCCAGGTTTCCCGGCTGGCGGTGCGGATGGTGCCGGCCAGCACGCCGGTCTGCGGGATCGCGTTGGCGGCCACGCCCGCATTGACTGCGCCCCACACCATCACGGTGCTGTTGCGCGGGTCGATGCGGCGCGACAGCACACCGGGCAGCCCGGTGATCAGCGTGCCCAGCCCGTAGACCAGGTCGGCGGTCAAGTGTGGGCGCGAGGTGTGCCCGCCCGGCGAATACAGGGTGATCTCGATCATGTCGGCCGCCGACGTGATCGGCCCGGTCTTTACCGCGATCTTGCCGACCTCCAGCCGGGGATCGCAGTGCAAGGCGAAGATCCGGCTCACCCCGGCCAGCGCGCCCGCGCCGATCGCGTCGATGGCGCCGCCGGGCATCAGCTCCTCGGCGGGCTGGAAGATCAGCCGCAGCGCAATCGGCAGTTCCGGCACCCCCGCCAACGCCAACGCGGTTCCCAGCAGGATCGCGGTATGCGCGTCGTGGCCGCAGGCGTGCGCCGCGTTGGGCATCGTCGATTCATACGGGGCACCGGTCCGCTCGGCCATCGGTAACGCGTCCATGTCGGCGCGCAACGCGATCCGAGGTTCGTGTTCGGGGCCGAAATCGCAGGTCAGCCCCGTCCCGCCGGGTAGCACTTTCGGATTGAGCCCGGCGTCGGCCAACCTTTCGGCGACGAACTGTGTGGTGGCGTATTCCTGGCGGCCCAACTCCGGGTAGCGGTGGAAGTGCCGCCGCCAGGCAACCAAGTCATCGGAGTGCTCGGCCAGCCACGACTCGGCGATATCGGAGAGGCTCATGACGCCACCCGCTGGTCACGGGCCGTCAGCACCCGGTCGCGTTCATCGGCTGATTCGGCGAGACGAACGATACTGCGCGCCAACATGATTGCCCCGTCGACAACCGCCCGGTCGGCGCTGGGACTGACGGCTGCGGCGGTGAACTCGGGCTGGTGCAAGGACGCGCCGCCGGCATCGACAGCGACCATCGGATGGATTCCCGGCAGACGTTGCGTGACGTTGCCCATGTCGGTGCTGCCCAACGGCAGCGCCGCCTCGAGTTCCTCATCGACGGGCGTGCGCCCGAGCCGCGTCATCTCGGCGCGAACGGCACCGGACAGCCACGGGTCGGGTTTGAGCGCGTCGTACATCGGCTCGCTCTGCTCGACGCTGTATTCACAGCCGGTGGCCACCGCGCCGGCCAAGAAGCAGTCACCCACCTTCGCCTGCAGGTCGGCCAGCGACCACGCCTCGGTCGCCCGCATCGTGTACTGCATTTCGGTCCGGCTCGGGATGACATTGGCGACCTGGCCGCCCTCGGAGACAATGCCGTGCACCTGCTGCCCGGGCGCCAGCTGTTGACGCAGCAGCCCGATGGCCACCTGCGCCACGGTGGTCGCGTCGGCGGCGTTGACACCCAGAAACGGTGCGGCCGACGCATGCGCCTCACGCCCGCGGTACTCCACCCGGACCGCCGAGAGGGTCAGCGAGCGGGCGGCCGCGATGTCGATTGGCCCGGGATGCATCATCACGGCCACCGCCAGGTCGTCGAAGACTCCGGCGTTGAGCAGCAACACTTTTCCACCGCCGAATTCCTCAGCCGGCGTGCCCAGCAGCGCAACCCTCAGGCCCAGTTGGTCGGCGACGTCGGCCAATGCCAGCGCGGCGCCCACGGCCGACGCGGCGATGATGTTGTGACCACAGGCGTGACCGATTTCGGGCAGCGCGTCGTACTCGGCGCACACGCCGACGGTCAACGGACCGCTGCCGAAGTCGGCGCGGAATGCGGTGTCCAATCCACCGGCTGCCGCAGTGATCTCGAAACCCCGCTCAGCCACCAACGCTTGCGCCTTAGCGCAACTGCGGTACTCGGCGAACGCCAACTCCGGTTCGGCATGGATCGCGTGGGAAAGCTCGATCAGGTCCGTGCCACGGCGCCGTACCGCGTCCTCGACGCGATCCAACACCGTGTTTGGGGCCATCCTCGCAGTATCTCATCGCCGACCATCGGTGCTGACAACGTCCGGCTCACCATCCACCAGGACGGCACGCTCGTGAGCGGCTCGGCGATGGCGGAAGGCGGCGAACCGCCTGAATCGATCCATGGGTTCCGGGAATCTGGACCAAATTGCCGGTTTGCCGGTAACACGGTGGCGGTAGGTCTATCTTTGCTGCCAGCGCGTGCTTGATCTAACGCCCTAGTATCCGGCAAAGCGGGGACATTTGGGGTTGGGGTCCAAATCTGCACGGTGGACCCCAAGGGATGGTCGAATGTCGAATTCTCCTCGCTCGTTGGTCAACTATTGGCATGTATCGCCCGGCGATGCTCCGGCTATGGATCGGCGACGGCCCGGTCAGACCGAGCAACCACCCGCCGCCAAACTGCGCGGGATGCCTGCTGTGGTTGTGCTGGAACGGCTACCGGTCCCGGCGCTAGCCATCGGCCCTGACGGCACAATCTTGTTCAGCAACGCGGCATTCGCCGAGATGCTGGGCCACACGGAGCACACCGTCTTGCAGCTGAAGTTCCATGAAATATTTAGGCATCTGCCGGCCGACCGGCCTGCGGCCGCTGTCATGTGCTCATACGCCGACCAACTCGTCGAGCTGGCACACCGTGAAGGTTTTGCCGTGCGGGCCAGCATGAGTAAATCCGCGATGTTGCGCCGTGACGACGACGTCGCGCTCGCGGTCTTCCACGATCTGACCACGCGGCTGTGGACCGATAAAGCCTGAGCGCTTCGCGGGCCGATCAAATGTTCTCCGCGCTTAACCACCGCAGAGTGAAGACATCACTGCTGCCGCTAGGCTCCCGCACTGTGAGTGACAGTCCGGCCGGCCCCGACGCGCTCGCGCGGCGGGCCGCGCAATTCATCGCCGAGGGCACCGGGATCGCCGAACACGATGTGGCGATCGTTCTGGGGTCGGGGTGGGCGCCGGCCGTCGCGGCGCTGGGCTCGGCGACCGCGGTGCTGCCGATGGCCGAACTGCCCGGCTTCACCCCTCCGACGGCGGTCGGCCACACCGGTCAGGTGTTGTACCCGCAGGCGGGGCGCCGTCGCGACCGTCTCACATGTCGCGCGGCGTCCGAATGTGGGTCTCGGCGCGAAGCCATGCCTGCGGCGGAACAAATCGCTCGTCATCCCAGCTCGCGGATCGGACGCGTATACGTCCGCGCCAATTTTTCATGATGGCGACGTGAACGGGCCAGCGGATGAAACGACGCAAATCCGCATGACTGTCCCAGATGGACAGCGATCCGCCGCGCAACTCAACGTGCTTGCCCCACAGCCAAAGCCCGACCGCGCCGCGCATGATCGGCCAGCTTTCCGCCAGCTCCATGCCCAATGCGGCGATCTGCTGCCAATCCTCTTCCGAATCTGAATGAAAGTCGGTGAAACTCACCACGACTGGGGAGTGGGTGCCGTGGGACGGGCCGGGCAGCCAGTCAGTGCTGAGGATGCCGCTCCCAGCCGTTATCGGGGGTTGACCAGTCCAGGTGCCCAACGATGTTGTCGTCATGACTTCTTCGCTGCCATGCCGGTGGTCTTCGCCACGACCGGTGGTTTCCACTCTGGGGAGCGGCCGAGATAAGCGAGGATGCGATCGAGGTCGTTGGTCGGCTCCGTCGACGGGATCGCCGGGCCAAACACAGCACTGTCGGAGGTGCGAAAGCTTCCGTCGGGCACCGCGAACGCCAAAGGCAATGCCGCGGCTACAACGTCGACCGGAAGCTCAAAGGGTTGACCCAACGTGCGCGCCACATCCCAGCCGTGCACGACGTAGTCCACATAATGAAAACCGATCGCCACTGAACCCGGGAAGGTCGCGCCGGCCCCAAACTCCGGTAACGCGAAAGCCGCATCGAGCACATCGGCGCCGGCGAACGCGTCTATCACCGCGGTGGCGGCCGCAGAGTAGGTGCCGGCCGGGTCGACTGCCACCGCTTCGGCGACGGTGTCGGGTTGCCATATCGCCTGGTCGGCGCCGTGACCGCGTGCGGCGGCGGCAAAGCCGCAATGCTGGACCGTCATGTGAGTGAGCAGGTCAGCGAGACTCCAGCCAACGCACGGCGTCACCTTCGATAGGTCGTCAGCGGTGACGGCCGAGACCACGTCAACAGAGGCCAGTACGGCAATCCGGTGTAACGGCCGAACATCCTGATTAATATGCATACGCATATGATGTGCGTATGTAGATCGTATGTCAACCTTTATCATCCAGACGTGGTGCGAAAGGCGACGCGTCCAGATCTCGCGGAGATGCTGGCGCAGCTGGCTCGTCAAACCGTGGCTGCCGAGGAGCCGGTGCTGGTAGCGCACGGCCTGTCGATGTGGGGCTACGTCGTTCTCAGCGCCCTGGATCGTTCGCCGATCCGGACTCAAGCGGCACTCGCCGAGGCGATCGGCGCCGACAAAACACGCATCATTCCCACCCTCGACGAGCTGCAGAAGAACGGTTACATCGAACGAATTCCCGACCCCGACGACCGCCGCGCGCGCCTGCTCGCGATCACCGAGTCGGGCCGTTCCATCAAAGATGAAGTGCAGGTGGCCATCCAGCGTGGGGAGGAACACTGGCTTGGGCAGCTGTCAGCCAACGACCGAGACGTGTTTCTGCGTGCGCTCCAGCAACTCAGCGGACGGTACGCCGATTAGGCTGCCGACTGTGAGTGACGGTCCGGCTGACCCCGACGCGCTCGCGCGGCGGGCCGCGCAATTCATCGCCGAGGGCACCGGGATCGCCGAACACGATGTGGCGATCGTTCTGGGGTCGGGGTGGGCGCCGGCCGTCGCGGCGCTGGGCTCGGCGACCGCGGTGCTGCCGATGGCCGAACTGCCCGGCTTCACCCCTCCGACGGCGGTCGGCCACACCGGTCAGGTGTTGTCGGTGGGTATCGGTGCACACCGCGTGCTGGTGCTGGCCGGTCGCATCCATCCGTACGAAGGGCACGACCTGCAGCACGTTGTGCACCCGGTGCGGGCGGCGTGTGCCGCCGGCGCGCGCGTCGTCGTGATCACCAACGCGGCCGGTGCGGTACGCGAGGACTTCGCGGTGGGCCAGCCGGTGCTGATCAGCGACCACCTGAACCTGACCGGACGGTCTCCGCTGATCGGGGCCCAATTCGTCGACATGGTCGATGCTTACGCGCCGCGATTGCGGGTGCTGGCCCGTGACGTCGATCCGGCGCTCGCCGAAGGCGTGTACGCCGGGCTGCCCGGGCCGCATTATGAGACGCCCGCCGAGATCCGGATGTTACGGACAGTGGGCGCCGATCTGGTGGGGATGTCCACCGTGCACGAGACGATCGCGGCGCGCGCGGCGGGCGCCGAGGTGCTGGGAGTGTCATTGGTGACGAACATGGCGGCCGGGATTACCGGCGAGCCGCTCAGCCACGTCGATGTGCTCGCAGCCGGCGCGGCCTCCGCGACCCGGATGGGCACTCTGCTGGCCGACGTGGTCTCGCGGCTCTGAGGGCTGGCGTGACGCCGGAGGATTGGATCGCCCACGACCCCGACCCGGTGACGGCCGGCGAACTGGCCCGGTGTGATCACGCCGAACTGGCCGCGCGGTTCGCCCGGCCGCTGACATTCGGCACCGCGGGACTGCGCGGCCCGCTCCGGGGTGGCCCGGACGCGATGAATCTCGCCGTGGTGTTGCGCGCCACCTGGGCGCTGGCGAAGGTACTCGGCGACCGCGGCCTTGGCCGTTCGACGGTGATCGTCGGGCGCGACGCGCGGCACGGCTCAGAGACATTCGCCGTGGCGGCAGCTGAAGTCTTTGCCGCTGCACACTTTTCGGTGGTGTTGCTTCCGCATCCGGTGCCCACACCCGTGCTGGCGTTTGCGGTGCGTCACACCGGCGCGACAGCAGGAATCCAGATCACCGCTTCACACAATCCGCCCGCCGACAACGGCTACAAGGTGTATCTCGACGGGGGAATTCAGATCATCTCCCCCACCGACCACGAGATTGAAACCGCGATGGCCATGGCCCCGTTCGCTGACGAGATCGCGAGGGCGCACGTCGAACCCGCTGACACGGGTCTGGTCGAGCAGTACATCCAGCGGGCCGCGCGGGTGCGACGTGCGTCGGGCGCGGTGCGGGTTGCGCTGACGGCCCTGCACGGGGTGGGCGGCGAAGTGGCGGTCGAGACGCTGCGGCGCGCCGGCTTTGCCGATGTGCATACCGTCGCCGGCCAGTTTCAGCCCGATCCCGACTTCCCGACCGTCAGGTTCCCCAATCCCGAAGAACCCGGTGCGACGGACGCGCTACTGGCGCTCGCCGACGACGTCGACGCCGAGATCGCGATCGCGCTCGACCCCGACGCCGATCGCTGCGCCGTCGGGATACCCACCCAGACGGGTTGGCGGATGCTCTCCGGCGACGAGACAGGTTGGCTGCTCGGCGATTTCATCTTGTCCCGGACCCAGCCGGGCAAACTCGCCAGCAGCGCGGTGGCCAGCACCGTGGTGTCCTCGCGGATGCTTTCGGCCATCGCCGCGCACTGGGGCGCCCGCCACGTCGAGACCCTGACCGGGTTCAAGTGGCTGGCCCGCGCCGATGCCGACGTGCCCGGCAGCACGTTGATCTACGCCTACGAGGAGGCGATCGGGCATTGTGTCGACCCGGCCGCGGTCCGGGATAAGGACGGCATCAGCGCTGCGGTACTCGCCTGCGACCTGGTGGCGGCGTGCAAGCTTTCACACCGCTCGGTGCTCGACGCGCTGGACGACCTGGCCCGTCGCTTCGGGGTGCATGTCGGCGCCGCAGTGTCACGGGCGGTAGCCGACACGGATGAGGCCACCGCGTTGATGCGTCGGTTGCGGGCTTCGCCACCGAGCCGCCTGGCCGGATTCGCTTCGACCACAACGGATCTGCTGCAGCGCCCGGGTGTGGATCGCAGCGACACGCTGATCTTCACCGGCGGCGATGCCGATACGTCGGCCCGGGTCGTGGTGCGGCCGTCGGGCACCGAGCCGAAGGTCAAGTGCTACATCGAAGTTCGAAGTGCGGTGGCCGACGATCTGGCCGGGGTTCGCACGCGGGCGACCGCGCTCTGCGACGAACTGG
>Ga0210396_10000644_pt1 | contig 42775 bp, 66 predicted proteins | sample IncBWH17OmetaG_FD_155466 | JGI IMG/M metagenome (GOLD analysis project Ga0210396, IMG submission 155466) | Forest soil microbial communities from Barre Woods Harvard Forest LTER site, Petersham, Massachusetts, United States - Inc-BW-H-17-O ... | reverse complement strand
AGTGAGGAGCGTTGCAGAAGATTGCACCGCGCCGGCACCGTTTTGAACCACGAAACCTTGAGAAGTATTGTTCACGAAAGCCCCACTAATAGCAGGTCCATTAATCGTTGACGCACCTCCAGAGGAAGTTGGGAACGATGGAGAAGGATATAGAGCGCCGCCGCTATATGCGACACCGCCTGTATTCACATCCCCTACAGAAAGAACTTGTGGGAAGCTAAGACCAGGAACACTAGCAACCGCTGGGTTGTTAGCGTACGCTGTAAAGCTAGACGAGTTAATGCTGCAAACGAAAACCGTGTTACTTGTGAGTGACGTTACATAGCCATAGACTGGGGAGCCGGGAAGCGCCGCATTAGGAAGCGAATTCAACTGGGTAATGCCCCAAGCTGAAGGAATTCTAAATGCAACTTCTTGTCCAACAACCAAGTTATGGTTTGTAGTTGTAGTCACAGTGGTTGTTGTACCAGTCGACACGGCACTAATGAAGCTCACTCCTGGGCAATATAGGAAGGGATATAAAACCTTCTTCACATATGCTCCGGTTGGAGATCCTGATAGAGCAGTGTAGTTAGACTGGTTACCATTCCAAACAACAGTAAAGTGGCTTGAATCTGTCACAGCGCTAATTTGGAAAGGCATTCCGCAAATCTGAGGCATACCAGTCGTTGCGGACTGATATAGTCCTTCGAATACAACTACATCACCCACGCTATATCCGTGAGCAGTTACGTTGAATACGATAGGACTTGCCTTCGTTGCACCGATAATCTGCTTTTGTGGACCATATTGAAGCGATAGGCCAGCACCGAATGTGCTGATACCACTTGTTGTATAGTCAACGGCAGGAATCCAGGCAGCGGAAGCCGACTCGAGATATTCGAATACTGTGTTGCTTTGTCCCATAGCAGTATCCCAGGTCGCCTTGCTAATAGCATATTGAGCGGGAGCACTATAGGTAGTGTAGTTAACGAGTTCCACCCTTTGAGGTTGGAAAGGAAGATTAACCACTTGAGTTACAGGAGAAGCAGCAGTTGTAAAGCTACCTCTTGCCATTCTTGAATATTCAGCCATGATACACCTCTTTAGTTGCCGCTGCGTGTGCAGAGTAGGTTTCTAATCGCTGTATCTTGGGTGATCGCTTGCGCTTGGGCGAACTTAACCGCCAAAGTCGCATTTTGTGCGAGCATTCCAGAATAGTAAGGATCTCGGTAAATCAAGTTCATTGAATACCCATCCTGGTTGATGTGCGTAATCGCCTGCTTCCCAACAACCGTGTTGTAATACACGTCTCTTGAGTTAGCAGATGCTGCACGAGCAACAGGCGCTTCAGAGCTGACTAGAATCCTTGTGTTAAACACAGAACCATATTCGCTCGGAAGTGCAGAGGCATTAGTCGGATATTCCCATTGGGATTTAAATCCGCTGCCAGTCAATGCATCAAAATCTGGTTGTAGCTCAGTTGAGGACAGCATGAAATATGCTGCGCGCACTGGGCCGGTACCAAATCGATCCATCCCCTCGATACCGCTCATAAATTTATAAGCGTTGTTTGTATCAAGAGTTGAGGCTACTAGGCTAAAATCAGACACACCAAGGTTAGTTGGGTTGTCTTGATTCGCTCCGCCAGCCGCATTAATCTGCGATGCCGCAGAAATAATGTAGTCACGAAGAATCAAATCTTCAGCCTGTCTCATAGCGACAGCCAATCTTTCAGAAACCCAAGCGAGAACGCCCTCTTGGTCCTGTAGGATCACCTGCTCGTTAATGATGCACCCGGTTCCGAAAAAAGCCATTTGAGCATCAATAATATCGCGCTGAGGCACCTGAGCGGGAGGATCGATCCCACTATTTCCCAACTGGATAGTTGGGGCGGTTAGTGCGCGCGGTCGCATGAAACGGCAGGTTGTGCCCCCGTTAGCAGGCATGGACACCTTGTCGCACACTAAGATATAGTTCATTGTTGGCGTTGGTACATACAACATCGCAGGCGCAAGCGACTGCAAAATCATAGGCAAATCTGTTACTTTCGTGACCAACTATTAGGAAATCCCTTACAGTTGGCGGGGACTTTCTCTACTTATCCCTCACTGTGTTTCCACAATGTTCAGAGCACCGCATCTTTCCAATTTTTCCTTCTTTATCCACAACATAGTTAAAGGACGGCATTCCCATTCCTTGGCTAGAAGTCTTTAAATCAGGAGCATTTTTTATCGGAAAGTCTTCTCGCTTGCTACGTTCAGGCTGTTGTGAATCCCAAGGGCTTTTCCCTTGAGTTCGATTTTTATGTGCTTTTCGTATGCTTTCGGAAACTTTTCCTTCGAATTTATGACCCAAATAGTCTCTCACCGAAAGATGAGGATGATCATCTAGGAATAGATCACAAAACTGACAGAAGAAAAACGCCTTTGCTTCCGCCACCCGGCACCTACTTTCATCACATTCGTCGCTACATTTCGCACATCTAATTTTCACAACTTGCCCCTTGTTGCCTTCGTCTTTCACGGTCAGGTGTTCAAGTCTATCAGAGAAGATTTTTATTGGGCCACTATGTTAACCCAAATTGCCGGTTGTAGTAATAGACATAATTTTAACCCTATGGTTGAAATTAGTCCCTTCTTAAAGAGATGCCAGGGAGCGACCCCAATACGCTATTCGACACCACCTTCAAGACGGTGGGTTTTTCCCATTGCGAGAGGGCATTACGCCATCAGTTTGCGCGCGCACGCAGACAGATGCTTCGAATTATACTAATTTATACCTAATTATACCCATTTATACCTAAGTATAGCTAGAAGCTAGCATAACCCATTTTGCCGTAGCGAGCGGCTGTACGCTAACTTCAAATTATCAACTTAATTATTTAATATCAACTGTCTAGATAAAGCATCCGATGACATAGGTTCACCCGAGCCTCATCTTGGACTTGAGGGCCTGCATTTTTTCGTAGGCGTTTTTCTTGCCAGCGTCTGAGTAGTCCCCAGCAGAATCATAAGGAGGAGTTGCTCCTCCAGACGGTTGGTAATAAGGGCTTCTGCGGTTTTTTTCGATGGTCTCTTGGATGGACTTCTTGGGCTCTTCCTTCTTATCCAATCCGATCGCCTTGATCGCATGATAGACTAGTTTTTGACGAGCAAAACCATCCGGCATCTCTAAGATCGTCTCAGCGAGTTCCGGGTCTTTCGCCACCAATTTTTGCATCATCTCTTGAGTCATCACCTGATCGAAGTCTTGTTTTTGCTTCAGGTAGTTAGAACGTCTTTCTTGTTCCATAAGAACGCGAGCTTTTTCCTCAGCCTTCTTATCGATTCTCTGATCCATGCTGGCTTCAAATTTCTTTAGCTTTCTATCCAAAGACTTATGATCAACGTAAGGCTCATCAGAAAGAATATCATCATCTGCATCGGGGTTATGTCGTGCATTTTCCCTCTCTTTTTCAGCTCTTGTGGCCCGCTCTTCAGCTTCTTGTCTGGCTTTTCTTTCGTGTTCAACTTGCTTGCGGAGCTGGATGATGTTGACTTCTTTCAAGTTAGCGTTGGCGTCTACAGTTTGGTTTTCTGGGGGATTTGTGGGAGTCGTCATGTAATCCTTTTTTTGTGTACGCGTGTTAGCGCACTGTGATATAGATACTTATATTCAAAATTTCAATTGGTGACAAATGAAAATTCATACATTCGATGCCCACGATCGTCTTCTTCATTTAAAAAAAGACCAGTCCCTCAACATCTTCCAAGGAGCTGAAGATTGCTTAAAGAAGAATAAAGACTCTCTTTCGATGCAAGAGCATTTTCCCTACATTTATCTTTTCGCACACCCTAGAACAGCGGACGACGGCGTTACGAAAAGGATGATTTGGCAGCCTCGGCTTACGAAACCCAACGCCCAGACGAATAGCTACCTTTTCCGCGCCCTATCTAAAAGCGATATAATTGAGGTGGTGTGGTTAATCCCCCCAAGAGAAATGTGGGGACAATACAAAAGAGGGAAAATGTTTGAGTCTGAGGACATATTGGCCTCAATTTATAACTTCGAGCACAATAGACAAGAACTGGAAAAACCGCATCCAGATGATTATAGCGAGGATCGCATCAAAAAGATCCTGGAAGGTATCTTAACCACAGATAAATTTCGTATGGTCTAAGCCAACGATTCAGGTGCTATCTTCAACGACTTTTGAGGAACCGGATTCATGCCAACAGACCCACCACGCATCTTGCCAACTGGTTGTTTGAACCCAGTGCCGTAGTAGTCTCCGGCAGCCATATATTGGCCGGTAGTCGCCTGCTCTTTAGTCGGAGCGGAGAAATTCTTGTCTGCTTTACGCGTCTTAGGGGCGATTGGATTATTGAAAACACCGTGTTTTGCCATAGATCTCCTTAAATAACGTTTTTGGATCGGGTCATCCTTATGGATCAAAACGTAAAACACCCATTTGACACGGCCGGGAACCCCCAGCCACTTGCCCGCTCAACTTTAAAAAGGGAGAAAGGGTGTAAACGAGTCCTTTCTCCCAAAACCGCATGGAGAGCAAGTTTAGTTTAATCGATGGGGATTGGACTTGCACCAATTAACTACCGATATCCCGGCTAGCTCGAATCTTCGCGTTGCCCATCAAACTTTAATAGCGATAACCAGGCTTCATTTTATGCGATTTTGCCTTGGAATCTGCACTATTTTGGTCTCTGTGAATCATTTCACTAGTGTCTGGATATTCTGATCCGACATGTGCGGCACCTTCAGCACTGTGAAAATGTTTCACTTTATTCCCTTCTGGAAGAGGAGATACTTTCCCGCCAGATCCAGCGAATGATGCATGATCGTCAATACGTCTACCACTCATATTTACCTCGAGTTTGAGCTTTGGCCTCATTATACCTTTAAAGAAATGTTTTGCAATATACAAATGATACCCAAAATGCTATGCTTTACAGAGTGTAAAGGAAAATAGGAAAAATATGCTCTGGATTGGAATGATCGCTCTATATTGCGTGTTTGGAATAGTCGGCTATGCAATTGTCAGATCGGGAAGGGAGGAATGATGGATAAAATACAATGCAAAGTATGTGGGCAACAAACAAATGGTTCACAACGACCATCCGCTATTTGTGAATGTAAAAAGGAACAACGTTATGTTGTAGGCTACTTCCCGCCTCCGTGGAATCCAAATGAACACCCTGAGAAAACCGAAGGGTGGATTGCGTTCCAAGAAGAGCAAAGAAAAGATCCCGGATATTATGGGTCGGGGACTCTAAAAGCATGATAAGTGAAGTTATCATAACAAGTGGGTAATCATGCATGTGGGAATAGCTGCTTTATTAACAATAATCCTTTCGGTGGCAACTATAGCAAGTTACGTTATGATATGTTCAGAATATTCTGACGTATACGCTCCATTATGGTTTGAAATAATGCAATTATGGCTTGGCGTGGCTGTATTCATTGGATCTTTCGTATTCTGGGCATTCATCATCGGTTCGATATTTACCATCACAAAGGATTGAGGAATCATGAAAGAATATATCGATCTTAGGCCAAATCTAAACCCGTTAGATGAATTTAGGGGAATCGATCCTCCAGCCGATCTACCGCCTGTGACATATATAAATGTTCACGGCAGAAAAGAGCACGAAGCTATCCTTAAAGACGCCAAAAAATGCGAGGAACTTGGAGTGGATCAATTCTATGAGACGATGGTTTATCTGAAAAGATGGGGTGGATGGCTAAAGGATGGGGAATCATGAGTAAAGACGGACTCGTTTTCGTAGGCAAGATTGTAGATTTGCAACCTATTCCTAACGCCGACTTCATTGTATCAGCAACTGTGGTGTGCGGGGAAGGCGGCAAATGGAAAGGCGTGGTTAAAAAACAAGATTTCGATATCGACGATCTATGCGTCGTATTTCTCCCAGATGCAAAGATCCCCGAAAGAGAAGATATGCTTTTCATGAAATCTAGCGACTGGCGTGTGAAGATGAGGAGATTTAAGGGAGCTCCCAGCGAAGTAGTAATAATGCCATATCATCTAGAATTTCCAGTTGGGACAGACTGCACGGCCAATTTTGGAGTTATCAAATACCACAAACCGGTTCCCCCCAACCTAGCCGGAATAATGAAAGGAAACTTTCCCAGCTTCATACCCAAGACGGACGAACCGAATTACCAAAGACATGAAGAATTGGTCGATGCCCTCGTTGGAGAGCCTTTCTATATAACAGAAAAAATGGACGGATCTTCTACGACTGCCTTCAGATATAAGGGACAATTCGGAGTTTGCTCTAGAAATATGGAGCTAGAAAGAGACGAAAATAATGGATACTGGAAGATAGCTGTTAAATATAAACTCGAAGAAAATCTACCAGAAGGCATAGCCCTTCAATGGGAAACATGTGGACCTAAGATCCAGGGCAACCCTATGGGGCTGCAAGAAATCGATGGATTTGCTTTCTCAGCATACAAAATTGACGAACATCGATATTTGGAAGTACGGGAGTTCTGGAAGCTACTCGAACAATTACAATTTCCTCGCTGCCACGTAGTGGAGATAGGGCCGTATTTTGAAAAGGGAGGAATAGAGTTATTTGGGGAAGGTTTATACGCCAACGGAAACCAGAGAGAAGGAGTCGTTGTCCGATCTCAATATAATCAAGGGCATGCGCCCATAAGTTTTAAAGTTATAAACTTAAGTTTCGAAAAGTGAGGAATCATGGCGTGTGAAAATGACAAATGCGAAAAATATGGACTGCATCACGATTTTCAAAACGGTGTGGAAATTAGAAAATGCCAGGCGTGTGAACGAGAGGAACAAGTCCAAAAAGGAGGAATCATGAGCGAGTGGATATCAGTAGAAGATCGATTACCAGATCTTACAAAGAACCAAGATAATGGCAAGATAGAGCGTCCGTCAGAATGCGTTCTAGTTCGTCTGAAAGAAGATAATGAGATGTATGTAGCTTATTATAACATTTTCAAAAACTGGAATGTAAGTCAAAATGGGTGCGGGTGTTGCTCTGAGTACATACATCCCACCCATTGGATGCCCTTACCTAAGCCCCCGGAGGAGATAAAATGACTCATTGGATTAGCGTTAAAGATAGGCTGCCTTTAGAAGAAGGCACTTACCTAGTGGTGACAAAGCGGGACGAAAATCCACTTAACATCACCATCGAAATCGCTGATTGCATAGAACGATGGCAAACTATCTGGGATAGTTTGGATAGAGTGCTTCAATACTTGGATAAAACCCCCTCCTTCTCCGATGAAGTGACACATTGGATGCCCTTACCTGAGCTTCCTACCAAATCGGTAGATATTGGTAGTCAATTGGTAGATGATGCCGAAACAATCAACATACCATGAAAAGATGAGGGAGACCTATGGTAGAAATTAATTATTTATATATTGTAGCTATTTTAATATCACTAATCGGATTGGTATCAATTAATATGATGCGTTTATATGATAAAGAACACTGGATTTTATGGCTTTGGATTCCTCGTATTTCCTTAGCCATCAATGTGGGGCTTTGGACAGCACTTTTATTCCCACTTTGGAAAAACTGAAAAAATACCAAAACGACCAACACATCATGAAAACATGCTTAATTTTTGACCAAAAGGCAACATATGCATAAAACAGGCGAAGCCTTTCTATTCACCAATGGAATGGCTGCTTATTTAGACGCCGATCATAAGCCAATTTCCGAATTGCAGCCGGAAGGATGGAAGGGGCTACACAAATTCGTGAAACTCTATCCTGAGGCTAAGGTAAATCTGCAAGGAAGCAGCTGCGGTTTGTCTAAAGAAAACGTAGCTATTCTGCTAAAAAACGTAAAGGAGACGAAAGAATGATAATTGCCGCCATAATTACAGGACACGTGATTGCCTTCTGCACCGGGTTTCTGGTCCATGCGTACATTGCGAGAAAGCAAATAGAAGAGATTTTTAATCAAGTGGACACATGTATAAAAGCATCCGAGGATATTCTCCAATTCCATGATAAGAGGGTGGAAGACGCCCTCGAAAAACTAAAAAAAGATTGCTAATTGCGTTATTTCGGTCATTTAAGTAAATTAGCTCCAATTTATGTTGAGAGCAATCATTAATAAAGTACTATCACCTCTCGGAATGACAGAGGACGAAGAAAGAATCGCAAGAGAATCTTTCATAGGGGGAAGCGCTCAAGCAGCCGGGGCGGTGACAGCGATCACTACCCTTTCTGTCGCTAGAGTTGCAATAACAGCCTTGCATTGCATGGCTACAACATCCCCACTAGCCACAGCGGCTATTGGCGGCATGGGATACGTTATCTATAGATACACAAGGAGCTCAGCTCCAGAGGGAAACAATGATCAACGCAATGATTAAAGGATTCATCATGGGAATCTCGGGGCAAACCGCGCAGCAGATTACGGGAAACCGAGACTGTAGAGATACAGGACAGGGACAGGCTAAGACGGATGTAGTGGCAAGATCGTCTCTTACGCAAGTGAGGGCCGCAGCAAACCCTCCCACGTCTAGTTATTGGGACCTTCTCTTGCCCGACCCAACGCCATGGCCATTACATCCGAAGCCGGCTACACCGCCGCCGCCCTACCCGGACAATATATCATGATCTCAATGGAGTAAAAAGAATGTACACAGACAAACACAGAGAACTAGCTATGATGGCATGCAAATGCTGGCTTTCTTTGTGGTTCGTGTTTACAATGGTGAAAATATTCAAGGAATCTACGTGAGAGCTCCATGAATCTGGACCCTTTAGATATCTTAGATCTTTCGTTTCCTCGCCCAGTAGAGATGCACTCCCTGCTGGGCACCTTTGCCGTTAACTTTGTACTACGTTTCGGATGGGAAATAGTGCAATCGACCATCATAAGGACAGAGAGCATTTATGCAAGAATTTTCAGATGAAAAAGAAGCCACCGTCCGGTCTGCTTGTGATCAGGTCATATCACTGTTTGTAATGAACAACTTGAAACCCTTTGATGGGATGACCGTTTTAATCAATCTTATAGGAAAAATACTATCGGATTGCAGAAACAGAGAATTGGTTAAAAGGAGTATTTTCGAAAGCATCGATCGTCTAATTATCGAATATGACGCAATGAAAGAAAAAGAAAATCCAGACGAGCCTTAGTCTAATTGATTAAAACACTGTTCGGGAAAATACGTATAAGAGGCAGACGAGCAGAAAAGATGGGTTTGATTCCCGTCAGGCTCATCACATTGACAACATAGCACATAAAACGTAAAATACTCAGGCACATGGAGACCAAATATGAAATTAATCGAAGCACTTAAGAAATCAAAAGATTTATTGAAAAAAGCTGACGATATTAAGATGAAAATCACGCAGCACTGCTGTGATTTGGACTGCGAGACGGCCCTTTACACTGACCAAAAAGCCCAAGTAAGCTCGTGGTTACAGGCCCATCACGACCTCTTAAAAGAGATCTCCAATCTCAACTATAGAATCCTCAAAACAAACGTCATGACCAAGGTATCCATCGAGATTGATGGCAAACACATTGAAAAGTCTATTTCTGAGTGGATCTTCCGCAGAAAAAAACTGTGTCTTGTAGAAGAAAGCGCTTGGAAATGCCTGGGCGATAGAGGCCTGAGAGAGGGAGTAATGAATCAATCCACTGGCGCGCAGATCCAAGTCAAGCTTCGTAGATACTATGATCCTAAAGAAAGGGACCACAAGGTTAGTGTATTTTCTAGCGAGCCTTCAGTAATCGACGCCAAACTAGAAATCGTTAACTGTATCACGGACCTTTTAGACTAAAAAATTAACCGACGCAGAGAGATAAAAAATTATAAATTATATGAATAGCTCAACTGGTTAGAGCACGACACTGTTAATGTTGGGGTTGTGGGTTCGATTCCTACTTCAAATGCCATAGACTGAAGGCTTAAGTTTTAAGACGTAAGTATAAAAGGCTTTTCAACAGTAAGGATGTAGGCACAAGAGAGCAAGGTTTAGGTAAACATCCTCTATGGGTTTCATGATTCCCTTGAGGCTTCCTTTTCGGGCGGTTTTATTTTATATGAAAGACAATACATTTCAGTGCGCGTACTGCCAGGAAATTTTCCCACAAGAAAGAGACATCCTTTGTGCCAGAGAGGAAGCTAAGTCGCTTTTCCCTGACGATGATTGGAAAGAAATGCCCCTAGTATGCGAACCATGTTTTATCAGAATAATGGACTTTAACGAACCAAACCTACGCAGATACGAGCCTTTTATTTCTTCTCAGGATCTACAGGCGTGACGCGAATATCCACGCCTTCTTTGCGCTTGATAACCTCTTCAGCGAGAGCATCGATCTCGTTGGATGGTTTTGAAGAACACCCTGCAAATAGCAAAGCCACCATTAAAAATACAAGATACATCATTGCATACCCCCCTGTTGCCCCTGCATCGCGCCTCCAAGCATCTTAGCAATGAAATCATTAGCCAACGATTGTTTGCGAGCATCTATTTTATCCATATCCTCATCTACGTCTTGCTCAATACTAATAGACTTAAGCTTACCCTCAGCTAACGAAGCCTCGATCTGGCCGTACTTGTCAATCACCTCAACAAGCTTGGCTAGAGCCTCTGTCTTATGCTTCATAGAAAGAGCCTTGTTTTGCTGAATTTCGCTCAAGCGCTCTTCAAATAGACCAATGTCCGCCTCAGCGCGACCATGTCTTTCTTTTGCAGTAGCGATGTTCGCAACAGCTTTAGAGTAAAGCTCTTTGACCTTAGCCTCTTCAAATACAGCCTGCACAGTCTGGATATGTTCCGCTTGCGCGGCCTGCATTTTCTCTTGGCCTTGTAGATACTCCATGGCCTCTGAGACGCCTGAGATATTCATATCCTTGACGATCATGCTTGGAGGGAATACCTCTCTTCCAAAGATCTGGTTCACTTCAAGTAGTTGCTGAGCCTGCATATTCTTCTGCGTGGCAGTATTTAAGCCTTCAGCAACGATCACCTGATACTTAGCAAAGATCTTAGAGAAGAAGTGCTCTGTTGGCTCTTCACCGATGAGAAGCCCAACTTTAGCCTCATTCCAGTTATTTAAAGTGATGTCCAACAGCAGCTTGCCTAAGAGTTTCAAGGAATAATCCCACTGATCGAAGTACTTTTGGAGGATCATTAGGTTAGCGCCCTGCTTCAAGAGCATGGTGAGACCTGACAACTGCTTTTGATCATCCCCAGTCCAAGACTCCATGTTGACCCCAGAGGTCGAATAAATCAGCTGCATAAGGCGATCAGCTAGAGCGAAATCCGATTCAGGCACAGCGTTAGGTTGAATCTTTTCAAAGTCGGTCATCTCGTAACCTTCGTTGATGATCACATCCCAACCCTGACCCGACTTCTTGAGATTATCTTCGTTAGCAACAGCGCCGACTTTACGCTTATAGCCGGAGTTAATCGTCGATTCTTTCTGGTCGTGTGAAATAATTATTTGACGGTTCATCAAGAACTGCGGATCGCGCATCGTCTTTACGAGTGATCTAACGCGAAGATCGTAATAATTGATATGAGGATCGTAATTCCAAAAAACAGGAATAAAGGGACAATTATCGAATCCAAGTGGATTATCTCCTTGAAACATCAACTGATCGTTCAAGACAGTTGCGAGTTTCCAGCAAGGAACCTCTACTTCAACCACTTCCATATCTGGAATGGCGTAAAGAATTTGATCAAGGTTAGCATTCTTCTCCGAAAAATCAAAGAACTGATTGCGCGTACGAGAGTAAAGGCGCTTTCTCTTTCTCTTCCACTTGTACCACACATAGCTCAAGACCATTAGATCATTACGAGCCATATTGTAGTTTTCTGGAAGGAAGTAAAAGCTTCCGTATCTCTGCGGCGTTCCCGCCATCGGAGCTATTTGCTCAAGCTTTCCTGGGAATCTGTTTTGAGCCTCTTGCTTGCTGATATACTCTTGGCACCATACAAACTGAGCGTCAGACATATCAGGATTACGGAAATAAGGATCGACAAGAAACGCATTATACTCCCAAATTTTTAGCTTAAGGTTTCCCTGAGCAGGGTCATCGCCAACATAGTCCAAGTAGGGTTGTAGTAGAACCATGCCAGAAACGGCGGAAAGCTCACAAGCCTTAGAAAATTGCTCATTAATCCCCTCTGTATTGCAAACATGTGTGATTAGCCTTGTGTATTGGTCTGTTGTATTCGGATCGGCTCCTTCCGAAGGCAAGTAGGTGATCGACTTTCGGTGCTGCCTTTGAAAGCCGCTGATCATATTAACCGGCTGCTGGATCAAATTGAAGTAGAAGTTTTGGTATGAGAACGATGGGGTGAAGTTAAAATACCTATTTATGAAGGTCTGCGAGCCCGCGTAAAATAAAGTATCGATGTTCGATTGGTTCCAGCGAGCTTGCTCGATAGGCTGGAAACGACTGTAGAGATTATCGAGCCACTGGCGAACGTTGCCCTGATTCGGTTCTAGCGCATTATTCCAGGGGGGGTAATAGAAGCTGATAGAGCACCTCGAGGTTGTGCTCTAATCGTAATAAAAACTTTATTTGATTGGAATCTCTTTATTGCCCTTCGGTCGTCCTACTTTCTTTCATTCCATCTTTCTATGCACTTTCTGCATGACATTCCCCGATCTTCTCCATCCAGGCTATAAGCCGCCGGGCCCCGGGTGCTGCACACTGCGCACCAACAATAAGTGTATTCCCACCCTTTGCAAACCTTTGATCTTCTTTTAGCAAGCATCACCCTTATATTTTTCCACCCACAAAAGGGGCACGGAAGGGGTTCCGTGATCTGATCATTCATATCATCCACTCCCCCCTATCCCCTTGAAATCAATGAAGCCCGCATCAATTAGCTTTTGCCTTACCGGGTATTTGCCGCCGTCCTGCTCGTAAAGCTTCAGCTTTTCGGTGAGGTTTTTTATTACGTCTGCTAGCTCTGCCTGACGTTCCAAATTCGGGGCATTTTTCCCTTCATTAAACCTATTCAATTCCAATTGGTGGGAACGTAAAAAACGAAGAGAGTGGCACACACACCAACATCCTCCAGATTCACAGGTAGAACATTCTCCGCTCCGGCATCTTCCAGTGCAACAAGCTCTGTACTTCATATCATCAACCTTAATTTAAAAAAGGGGCAATAAAATAAACCCCAAAAGCAGCTGCTTTCTTTCTTAAAATATCTATAGTCTTATCATGATCTTCCGAGGACAAAGCCCCGGCTTTGAAAAGAGTATGCGCGGCCAGCATCAACATATAAACATCATCTTCTAGAGTTCTTCGGGATCTTTCTTTCTCCCAACACTCCCTGGATCTTTCTTGGGACTTCTCGTAAAACTCCTCTAGGCCCTTAAGTCTTTCTAAAATCCTCTGAAGATCATCAATATTCATATCATCAACCTTCCTTGAGGAACCTTCTGCTGCAACTTTACAGCATTCACTTTGTGCGTGTAAATAGCATAGCGCATCGCGTCTAAAGCGTGGTCGTTTTTCTTAAGGGGCGCGTCCTCGCCCATCTTGGCCTTGCGCTCATCCCATACATAGCCTTCAATCTCACGGATTAAATTGACGCAAGTATTTAATACACCGAGGGTTCCTTCTGCCATTAAGGATGCACACACACGGATGCCCTCTAAGACATCGTTATCGGCGTCGATGACCGGGATGCCGGCCCTACGAAGCTCAAGCTTCATAGATGCAGCCGATGGGTCCATATAGACCTTGGCGCCATAGCCATCCAAGAAGTGCTGCATATCGCGTAAGAACTCAACGTTAGTCTTTTGGCGCTTCGTCTGCTCTACGTCCCAGTAGTATTCTTTCTCCACCCACATCTTCTTGCCCAGTTGATTAGATCTCCCAGTGGACACACCAATAAGAACACAAGCAAAAACGGAAGAACTGCCATAATCAATGCCAGCAATATAATAATCCGCGCAGCGATCAGCGCGAGACACCACATGCACCTTGCGATCAAAGAAGTCATAGATAGCCCCCTCGGCCATACACCATATGCCTAGGTAATTACGTTTATAAAACAACCCAGTTAAGTTATCTCGTAAGTTAGTCTTATAGTTTTCGTCAAGAAATATATTGTCATCCACAACCCAATGAAGAGCGTAATAAAGAGGGTTGCCGGCCTCTGCCTTGTCGATCCACTTTTTGATCTTATGATCAGGCTGCCTTGGGTTCATAGAGGCAAATAGCTTTGAGTGTGAGCGGGATAAGCGCGTGTCTAACATATCGATTACGTTATCGGGATAAAGAGTCATCTCATCGCAGTAGCATAGATCGATCGTAAGGCCCTGGATAATGCCTAATGCCCCCTCATCGCCAGCGCCCAAGCACTTGATGCTCTTAGCTCCGAATAAAAGAACATGCTCGCCTTTGCTCCAATTGCAAAGAGGCGCAAAGAATCTAAGCTCTTCCGAATCAAACAGAAGAGAGATGATGTTCCGATAAATTGTGCTTAGGGAATACCCAATGATGAAGATCGAGTTGCCCGGGCAGAACGTGGCTTCCTTGAGAAAGCGGAACAATGTGGCTACTGTTTTCCCTGATCTCACCGCCCCGTGCGCTAAATTGTATTTTGCGTTAGAGTTTTGAATGAATTCAACCTGCTTAGGGCTAAAAGGATCGGGCATGGAAAAAAATGTAACAGATAAAAAAAATATGAACAAGAGTTATACACTAGAATTCTTGAGCAAAGAGTTCGGCAAACACTCTGAGATCGTGGGAACAGACGAATTTTATGACGAGGACGAGTTCAACTTTGCCCTCGCTTTGAAAACAATCGTTGATGCTTTAGTGGAGTTACAGAATGAAAAACAGAGCCAAGTGTAAACTGTGCGGAGATATCATCGAAAGCTTCCACAGACACGACTATGTGCATTGCAAGTGCGGAGAAATCGCAGTTGATGGGGGAAGCTCTTATTTCAAGTGCTCAGCCATCAATTGGGAGAACTTCTTGAGAATCGATGATGAGGGAAACGAAATCGTTCCGTCGATCGTTGAATCAACTGACGATAAGATATTGGAGTGGGCTAAAGAGAAGCTAAAAGAGCCTGCAGAATTTGAAGCAAAAGACAGCGCTACTAGACAACATCTCGCAGCTATCGATGATATGATAGCAGCTATTGAGAGGCTTCCTGATCGTGCGATGTCTGATCCTGTAACGCACTACGATCTTTATGCTCTTCTTGTATTGATTCGGGTGATTTTGCTTGAGAAGGCGTGATGCGAGTGAAGAAGCTGACTAAAGCTTCTAGCTTTTCTACGTTGATGTGCTCTTTGTTCGGATCGGGCTTGTCCCAGCCGTATTTATTTCGCATAACCATCTGAAGAGATGCTGTGTTGGCTTCTTTATTCTTACCCTGCGCCGATTTGCCAACTATATCTTCCCAATGCGCATATCCCTTAGCCTGAGCAAATTCCCTGTGTATGGGTGGAAACTCTACAGGATCTTTTTCCATATAGCTTTCAATCGTTTTGAATACACATTTAAGGTCTCCCTCTTCAAACGTAAACGATTCTTTAACCTTTCCATCGGCTATCCAAGCGCAGTAGGCTTTGTAGGCTCTTTTTCTGATCTTAGGGTCTTTAAGCTTAACCCCATTTTGATTGCCTTTGGGTGCTCCTCCCATAATCACCACACATACTTAAATTTAACGATGACATCTGTCGGCTGGCCCTTAAACTTGCCGATAGTTTCTTCAACCATGCGCTTGAGTTCCGTATCCTCATGAGAAATAAAGAGTTCGGAGTTTTGTGGGTAGTGAAGATACTTTTGAGTGAGCGTTTGCTCTTCGTCTGAAACTTTAACTGAAACTTCGATTGGCGTCATATGTGCCTAAGATATAGTAAAGTAAATTATTTTGTACATAACTCAGTGCTTGGGGTGATGATGATATACATGGGATGTCTTGGTCACTGTCTCAATTAGTTCCATTTCAGACACTGTTGAGGAGCTGATATCTGATCTTTTCATGGACTTGGTTTTGGTGGCTTTTATGGGGGTGTCGATTTTCTCTTTTTTAGGGAAACAGCACCTCCAGTTGCAGGAATCAAAGGAGTCTATCTGTATCTTGACGGTAGGGAAAAGCATATATCCTCTTGAACCCATTTTTTTACATGGGCGAATAAAAATAAAGGGATTAAAAAAAGACATCGGGTATTGACTTAATGTTTACTATGTGTAATGATGCATATGCATAAAAAGAAAAGGTTTTATGGAAAAAGAAGAAAAAAACAAAAATGAAGTGTTATGGGAAGAATTTCTCTCATTGGTAGAGAAAAATAAAGACAAGTTCACAATTCCTGACTTTGCAGGAAAAATGTTAGTGTTCGTGTTCAAAATGATGTATGACACCGCCCCAAGTAGAGAAGTGGTGAAGGAAATCGCTGAACATGCGATGAATGCTGCCTATGATTGGCATGAGGAAGGGGTGTAATGAACTCAATGGGTAATTTTAATACCGATCTCTATGACGATCTTGAGATGAATGTGGAAGAGTCTAGGGCGTTTCTGGCAGAAATAAGCAGTCACATAAAAAGATTAGAGTCTATCCTAAAAAGGGGGGCCCTTATATCGGAGGTTTTTTTTCAGGTAGAAAGAGATCTTCAAGTGGGATGGTCGACGGATAAACAGAGGCTGATCGCGGTGGTAGATGGAAAGTTAGAAAGGCCTCTCATTGAAATGCCTCTTCGATATCGTCTAGCCTCTTTTAGAAGGTGGGGAGAAATCCTGAGGTTCTTTTCAACAGAAATACAAAAGAAAAATAGTGAGGAATCATGAACATCGATAAATTTCAATCCTGGTATGATCAACTCGAGCCTTCTGATATGCGCGAATTGTATGCGGACGAGAAGGGAAATGGGGAAGATGTAGACCTTGAAGAGTTCGAAGCCGATTGATCCGGTCTTAGAAAGATACAAGCAGCTTTGGGAAGAGGATGCTCGCAGAAAGCGTTTCTTCCTAAAGATTAATCAAAGCTGGCTGGCCAGGACATCTGGATACAAGAAAAGTTGTAACAGTCTTGAGTATCAAAGAAGGGTTAAATCTGGGTACCCAAAGGCCTCTTGGATAGAGTTTAGCGACGACTCGGAATTTAGTTGAATAAGCTATCGGACATCGTGTGAGGGTTTGGTCCTGAGTCGAATTCTCTTAAGAGTTCAAGACATTTGCTATTGAACTCGCGTCCCTTATGATCACCGAAGGAAAAATAAGGCTTGTAGATTGCTTTGCCGTCTACTTCACCATCTTTGAATTGGGGGGACTGAATATATTTCCCTCCCTTCTTGTTTTGCACTAATTTGAGATTGTGCCAGGTGCAGTCGATGGCGGGGATGTGCACGTCGAAGAGGGCCAGCGCATAAGATCCTTGCGGTTGGCGCCTGTAGTTAAGTATTTTCATCCATCCTCATTAAATGAGCCGCAGAGAAAGAATCGCACTTTCATGGGGGGTTTCGTCGCCCTATGATTCCTCTCCTTTCGAGAGAGTTTCGGTTTCGTTTTATCCCTTCCCGAGCCTTGGCACAGGCGCGCCTACCTATTCAGCAATCTTCGGCACTTGAATGTTAACTCTAATTCCTCTTAGGTTTCAAGTGAGATGCTATCATCCCCACTTATCATCTGCATCGACAAGAGGCGTTTTTATAAGACCATTTTGCCTCATATGATTTAGAATATCAGATAGTTCAGTATTGAACAAGACAGCGTTTTGGTGAAAAGAAATCCAATAAGAGTGTCTGGCAGCTGTCCCATAAACGAATAGACAACAAAGTGGGATTTGGTTCTTTTTCTGCAATTCCACTTTGACATCTTCTTTAAAAAACAAGCCCCATAATTTTTTGCTTGAGTAAAGAAAATTTTTTCCAGAATCTGGATGAGGCTTGCCTTCGTTTTGACGCTCTTCGGGAAGTTCATAATCATTCATTTCACCCTCAAGCTAAACCAGTTAACCAAAATACTCTCAAAAGTTTCTGGAGGCAAATCTAAAGAGGTTGAGTCTCCGTTTTGCCTTTGGACTGACTTGGCATGAACGATTAAAAGGTGTTCCTGGCCCTTCTTGGCCAAGAGATTTTTAATTTTGAAGGCAAATTCCCGGTTTATCTCAATCCTGGAGCCTTCGGTCTCGACAGGTTTCATTTTCAAAGAGATCTTATCGAAGTTCCTCCGCAAGGAATCGGCGGACTGCATTGTTTTGGCCCAGAAGGGGTCTATTTCGGTCGCAAACCTTAAGACGAGTCTTATGTCCTCCCAAGCGCGATGATCGATCCTGTGGCAAATCTCGATGGTTCTTGCCCATTCCTCGATGTTAGGTGCTTTGTGGTTCGGATGAATCTTGTGAACGTGCTTCCAAATGGCCTCCGCTATTTCATAAGCTTCTGAAGGAAGTTCTTTTTTTTCTTTAGAAGAAACACTGTCTGTCGTCTCACCGACAGGGGGGACAAGAGAGATATAGGTCTTTTTATTAGGTCTTTTATATATAGGTGTAGGTTGTTCGTTTTCGCCACTCCTGGTTGGCGTTTTTCGCCACTCCAGTTTGCTCGAATCGCCATCCTTGTTTGTACGAAACAGCCATTCTGTAATCTTTTCTTTAAAAAGGAAGAAATGCCTTTTAGCTGGTAAGCCCATTTGCTTGGAATCGATAAAACCTAATTTTTTGAGCGCTTCAATGGCTGAGTCTTGTTGTCTTCTACTAAGACTGGTTCTCTCTTCAGCAGTTTCTATGGTTAGATAAAACCATCCATTTTTCAGCATTTCATTAGATTCGAAGTAGGCGTGCTTGTCTACTATTTCGCTTAAGAATACAGCCGTTTCTAACCCTATTTCTTGAGCTAGCTTGCGATTCACACAGAAGTAATTATTGGCGTTTAAGAGATCAAATAGGTTCATAGGTTCCTTGTGATTGGAACCTCGAGAGAGCCCTTGACTTATGTCAACTATTTCTTTAGAGTTGATTTTAAGTTGCTATGCTTTACAATAGTCAATGTTCAGTAGAATAGAACACTGTTTTCTTAGTAAAACTCTAGCCTCGGGCTTCTCTCCCGAGGTTCTTTTATTTATAGGTTCGATCTTAATCCCCTTAAACTAAAAAGTCTAATCAAGAATTTATTTGAGTGGTTCTCAAAACAATCCTTCATATATGTTTGTCTTGATGAAAGAAGAAATGTCCCCTGACTACGTAGCTGATCTTAAAGACCTTGTGTGTGAACTGGATCGATGGGTTACCAGAAAGTCTAAAAGGTGGAATCATACCCAACTCAGTGTTTTGTTGATGCAGTCTGGTATGAAAATTGCATTTGAAACTACAGAGACGCCGGATGAGGCAGTTGATATGATCTTGTTTTGTCTAAATCGTTTTGAATGGTATGATTGACGTCCGACATGGAGAGTCAAATGCATCACGATTTATATCAAGAAACTCTTGAAAAAAAGATTACACGCCTAGAGAAATGGATCACGAGGCTTCAAAGAGAAATGTGGTTTCTAAAAGAAACGTATGTTAGAACTAACCCAAGAGATTCTTTGAAAGTTAGGAAAAAAGTTGAACAACTCACCTTCTTTGGCACTTGAATTGATAATTTGGGGCCTCCCTCTTCCCTGGAAAGCGCCTTATGTAGGGACGCGAGGGGCTTTTTCTCCAAGAACAAAGGTAATGAACGATTTTAAAGAGATCCTAAGAGGTCAGTATAAAGGACCAATCCTTGAGACTCCGCTCATTTGCGATATGTTTTTCTACATGCCAATCCCTAAATCAGCTTCCAAAAAAAAACAAGATCTTATGATTATGGGGGCGTTGAGACCAACGTCTACTCCCGATATAGACAATTTGAGAAAACTGGGAAGCGACGTCTTGCAAGGAGTGGTCATCAAAAATGATTCGCAGATCGTGGAAGGATGGACGTCGAAAGAATATTCCCTTAACCCAAGAACAATTATCCGTCTGAAGGAGTACATATGCCATTAAAAAAAGGAAAGTCGAAGAGCGTAATAGGACAGAACATCAAGGAAATGGAGTCTAGCGGCCATCCTAGAAATCAATCAATTGCCGCAGCTTTGAATGAGGCCCGAAAGTCAGGTGCCAAGATGCCTAAGAAGAAATAGCCACGATCGATAGCCAGCTTCTGAATGTGGCACACTGCATCTTCAAATTATAATGATCTTTTTTATACACGCAGAGGTTGCCATCTTTGTCAGTGTTCCAGAAGTGACCTTGTACTTTTATATCCCCTTGATCTGTCATTATACTAAATGTCTTGATAGGTATAGGCTCTAATTTGATAGCTTTAGCTGCCATAATCATCCTTCATCTGCTCAAAGGAGTGAATGAATCCTTCAGAGAGCTTTACGATTTTGTCAAAAGTTTTTTTGATTGGGTTTTGCCTACCCCTTCTATACGCATGAATAGTGATCCGTGAAACACCTAATACCTCTGCTAGTTCTGAGTTGGTGATATGACATTCATCGATCCATTTTTTCAAACTCAGGGTCTTTAAGTCGATAAATCCTGGTTTAGTGAGTTGACTTAAAATAAAGTTTTGGTTTTTTATGTGCTGTAAAAGCTGCTTCACTGTTTTTTTCTTCATGTTTACACGCGTGTATTGACTTAATGTTTACACTAAGATATCATGATTATCGTATTAACTACAAGGAGACACACATGGAAAACATGAGTCAAGATATTTCTAAGTTAGCAGAGGCACTTTCTAAGATGCAAGGGATGACACCGCCAGTTGCAAAAGGAAAGACTGCGGGAGGAGGAAAGTTTACCTATTCGTACGCGGATTTATCTGCAATCTGGGAGGCGATCAGGGCCCCTTTAGACAAAAACGGACTATCTGTTACGCAGGTTTATTCCCAAGAACAGGATGCTCTCAAGCTCATCACAATCTTAATGCACAACTCAGGTCAATGGATCAGAAGTGTTTTGAACGTGAATACTAAGGACATCGATATCCAAAAGATTGGTAGCGCGATGACTTATAACCGTAGATACGCTCTTTCCGCTATTTTGGGCATTAGCACAGAGGATGATGATGATGGGGAATCTGTTAAGGACGCTCCAAGACAAGAAACCGCACAAGTGCAGTACATTTCTTCCATCACAGCATCTCATATAGAAGATCATATCAGAAAAAATATCACTCCATACGATCAGGAATGGAGAGGAAGAGCTCTAAGACATTATGGCGTGGATCGTTTTGATCTTGTTCCTTTATCAGAGCAAGAAAAGATTCAACAAAGAATGGTTCAGCGTTCTAATGAATTAGTTAAGAAATAAAAAAGGCGCCCTTTAATCCGGGGCGCCTTCCAAGGATAAAAGAAGCAATACTCATGAACAAATTCAATATTATAGAAGTGGAACAAGGAACGCAAGAGTGGCTAGATTTTAGGAAAGGAAAGATCGGCTCATCGGACGTCTCCGCCATCATGGGAGTCAGCCCATTTGAAACTAAGCTTCAGTGCTGGGAAAGAATGATGAGAGGGACCTCGAAAGAGAAAACCCATGCGATGCAAAGAGGATCAGATCTAGAATCTAAGGCTAGAGAGATTTTGAATCGTATGACGGGAAGGGACTATCAGCCAAAAGTTCTTCAGAGCTTGGCTCATCCTGATCTCATCGCTTCACTGGATGGTTTCTGGGTAGATGAAAACGGAGATTTATATATAGCTGAGATCAAATGTCCCGGCAAAAGAGATCATGCTACTGCGATGAAAGGTGAAATCCCCGAGCATTATGTCGCGCAGGTAGCCCACCAATGGGATCTTTCTGGCGCTTGTCATGTCGTTTACTTCTCTTGGGATGGAGTTTCTGAAGATGGAGTGATCGTAGAATATGAAAAGGACCAAGATTATGCTGACAATATGTTTCATGAGGTTTTGTCGTTCTTTGCCTCTATGATCGATTTTAGTCCGCCAGAGGCTACCATCAGGGACTGGACCCATATAATCGATTTAAGCCTATCCTTAAAGGCAAAGGAAGCATTTGAGGTGGGAGAGCAGATTAAGGCGTTGGAAAGAAAGTACAAATCGTTGAAAGATGAGATCATAGGCAAGTGCCCGCATGAAAGATCGATCATCTCAGGTATCCCCGGAGAAGAATACAAGCTTAAAAAAGTGAAAAAGCTTGGAAATCTGGACTACAAAAAGATGATGGAGGATTATGGTATAACCAATCAAGAAGCATACCGTAAGACACCAATCGAGCAATGGTTTTTGAGCCAATAGCTACTTTTTCTTCTTCATCATGGCCTTGTCGCACTTCTCGATCTTCTTATCGCGAGGTTTATCCTTCTTGACAAGGTCATCCATCATCTTATCTATTTTTTTTTTATCTTTGAGGATGATTTTGTCCATTATTTTTTCTTCTTATGTTCTTTTTTCATCATCATCTCTTTTTTGTCGTGATGCTCTTTTTTATGCTTTTCTTCGTGATGGTGTTTTTCTTTTTTCATTTCATGTTCTTTCTTGTGTTTCATAAAAACTCCTAAATAAAAATTACTGAGAGATTCCGTATAGTGTAAATTTACCTGAAAACGACGATCCCGAATGAACCCGAATAGCATTCACACTAGTATCGGGAGAAGCTCCAAAATAATCGGTAAGGGTCGCAACCCCCCCCGGTGTAGTCACAAAACTGCCATGCACTACACATTGCGCGCCGCTCGTCACATTAAAAAGATAATAAAGGCCACCAACAGTCAAAGGAATAGAGTCCGTCTGAATTGGACTACAAACATATCCTGTAGATGAATAAGAAGACCCGTTATTGGTAGATGTTTGCAAACCTAGAGCTGAGCCGGGAGAACTTATAGCTAACACATAGTTATTGTAAGTTGAGGTAATCACAGAGGTAAAATCAACTTCTGTAACGCCGCTTACACTTTGTGTAGAAAGAACAATCCATCCCCCAGCGCCAGTAGGGCCAGTTTCCCAAGTAGGAAGAGCGCCCGCGCCTCCACTAGTGAGAACCTGTCCAGATGATCCTAGACCAGAAACGTTTTGGAATGTCCCCGTGGATGTCGTTCCAGCACAAATGACCGAGTAAGCAGTGAAACTAGTATTGTTAGTGCCACCATTTGTAACTGGGATGGTAGCTGTCCACGTCATGGGAGAACTGCCCCCCCCTGCGCTGGTTAAAAAATATCCAGAAGTTCCAGCAGTAGAAGGCAGATTGAAGTTATAGTTAGCCGCAGATGAAGGATATTCGATTTGAGATGTTCCTCCTCCTCCAGATAATACCGCAAAAATTGGAGAAGAAACAGAAATAGCGAAGTTTTTTGCCCCAGCAAATGTTTGGGAAGTTGTGCTTACGCCTCCAGGATGAGTTCCATCGGCTGGTTGCATGTTAAGAACGTTTCCAGTAAGAGTTAAACCGTCAGCATTCGGAACTGATCCAAAAGCGCCTAATGTTAGACCGCCAGCCGCTGGCACAGGTTGCCAGGTTGCGTTACCACTAACATCGGAAGTTAATACATATCCTGTCGTTGGAGATCCAAGATTAATAGTGAGACCTGCGTTATTGACGCCCGTTCCTCCATATTGACCTATAAGAGGAGTTGTCAAGGACAGCACCACCGCTCCGACGGCTGCACTCGCATTGAGAGGAGGGATTGCTACGATCGATTGTACAACATTCGATTGGAGTGCGAACTCGATCCAGTTTGCCGTTATGACTCCATTAGAGGCGGAGAAAGAGTTGAGCTGCCATAGGACGCCAGTTAAAGTATTTTGCCAAGGTTGAAAAAGAGAATAATTGATGTTATGAGGAGTAGGATCGAAGGGCTCCTGGATCGGAGCCCGAATAGTTCCAACAGCATTGGCTATAAGATAAACTGATTGGTTTATAGGACTTGTCATTGAGCAACTGGCGGTTCAGGTGGTTTATCCTTTAGAGTCGACATTACCTGGTTTACTAGGTGATGTACTGCCAATCCACCCGCTTTAAGAGCGTGATCTACCACTTGGGCCAATGCTTTTTCTGCTTCTTCTGTGAGTTCTAAAAACTTCATATTATACTTCCTGTGTCATGTAAAATTTACCCTACACGGGTTATTCGCAACTGTACCATATTAACAAAAAAACTACCACTTGATGAGTTTTTACCGTTCGCGGCAAATCTGACATTGAATGTGTTGCCTGACGCAGTTACAGCCGTCATCTCTCTCATCATACAAATAGTTCTGTCCGCGCTGTAACTGTCAAAAGTATTTCGAATGATAGTGTAGCCAACTGCTCCATTTGCTTTAACGGATACATCTATTTTCCCAGCTGCTGTGTCTAGAAGAGTGAACCACTCGATCATGTAAACGCCTACTGGAGGATTATTGGGTAAAACGTAATCTAGATAACTGCTATTAGATCCATTACTTTGTATTCCTGAGCACTGAGACACGGTGAAAGTTCCGATCGCAGCATTAGAAGTCCAACTAAATGTGCTGAGTCCCGTAGATAGAGCGACTTCCCACCAAGATCCCATCATGACGAAATTCCAAGCGGCGGCACTTGTGACAGATACGTTTTGAGATGCACTATTCTGGACAGCTGTTATATCTGTCACAGTACAATATTGGGAGTATTGAGATTCTGTGCTATCAAAGACGGTAAGTCCTACAGCTGGAGAAGAGATGGCGTTTTTCTGAGTGAAAGTCATGGAAGGAATGAGAAGACCTTGACTTGTGGAAGACATTTGCATGACAGAGCTTGAATCTGGGGTGGCTGTGCCAACACCTACCTGTCCGCTAACGACGAGACCATTAGAAACCCCTGACGAGCCAGCATAAGAACCTATTGCAACCCCTCCATTTACATCTAGAAGATTAGCGGGGGTATTTGTTCCAATACCGACCTTTGCTGCATTGGTTGGCCCTAGAATAGCTGTATATCCTGTCGTAATGCTTCCGGTGACAGATGGAGTATCTACATATAGGCCATAGTAAGTTGATACGGTTCCGGCTGTAACTGTGGTCTGAGTGTAGATTCCGTAAAGAGTTGTAACTCCTCCGGTACTTGACATATTGATAATCGGATTAACTACAAGTCCATTTACAGTCGTCACAGCTCCGCTACTAGTCGAACTAACAGTAGTTTGAGACTGAAATCCAGTTATAGTTGGATAAGTGCTTCCTGCTGGAGGCGTGTAGGTTCCAGTGAATATTCCTGTACCTCCAGAATTAGACCCAGATACGGTGTAAGTTGGATTAACGATCAATCCATTTGAGATAGTTCCAGAACTGAGAGTTGGCTTGACTACCACGTATCCATTATTGGTTAGAGCAGTCGTTCCTATAACGAGAGGCCCTGGCATCAAGATACCGCCTGTAGGGGGAGAATTAGCTTGATAGCTTCCGATCGAAATACCCGCTGTTGCTGGGAATCCAACAACAACTGCCCCTGTTGAGGGAGATGCTACAATCTGATTTGTGGTGCCACTTACGGAGCTAACCGAACCGGTGTTAACTTGCCATGTACCATTGCCGCTAGCATCTGATGTAAGAACGTAGCCATTTGTCGCGCCCGTGGTGAGAGTAATGGCAGTGCCTAAGATAGTTCCCGACACTTGAAGCTTATGGGAACCGTCATCGGTGGTTGTTCCAATGAGAGTCGAGCCGCTGATAATCAAACCGTTAGTTGGAGTCGCATTCGATGCATATCCTACACTTAAGTTATCCGCGTAGAGAGCAATGTTTGTGGTGATTGTCCCAGCTCCAGAGGGAGCGGCTATATAGGCACCATAAGAAGTAGACACAGTATTCGCACTCACGACCGTTCCAGCAACATAAAGACCGTAAGAAGTCGTCGTAGTTCCAGTTCCTACGGGAGTGCTTGTTGGGGCTACATAAAGACCATAACTAGCCGTATAGGTGTCGCCAGTAGGGGGATTGAAGGCAGAAGTTATTTGCTGGCCATAAAGAGTTCCTGACGCAACGGTATAAGTAGGGTTAACTAAAAGTCCAGTAGTTACGCTACCAGAAGAAATGGCCGGAGTAATCGCAACTTTAGCAGACGAAGCCGGTGATGAAGTTCCTACGCCCAAGTTTCCATTTACAATCATTCCGCTACTTGGAGGCGATACCGCTGTAAATCCAACAGAGGCATTGTCGGCATATAGAGCTATCTTGCGCGTTCCAAAGCCTGGATTCGTGGCGTATATGCCATAAACGTTAGTCTGTGTTCCTGCGCCTCCAGTTCCTGCGCCCACAAGAATACCATGAGTAGCAGTCAAGGTTGCGTTGGTTCCTGCCGCTGTAGGGCCATCTACCTCTAACACGGTGGCATTTGTAACGGTAGATCCTCCCACGAAAGTCATAGTGGGTTGAGAAATACGAACATGCCTTTGATTGGCTATCGTTCCTGTAGCCCATTGTTGTGAAGCTGCGGCTAAGTTGAGATAAACAATCGGAACTTCTACCGTAGTTGTCAAGGTAGTGTCGGCAACCGTGTCTAATTGAAAGTAAGGAGCCGAACCAGAAGTCGCAACAGCACTTCTAGATAGATGTAGACTCGCCGTCGGGGAACTGATTCCAAATCCAGAATAGCCGGATACTAGAACGCCGTTAGATGGTGCTGCTGTTCCAGCATAAGAGCCAAAAGCAGCTGATCCTTTGACTTCTAATATGTTAGAAGTTAATAGAGTAGCGCCGTTTCCCAAAGTGAGGGAATTAGCAGTCGAAGATGCTGGGAGATTTAGGCTATTGCCTATGTTAGCCATTTAATCCTTACACAACAGTTATGTTACCTATAACGGATTGAACGACCCATGAAGTGTTTGCAACGTTACAGACCATTTCTATAGCATCATACTGCTGAGTTGATGCTAGAGATCCTCCGGTACCGGCGGTAGTGGTGGTGATGCCGAAAAAAATCTGCTGTAGGGCATTCTGAGCTATCTTCCAACCGCCTGCCCCCATTCCTGAGACTGCCTGTACGGTTCCAACAGCCGCTGTTGTTGGAAGAGTAACGGTAACCAATCCTACATTATTGGTAAAGTATCCGTTGTTGATAGCCGCTGATTGGGATGTTCCTGTGACAACAGACCAAGTGAGTCCACCGCCAGTGGAGTTAATTGTAATGCTGTTAGAGGCGTTCACGATACTGATACCGGTACCAGCAGTTAACGTAGCTTCAGCGGGAGTTGTACCGCCAATGATTAGGCCGCCATTCGTAGTGAGCTGGATAGCAGTTAACGCCGTGGTACTTGTGGCCCCTGAAACTACTACACCATTAGTAGTAAAACTTGTACTTGCTGTTCCGCCGCCGGCGATCAGGGCTGTACTAAATGAAGGATCAGACGAACTTCCATTACTCACTAAAGGAACGCCTGCGGTAGCCGTTGGAGCAACGTTTACAATGGCGTTACTTGTTCCCCCCACTAAAGCATTGTGCTGGGTCGTTGTGGTGGTTGACCAAGTTCCGGCGCCGTCATATTTCGCTATGCCCGACCCATTGGCATTTATACTATTACCTGTTGCCATTTGTTATTCTCCTCAATTTAAAGCTGGGTTCCCAATGCTATCTACACAAAAGAACTCAAAGTTATTCGTTACACAAACGATTTCTACGTTGTCAGTGATCGTTGTTGCGGCCATGCTCCCGAAAACTCCCAGCGTCGTTGTTGCAATCCCTAAAGTGATAGCTTGGTTAGCATTTTGGGCAATTGACCATAGATTTCCATATCCTACGATCTTGTATGTGTCTCCGATCCCAGCACCCACAGGTAGATTAAACTGCACTGGACTTGCTCCTTTAGCGATATATCCATTTTCAGGCGTGAGCGTGATAGGATTCATCGCACTCGTTACCACATTCCACGTAAAGCCTTGGCCGATTGCCGTGATAACAATAGTGTCGCCACTTCCCGAAGTCGCTATTCCGGCTCCTCCCAAGACGTTCAAAATATTGGCCGCAGGGACCGCCGTCCCGCTATCGGTTACAAACTGCGTTGGTACGGTAGGTATGCCATCTATACCAAGTTGACCGGCTTGGCTCATGAGGCTCCTATTGGCTCAATTCAAATCTTTTTACTACCAAAGACAACTGCTCTATCTTTTTATCCAGAAGATTTACTTTCATCTCATTGTTGTTGGTCCGAGCGATCGCGATCTTGGAATCCATCATTACCGACTCTAGAGCGTTCGCTATCCATTTCTTGATATCTTCTCCGCCGGGACCGGCTTCAGGGAATTGGATATTGGCAATCTTTTGGTCAATCAATTCCATCAAGGCTTTTTTAAATGATTCCATCTTTGCAGTCATTTGAGACATGGATTCTGCATTGGAGGATCGATGATAATCCAAGTCCTTGTGCAGCTTATCCATTCGATCCCAATGATCGTTGGAAGATTCGGTATGCTTTGCAGAGATCACGCCTAATTCTTGAACATTCCTATCTACTTTTTCATGCATCTGAGAGAGGGAAGCAAATGAACGCATCATCAAATCGATTTGGGATTGTTGATTCTGCACTTGTACGAGAAGAGAGGTTAGTTTTTCTGGGAGAGATTCAACTCGAGCTCTTTCTAGGATGAAGGAAACGTTTTTTTTCATTTCCGCAACCTCTAAGGTCAGGCCTTCAAGATCATGAGAAAATGCGATCAACCGAGGAGACAATTGATTTACTTGAGATTTGAGGTGAGAATGTTCTTTGTCACGGTGTCCTAGTTTATCGACATGCTCTTGGGTGTTTTTGGACAAGGAATCTTTCAAGGATTTGAGATCTTGAGCCAGCCTCATAGAATCTGAGCTTAACGACTCTAAATTAGATGAAATGACATCAACTCGTTTGACACTTTCTCTGTACTCACTGATTCTGACACAAATAGGTAGGACATTTTCGATCCGATCTAGACGCTCCGCTGGATCTTCTAGCCTTGGAAACCCAAATTTTACAGAATCACTCATTTTCACCCTAAAGTGGAAGAGTTGGAGTTACTATGTTTGGAGAGATAGATTCAACATAGACCGCATTCTTAGACGGAGACGTTGAATACTTCACATAAAACTGCACACTTCCAGGAACGTTAAAAGCCTGATTGATCCCTCGGTTAGCCGCTACGTCATAGAGAACAAAAGATGCGGCTGGAACAAAAAATTGATCAGTAACACCATCAATGGAAAAGAACACGTCTCCATCCGTGTTATTGATCAACCTGAACATAGAAAGGGGAAGAACTAAAATACTCCCCACTGCCACGTAGCCAGTTGTGATTGATCCGTGAGCCAAAGATTGGAGCGCATTGATTTTAGCTTGGTTAACTGACATTATTTACTCCTTAAATAGGTCTAACGATCAAATAGGAAAATGTGCTGCTATCTGCTGTCTGAGTACTACCTGGAGTCCCTAAGATCAAACTTGTTACAGTGAAACTAGCTGCGTTAGAAATCGTATAGCTTAACTCTCCAAAAGTAGTTGAGCCGTTTGCCGCAATTCTAGACAGGATGATCATGTCTCCGGTTGCGATATTCGTATTTGCAATCATTACGGTGCCAGAAGACAAAGTTCCTGTTCCCATAAAGTCGGTAACAGCTCCGTGATGAACGCCTAGATATTTTCCAGCTCCGTTGATCAAAATATTGCCAGCAGAAGTGATGGTAGAACTATTTGCAACAGCTCCGGTAAGGGTGATTCCGCCAGATCCTGAAGCAACAGTGGTTGAAGCGGTTGTATTAGTCGATCCAAGAACGACCGTATTGGCAGCCGCATCGTTACCAATTCCAATCGTATTGCCACCGCCAACGACGGCCATATTTCCAGAACCTACGTTGATTGTTAAGGCCCCACTAGATCCTCCAATCGTTGTTGTTGCAGCACCGGACGCATTTAAGCTGAGTGTCCCTAATTGAGTCACCGCGCCTAAAGTACTAAGTCCCGTGACCGTAATTGTTGTGAAGGTTTGGCTGGCTCCGGAGGTCTGAGTCCAGGTCGCGCTTATTGTGCCATTAGAGGCGGACAATCCGACCAACTCATATCCATTTAACCCCACCTTATCGATCCATCTTTGTCCTAAGCCAAATGGACCATTTGGACCTTGGATATTAGTGGAAGAAGGGGCAACGGTAGAAATATAAGGCAGAAAATTGGCTGAACTTGCTGACCCTACGCTGAGTCCGTATAGGTTTACTGCGACAGGTGTTGTCATGAAAAAACTCCTCGACTTGATTCAAACCAAGATTATCAAGTAAATGTTTTTTTTACACACAAATTAAATAAAAGTTTCATGGTTGTCTAAAACGTTACAGTCATGTTAACATTAAGAAAAAGTAAAGGAGACAAAATGAACCCTTTTATCTTATGTATGTTAATATTTTTGATATTCTCGCCAGAAGAATGATTTGATATCAGGAAGAGATTGGTTTGATTCGGAGTTTTTAGTCGAAGCCTATAGGAAGTGCTTTGCCGAAGCACTCAAGGACGAAGAGTTCGGCATGTGGCCATTCGAAGATAGATTTAAGGTCCTGATTATCCGTGAGGTGAAGAAATGGACATGGATACAGTGGGAGCAGGAAAATCTAGTCAATGACATGTTAGAAAAAGCGGCTGAGGATAAAATTAACCGAAAGCCTTTTCTCTAGCGGCTTTTTTGATGGCAGGCGAATAGTTTTTTAAAGACTCATCGTCTCCTTTCTTGTAGGCCTGCGAAGCTCTCAAAATCTTATATTTTTTGATCGCCCCTTTCACAACCATGTTGGTCAATCCGCGGATGCTTCGTCCTCCGTATGTCTGCCTTCCGATGAAAGTCGATACCAAGGCGCTCGCTCCGAAAGGAAGATCTAGATCTTTCTTGAAAAGCTCATCAAAAACTGCTGTCCCCGCGCCTATGATGAAGTCTTTTCCTAGGCGGCTTTTCCAGATGTGAGGGAAGCTTTTTTTCATCTCTGTGAATTCTCTCATCAATCTTTCAAAGTGGCTGCCTGTAGATTTCCCCGAAGGATCTAAAGTATTGGTTTTGTTTTTGTTGATAACTTCTTCAAGCTTAGTTTTTAGGCTGTTTCCTTCTGATTGCAGTATTTTTGCATTCTTAGGATCTTCAGAAGCCATTTGAGAGGTTACATCATCAATGACTTTTGCTCTCTCTTGAGGAGTTTTCGCCTCTTCCATTTTACCCTTCCAGGATCTTTGCTCGGCAATTGCGGTTGCCTTACTTTCTCCAGGCGTCGGTTTTAATTTCTCGAAGCGATCTTGAGCCATTTTTCTCTGAGAGATTTCTCTAAGGGCCATTTTTTGGCGATGTATTTTATTTTCGGCGTCAGCACTTTGAATCATCTTTTCTAGATACTCTCTCTCTTTGTTGAGTATCATGTTTTGCTGAAGACCAGACATGTTTTTTTCTTTCAGATTGGATGCTATTTCTTTTTGAATATCCTTGATTCTATTTTTATATTGATTGGCGTAGGTATCGTGAACCATCGTATAATAGTCATTTGCTTTAGTAGTTGGAAGGATTTTTGATTTGGAAATTTTTTTCGCCTCAGAGATCATTTCTGGGGAATAGTCCATTTTGGCCAAAGTGACGGCTTCGCCTTCAGCTACCTTGTCTCCAATTTCTGCAATCTTTTGTTGCGCCGCTTTTTCCATCTGAGGAAGTCCGACCCGTCTTTCCCCTGTCTTGGCATTGTTTAACGTCTGAATTAGTTCGAATTCGGCGTTCTCTAGGTCTTTTTGAGCCCTTTGTAAAAGAGCCTGAGCAACCCTTCTCTTTTCGCCTTGAACGGCAACTACAGCATCTTCCAGGGCTCTCACGCGGGCGATCGAGTTCTCATATGATTTTTGAACAGCCGGCAATATTTTTTCAGCTTCGGAAATTCTCGTTTGCTTGCTGATCAATCCAGCTTCGGTCTTAGGAATACGTGCCGACTCCCTTGCCGCTCTTTGCGCCGCATCCGCAGCTATTTCAGATTCATATCTTGGGAAAAGTTTGATCTGCTCTCTTCTCAAATTAGGATCGTTAGCTAAAGGATATAGTCTAGTTTCGGGCTGCGATCGGGTGATCCGCATTTCGGTCGGAGATTCTGCTATTTCTGAGGAAATCCTTCCCTCTAAGGTTGGCTTCGCTGTCTCTGCTGCCGCATTTTCAGCAGCGATAGATTCTTCAGCTGCAATGCCCGGAGCAGTGGAGCTTTTATATTCGATTTGTTTTGGAATAGTAGCTGCTTTTTTACCAAACTTTTTGATCCCATGTTCAGCCGCAGAAGGAATCGCAAATCCAAGAGCGGTTTCTTGCACCGCCTGGCTTTCTTTTAATTTTCGGATTTCCTCTTCGGGAAGTCCCTCATAGAGTTTTTCAGCCAATTTTTCGGAGGGTAGATCAAAATGAGTTCCTCCCGATTTATAGGGAACCTTATTGCCTAATAGCTCTTCCAGTGTATTTTGACTTGGTTTGTGTCGAGCTAGTTGTAGAAATGGGGTAGCTAGATTTTCTACAGCGCCTAAAGCTGCTGGACCTAAAGATCTTAAGTTTTTCTTAAAATTGTCGAAACCACCGCCCCCATGATAGGGAGATCTTTCTGGATTATCGGCAGTTTTTCTTTCCTCTTCATTATTTCCATAAACAGCTTCGAAGGCTTGATCCTCCGAAAATCCCTGTTCAATCAAAGGAATCATTTCTTTTCGGAACTTATCTAAATATTCTGGATTTTCAACCAGAGATTTTCTTCCTCGGTTCTTAAGTTCCTTCGAGATGAACCCTGAGACATTGGAGAGCCTTTTGGATGTATCCACCTTGTTGCTTTCTAAAGATCGAACAAGACGATCAACAGTGCTTCCAAATCCTTGTCCAATGCCGGAGCCAAGACCGCGCGCTAGTTGAGTTGAAAAACTTGGAGCTTCTGGAAGAATTCCTCTATAAGCCATATATCACCCTAGTAATCCAGCCTTCTTACCTAACCACATTCCCCCAACGGTGCCAACGCCCTGGCCGATTCCTGGAGACATTCCGCCCAAAAGTTCCTGCCAGAACGGCTTTTTCTTGGGCATGAACATATTCTCTTGAAGATCGGTTCCTAACAGTGATTGAGATAAGCCTAAGAGCTGCTGAATCGCACTCTGTTGCAATCCCATCCGTTGTGATTGAAGCCTCTCGGATAGATCTACTGCCGCGCTATTCATAGAGTTTTGAAATCCGCTAGACCTACGGGCGCCGCTTCCCATTCCACTGAATCTAGATGCTATGTCCCCTTGGAGCTGACCAAATTGACGCATAGCGGGAGCCTCGAGTTGCGACCACATCGCCTCATCGCCTCCAGAAGCTAGATTAGAAAGCTGAGACAATCCCCCGCCGCCTAGACCTCCTTGAGCTCCTCCAAGAAGAGTTCTAAAAAGTTCCATTTGATCATTAGACTTGGTCGGCATGGAGATTTGCTTATATCCAGTTCCCTTAACGGAAGAAACTCCAGTGGGTCCGAAACCTGTGTTTGCTGACATAAATACCTCTTGAAACGATGGTAACACTATAAAGATATTTGTTGAATAACTCAAAAAAAGATTGGTTATTGTTCTGAAACGACCTATGGATTATCATATGACCTATGAAATTGAGGCCGTACCAAGAAAAAGTGATTTCCGATGCGATATCGGGGTTCAAAGAGACAAATAGGCAACTCATCGTTTTACCGACGGGCAGCGGCAAGACGGTCGTTTTTTCTCATATCGTCCAGAAATTGAATAGGAAAACTCTAATCGTGGCTCACACAAAAGAACTCATAGAACAGTCGGAAAGAACTCTTAAAACGATAGTAAAAAACGTTCCCTATAAAGTGATGTCTATTCAAAAAGCCTCGGTTCATCTCAGTAGAGGTAAGCTGAAAAACCAAGGATATGAATTTTTGATCATCGATGAATGTCATAGATCAGGCGCCCTATCCTATCAAAACTTAATCGAACGCCTTAGCCAAGAGGGGAATCTAAAAATACTCGGAACTACGGCCACTCCCTTCAGATCCGATGGACAGAGAATGAAAGACATTTTTGGCGAACCAATCTGCTCTTTTACCATGATCGACATGATCAAAGAAGGCTTTCTCTGCGATTACGAAGGATATCGAGTTCGAACGGATTGCTCGTTGAAAGGTATTAGCACGCAAAAAGGGGATTTCATCTCAGCTAGATTGGCCCCCATCATCAATGTGAAGAACAGAAACGAGTTGATCGTGAACGAATGGAAAAAGATCGCCTCAGAATGCAAAACTTTATGCTTCACCGCCAACATCGCGCACGCGGAGGATTTAGCTAAGTCATTTAGGGATAAGGGAATAACTTGTGAAGCAGTGCACGGAGAACTATCAAAAACCAGGCGTCAGTCTATCTTGAAAGATTTTAAGGAAGGGATAATCACAGTGATTACAAATTGTCAGATTCTTACCGAAGGGTTTGATGAGCCTTCTATAACCTGTTTACTAATGGCAAGACCTACTACTTCGAAAGTATTGTATATCCAGATGATAGGTAGAGGCTCCAGAACATTCCCGGGGAAAAGTCTTTGTAAAGTGATCGAATTTACAGACAATGAATATGACGTCTGTTCCATTGAGGATATCTTTGAAGCCAATGCCAAGAAATATAAAATTCGTCACGGAGAAAGGCTGTCCGATTACGGCATCCGAGTAGAAAAAGAACTTCTTAACGAAACTGATCACACGGTGATTGAAAAGATGGATGTTTTCATCCCAAAAAATATATATGAAAAACCAGCCTCAGTATGGCAGAGGCAATATCTGAGCGAAAAACAGGTTGTTTTTTCAGAACCTTTGACAGAATTTGTAGCCAATCAACTAATCATAGGAATAAGTAACTGACATGGGGAAATTTAGAAGACTCTCGATAGAGGAGAGGAAAGAAATAGAGTCATCCTTGAAAAAGGGAATCAGCGCCTCACAAATTGCTAAGAATATGGGAAGAACAAAAAACGTCGTCGTAGTAGAGATCAGAAGAGCCGGAGGAAAAGATTCCTATAATGCTGAAAAAGCTCAAATAGAATCTGACGCTAGAAACGTCAGAAAAATAACCTCAGGATCTAAGATCAATAGAGGAGATGCACACAAGGAAGATGTCCTCCGATTGTTTCATGAGGGAAAATCTTTTTGGCAGATAAGAACTAAACTAGGAATCAATCGTGAGATGCTTTTCAGAATTTATAAAGAACTCGACATCAAAAACCCCACAATCGCCCAGCTCTACGAGAGAATGGAAGCGAAGGTTAATTCCTTGGAAAAGATAGTGGTTGAACTCTTAGAAAAAGTAGGAAAAAAAGGATAATATGGCGTCTGTCAGAGAAAGGAAAGGAAAAAACGGAAAGCTCAGCTACACTGTATATATCCGAAAAAAAGGATTTGCGGCCATCACCAAAACTTTTTCTACTAAAGAAAAAGCCGAATTGTTCGCATCTCAAACGGAATCTTCTTTCGAAAATTCCAATTTAGGTGGTTTCATTATTCCAAAGTTGCCTCTTAAACTATGGATTGAAAGGGCAATCATAGAAATATTGCCGACCAGCAACTATCCGAACCATCAAAGATCCTATATGAATTTTTGGAAGGAAAATTTGGGAGATAAAATCGCATCTGAGATTACGAATTCTGAAATCGAATTTGTGGCGGATTCTTTATATCAAAGAACCACAAAATACGGTACTCCCATGACAACGGAGAGTCGAAGGAAATATCTCATGGCTTTATCCTCTTTGTATGGAACCGCTATTAAAAAATGGAAATGGGCCACATACAATCCTGTCACAGCGTGTGATATGCATCACCAAGCCAATAATAGGGGGAAAAACTTAGTCATAGATGATGAGTCTTTCAAATCTTTTAGGGAAAAGTTAAATACTAAGATTCAAGAATCGATGAAAAAACTTGCATTTACCCAAAGAAGTTTGGCTAGAGAGACGGGCATGGCTCTTCAGACAGTGCAATACACGCTGGATAAAACCAAGAATCCCACACTCAAAAACTTGATTAAAGTCATGGAAAAATTGAATATCAAATTAGAGGTGTATGAAAAATAAAGAAATCGAAACGGAAAAACAATTAATTAAGGCCTTCAGAGAGCTTTGGTGGCATCCTTTATGCAATATGGACGTATTATCCAAAGCCTTGAATGTCCATCAAGAGACATGTGCTCATTTCATATCTAGCGTCATATGTGGCCCAAGAAGAGTTAGATCACCTAGGAAGGAAAAAATATGAAAGTTGAAATGGGGCCATATCCTAAAAAAGGACGCAGAAAAATAAAGGTAAGAATTCATAAATATGATCTATGGTCGCTAGATGATACTTTTGCTCATATTATCCTTCCCGCAATGAAAAAATATAAAAAAAAGATACGCGGAGTTCCTTCCTGCATGTTCGAGAACGCAGACGATGAACGATGGGAAGAGGCGGAAAAAAAATGGGAAGATATTCTCGACTGCATTATATGGTCCATGGAAGAAACGATAAACGAAAAAAATGATCCAGGGGGCCTTGAGAAAATGAAGCGAACAGTCGTGAAGGATAAAGATGGGTCTAAAAGCGTTCAATTTTCTTGGGAAAATGAGGCTGATAGAGAAGAATATCGTAAAAATCGAAAGGAATACGATGAAAGACTTCAAAAAGGATACGATTTATTCGGAAAACACTTCAGCCATTTTTGGAATTAAACTTGACTGAGCCACTCTAGAACTACAAACCCACTTGAAATCGTGGGAGGAGATCCACCCCCAGCTGTGATCACGATATTGGTCGGGCTTACGTAAACATTCACTTGATTATTAGCGGCATTCACATCGACATAGGGAAGAGGATAGAAATTCGTCCCATCGGTGAAGGTGCCGTATATAGCAACGAATCCACCTATTTGGGCAGTATTGATGCCATGCGCGATGCTGCCAGCGGAAGTAAATAAAAAAACCTGCCTGACCGTTTGTTGTCTCAAAGAATTAGAGGTGGGCGACATTTTACCGATAAACCAACTGTTTCCAGTAACTGAGGGAACGGTTGCAAACACCCCGATAGTTCTTTCATTCACAGCGTTGGCAATATCGATGTATGATTTGGACATCTCTACGCTGAGCATTTGTGATTCTTCAGGAAAAGTCCTGGACGTTTTTAGGTAGCTTCCTGAGTTATTTAGAGTGTATGTCAACTTAGCATCGGTCCTTTTGCCACATCTAATTGGATTGCATGAAGACCGATCTCAGCCGTAGCATAGGTAAGATTTCTCATTTGAGCATCACTTAAGGTAATGCCGACTTGTACGCTGTCCCCTATCAAAGACGTATTGACCCTGTGCCAAATTTGATACTGATTTTGGGCAATAGGCATCTGAAGGTTTGTATTAGAGGGCGTTAGTCCTATATTGGAGCTCTCAGGACATGTGTAAAGAGTAGTGGAGTAGACCAGTGAATTATTAGTGGATTCATCGTTAGGGACGATAGGACCCATATTCCAAGCATCGTCTGGATCTTGGCTTAAGTAAATATTGAGAGTCACTTGCGCGTTGTCTGTATAGTCCAGAAGATATTTTTGTGTTCCAAGCCGAATCTTTCTTCCTTCATTCCAAAATAAAGGAAATTGCTTTGTCTGAATCAAGGGCTGACTCAGCCTAGTGAAAGTTCCAAGTCCGATATAAGTTCCCGATACAAACACGATGTCTACGATAAAATTATTGGCATCGACGATTTGACTGACCTTCCCTATGACGCCATTGATGAACGTGGTTCCCAAAGCTCCTTGGAAATAGAGATAATCATTCTGGGCGACACAATGATCAGTTGAAGTAATTTGAACAAACCCCGAAGTGTTGGCGACGGCTGAAATATATCCTGTGGGAGCTTCCCCAGTTCCTTGACCTTTCACGACAACAAATCCTTGAGGGTTGCCAGCTACTGTGCTTGGGAAGAGAGGATTGAGCGTAGAAGAGCTCCACGATTCGTTCCATGTATTCCATGTGGCAAAAGGAATGGTTGCCCAAGTATAGGCAGAAACTTTCCTGTAGGTTCCATGTGCGGTAAAGTTCTCATAGAAAATCGCCCAGCTTTGCTCTCGATAATTGTACTGAAGAGTCTGCGTTGGATAGGACCATTGACTATTATTGGGAACAAATGTGAAATGCACCCATTCATGATAAAAGTCTCGGACAGAGCTAATCCTTTGTGCTGCAAAGACGGAAGCTGGGCCTTTCAACTGGAACACTTCGTTGGGAATAGAAAGATCGATCCTCTGTGAGGAAATTTGCGATGTTAACGTCAATCCATTCAAACCAAATGCCAGAGCACCTCTATCTAAGGTGATCGCGGAGAAAGTGGAGGCCGATCCAAGTTCGGAGTTGATGATGTAGAAAAGGAACGGGATTAAATCATTACCTGTGTACACAAAGCGAGTCTGTTTTTGTGTAAATCCTACAATCAAAACGTCTTCATTTGTGCTGACAGTCACGATGGATTGATCGACTCCCGCCGAAAGCCAGCCACCAAATCCAATCTGATCGATGTAATAGGCGCCCGCACTGGCAGTCTGTCCCGAAGGGACGGGTGCTGCATAGTAAGGAGTTCCATTCCAGCTCCATAAGGCCACATCATTCAATTGGATTGCGGATGCCCCACTAGACGTCTGTATCCATGGAGAAAAGAAAATCAGTCTGTCTTTGAATGGAACAACTGCTAATGCCCCGACGAGATAATATTTTTGAGCTGGTTCATCATCGATAGTGGTAGTCGTCGCAGTCAAAGGAGGTGCAAAATTGACCCATCCAAAGCCCGTAGGACTATTCGGAGGAATGCCGTTACTTGTTGGGTCTCCATCATACCACTTGATTCCATCTTGCCCTGGGATCGTGTTGGTCATAAGCTGAGCAATGCCCGTTCCGGCGACTGTTTGATTGCCTGAGAAAGTTACCACATAGTTACCAGAAGCCGCTCCAGACACATCGCTAACGCTTCCGACAAGACCATTGATGGTAGATCCCCCACTGGACCATTCATTGAACCACAATTGGTCCCCCACAACCAAAGTTGCGAAATTGACCGTTAGAGACTTAAAGTTGAACGTAACGGCTGATGTTCCTGATCCAGAACCATAGGTGCCATTAACAAAGTTAAAACCTGGATTGTTGTTGGTCGCCCACAAAGCACCCTGATAATTCGAAGTCCAAAACTGTTGATAGTTTTGACCGCTCCACTTGAAAGGAACCCCGGTTGTCTTATAGAAATTGACATTGTAGAACGTGTTGGAAGAAGACGATATCTCATAACTGTACTGCGTATCGAAGGATAAAAGCAGAGGATATTGACTCGAAGTTGCCACGAGATTTCGGAGTCCCATTACCGGGAGACATGGATAGTACGAATAGGTCCCAGTCAGAGTGCTACTGCCTCCGCCTGAGATCGTGATGGCACCGGTGGAATAATGAATCGTTCCGCTTCCCGAGGGAGTTCCTACTAAGGTTCCGTCGGGAGTTGCAGGCTCTGTATAAGTGTTAGATCCAACAGTGAAAGACACAGAGCCTGGGCCGATTGGAAATTGAAGCGTTGCTGTTCCTCCGCTTAAAGTAACAGCAGTCGTTTGCCAAGGTTTAGTGACGCTGCTTACGATATCTACCTGGACTTGCAACCTTCCCAAGGCGATGGTTCCTCTTTTCCTTTTGACTCTACCGCGCCATGCGTAAGCGTTAAATAGAGTGGAAAAAGCATCGTTATCGATATTGAAAGGTAGAAGGAATTGTTCAAGACCTTTAGTGACAGGGGCGCCAATGAAGATCTTTTGGGTCATTTAGTTACCTATGGCCATTACACACACGTTTTGAGATCCCCCAGCGGCAGATTCCAAATAGATAGGAATTGCACTATTTGTTCCGGTACCAAATCCGGCCTTAAATGCCCCTACTGCCCTACAGGTGACGGTCACAACAAATACATTATTAGGGAAAGTAACTGGAAATGTGAAGGTAGCGCTGCCGCCTGCTGGAACAGTGACATTGCCCCATTGAAGGAGGATTCCCCCCATCAAAACGGTACAACCATTTGAAGCTGCATTGTAGAACGTAGAATTTTGGCTATTTAGAAAAAATAGCTGGGGATGGCTGCTTGTATCGTTCTTCGTGTAAAGTACTGCTTCAGGATCTGTTGGGACCGATTGACTAGTGACTCCAGAAAAAGTCACTTGATTATGAGTGCCCGCGTTGGCAGCACCATAGCCCAAATGATCCACTGCCGCCCATCCAATGATGCTATTGAAGTTCGTTTGAATCTGTGCTTGTGATTGTGAAGGAATGTCCGTAGCGTTAGGGATTCCTAGTACTGGAAATGTCATCTATGTGCCTCCTTGGGCTGGATTCAATGGGCTTGGGCCCATAAGATCAGAGAATATTGTTCCTGTTCGATTCCCGGTAACTTGACGCTGGGATCTTTTCCAAACGAGAATTTCTTGTTCCTTGAATAAAGGCTCATAAAACTGAAATTGTTCCATGTCACCCGTATCGCTTAAAATCTTGCGAGCAGCACCTCTGGCAATATATTCACACATATACCCAAATTGGACCGCCTGAGAGGTAGATAAAAACGCAGCGGGAGTAAGGTAAGCATCCATCTCGATTAGATAAGGAACATTTGGAGGGGGCCTAATCGTTATCGTGTTGTTATAGTATAAAATTGCTCTCGGAATTCCAGGCTCATAGAAATAACATTGCGCCTGGATCGGTGTCCCAGCAGGTGGAGCGCTCGGGAAAGTGATATTCACCTGGCCAGTGATATAGTTGACTGTATTTTGAGTCGTGCTATAGGTTCCAAGAGAGCTGTAACCATTTGGATATGGGCTCGTGCTTCCTGAAGAAGAGTAATTGATCAAAAGACCATGCAATTGTCCTGAAGTATCGCCACTTAAGAAAGTTCCGCTATCTGTGATTGTGGAGATCCCCCCACTCTGCGTCTGATACACGATGAAAACGCCGGGATAGATACTGGATGTCGGGATATTAGTATTGATGGTTGTGGAGAAGATAGGATCGATCACATTCCCTGAAGAGACAATCCCCGTCATGTCCACGTGACCTGGGATGGCGGGGAAGAAGGGAAGGGTAAATGAAAAAGTGGTGGTAGTTCCATCTCCTATCGCCACTTCATTGAGAGCTTGGATGTAGTTGGGCCAAATGTTCCAAAAGGAGCCTCTTTGAGTGTAGAGAGGTATCCTTATTCCATTGACATAACAATCATCCGTGAAACCCTGATAGACAGGATAGGTCGATATAGCCTGCGATCCAGGCTGCGTTTGAGTAGAATAAAGAGGCATGTTGTAATCACACACCTGAGGAATAGTCTCGAACTGATACTTGGTCTTGAGATCAAAAAGCTGGATGCGAGCGTCTACGTCCATGATCCAGAATCGATTGATGTAATCGATGATTAGATCATCGGTCAAGCTGGCATTCGATGGGGTCTTTACTATTCGACGGACGTAGGTGATGATGTCACTAACGAGATCCAAATGAGCCTCATATTTTGAGGCCCATAATACACGAATAAATATTTTACTGTACTAGAATCCCACTGAAGCAAAACTATTTCCAGCCTCTCTACAATCAAGACGATGCTTCACCTGATCCACAACCATTGTCCCAACATAAGTTCCAGCATGATCAGCCCCGCTCATTTGCGTGTCCTCCATGCGTAGGCGATGATACTTGCAATCGGAGATTTGTTTGGCTAAGAGTCTTGGAATATAAACAGGCTTATTTACTGGAATCTTCCAAAAGTGCGCTGGGTCTCCGGCAAACTTTTTAGTCCAACATTCGACATCTTCCCCGATGATCTCGTTGTTTTCAACGATGCACTTAATATATTCCCATGCTCTAGTGTGATCGGCTCTATATTTTTCGTTAAATTGCTCTCTTGAGGAGATTGAACGCACAGGTTTAATGTAGGGCGCATCCATTCTTTTGACTTCACCCGAAGAGAGTTTAGTTTGAGGCTCTCTTTCCTTATCTGGCGCGGTGTTCATCCGATCTAAAGTCATCTCTTTGACCTGAGCATCGAATGCCTCGAATTGTTTTTCTGCTCTATCGAGCTCTTTTTGAGACTCGCTGTTAACTTTTGGTTTGTTCATTGTTAAAATCCTTTTCCTGCTTTACGCAGGAGAAATGTTAATAAATGCCCCAGGAATAGTAGTTCCGTTGGAAATCCTTCCAGATGCATTGATGATCCCAGAATTCACATCCCCAACCGGTATGAGCTGCGGTTTTGTCGGCCCATATGAAGGAGATGAAATAAAGGAATCGTAATTATTTAGTGTGTTGATGTTGACTGTTACCTGATTCAATCCGGGAAGAGCTATGACGTAGCCAGTTTTTTGGTCGAGTTGCCTCATTCCATAAGCGCTTGGCATCACAAATCTAACTAATTGACCAATCACATAGTTATTGCTAACTCCAAAGGGAGATGTTGCCGTTGTTACCGTTGTCGCAACTCCGGGAGTGATTGCCGTGATTACAAACTCCGATGGTTTATAGTACTGCGGCTGGATTGGAGGATTAGACTCGGGCGCTTGAGGCCCTTGTAAAACGGGAAAACTCATTTTTACCTCTTGTAAAGCTGCTTTACATCAAAAAAGGGGGTTGCCCCCCTTTCATTATGAAGAGATGTCATAAAGGAATGCTTCCCAGATATATAAGCTCGAAGCAGTGAGGAGCGTTGCAGAAGATTGCACCGCGCCGGCACCGTTTTGAACCACGAAACCTTGAGAAGTATTGTTCACGAAAGCCCCACTAATAGCAGGTCCATTAATCGTTGACGCACCTCCAGAGGAGGTTGGGAAC
>Ga0210396_10000643_pt1 | contig 42831 bp, 43 predicted proteins | sample IncBWH17OmetaG_FD_155466 | JGI IMG/M metagenome (GOLD analysis project Ga0210396, IMG submission 155466) | Forest soil microbial communities from Barre Woods Harvard Forest LTER site, Petersham, Massachusetts, United States - Inc-BW-H-17-O ... | reverse complement strand
CTCTTCCACTCCCAGCCCAGGTAGTCGGGTACGCCCATCGCGCCGGTCGGGTTGCCGGCCATCGCGTGGATGCCGCCGTAGGTTGCGCAGGTGCCCACCGCGACCACCGCGGTGGCTTTCGGAGTAAGTCGATCGAGCCACTCACTGGTGGTCATCGGCTGCCCGGTGGCCGGGTTGTTGCCGAACCCGCACCAATAGCCCTCGCTCTTGAGCGCCTCGTTGGGAATCGAACCTTCGACGACAAGCACGAACGGTTCGAGCTCCCCGCGGTCGGCCTTGAAGAACCACTCGAGGAAATCGTCGGCCCCACCGGTGGGGCCGCATTCAAAGTCGATCAAAGGCCAGTGCACGGCGATCTTGGGCAGGCCGGGGAGTGCGCCCAGCGCGATCTCCTCGATACTGGGTTGGGTGGCGGCAGTCAGCGCCACCGAATCGCCATCACAACTGAGACCCGCATTGATCCATAGCACATGGATCAATGTTTCTTCCGCTTTGACTGCTGCTTCTGTTGGCATACGGCAGCTTTCCGGGGCCTGGGCTAAAGGCCCCTCGCACCGCGGGAGTCGACGGTCGGCACGCTTACGCGGCGCTATTTCCTGGGTCTACTCTCGCCGAACTGCCTTGTCAACGATGTTCTGGCAAATTCGGAGACCTCGTACGGGTTTCCGGATTTTCGCCTTGATTTCGCCTGCCGCGGCGTATTGTCAGCCCTCAATCGCCGTCTTGGGCAATCAGTGATGCGTGCTGATCAGCAACATATCTGCCGTCTTGCGATTTAGTCGCATGTGTTGCCATTCAAGCAATTTACAACTCGCTCGTCTCGTCGTGCTCCAGAGGACGCCAGCGCGCGCTCAGGCCGCTGAGGCGGCCATGAATCGTCGCAGCCAGCCGAACCAGGCGGACATCCCGGCGCCGGTGCGGGCACTGACCGGCAAAATCGTCGCCGTCGGATTGACCTCGCGGACGCGGGCTAGGTAGGAGTCGACGTCGACGTCCAAATACGGAACCAGATCGATCTTGTTGAGCAGCACGACGTCCACGGCGCGAAACATCACCGGGTACTTCAGTGGTTTGTCGTCGCCCTCGGTGACCGAATAGACCATCGCCTTCGCGTGCTCGCCGACGTCAAATTCGGCCGGACACACCAGATTTCCGACATTTTCGATGATCACCAGGTCCAACTGGGGCAGTTCCAGTCCCTGTAGCGCGCGGTTGACCATGGGTGCGTCGAGGTGACATTCGCCGCCGAACCCGTTGCCGGTGTTGAGCAGAGATATCTGAGCGCCCCGGCCGCCGAGCTTGGCCGCGTCGAGATCGGTGGCGATGTCGCCCTCGATCACTCCGACGGCGAACTCGCCGGCGAGTTCGTCTAGCGTTGCGCCCAGCACCGTCGTCTTGCCCGAGCCGGGTGAACTCATCAAGTTCAGTGCGCGAATACCATTGCTTTCAAATGCTTTTCGGTTGTAGTCTGCGCGGACGTCGTTTTCGGCGAAGATCGACTCCAGCACGTCGATGCGCTGCGATCCGGTCTCGTAGCCGCTGTGGTCCCCGTGGTCATGATGTTCGTGGCCGTGTTCGTCGTGGTCGTGGGTGTGTACCGTGCCGTCGTCGTGTCGATGAAACCTGCCCATGCGCTCTACCTTTCACAGGCCGTTACGAAACGTCCAGCGAAGTCACCAGGAATTCGTCGCCGCACAGCACCTCGACATCGGCGCTCTCGCAATGCCGGCACAGCAGCGCCCACTGCGACGTGATCGTCGAACGTTGGCCACACGAGCGGCACCGCACCTCGGCGGTGACGAACTCGAGCTCGAGCTCGGCGTCGGGCATGTCCTCGTGGTCGCGCAGCAGCGTCCAGCAGAACGTCAGCGACTCGGGCACCACCTGGCGCAGCGCACCGATCTTGACCCGCACGATGTCGACATGGCGGCCGTCGGCATACGGCCTGACCACCCCGGCGATCGCTTGGCACAGCGACAGCTCATGCATGGCGGGTCACCGCCGTGGTGCACCTTGGGCAAAGCTGGCCCATGAGCCCGTTTTACACCTCAGGGCTGTTCACCGAAGCCTAATGAAGTTGCACGGGCCGCCGATCAGCGTCTACTCTCGCCTTCGTGCTGTTCCTTCTTGGTCATCTCGTAGTAGCCAGTACCCGCAGCGGGGTCTGATCCAGACCGACCCCCCGCTGTGGGTCGGAAGCTACTACCTGTCGGTCACCCTCCAGACCAGAGAAGACCGGCACATGACAATCATCGACTTGAGTAGCGCGGACATCGCGCCCGCTCCATCCGAAGCGTCAACCCTGCGATTCGACGGTATTCCGCTACCGCGGGGACTTCGGGAGGACGCCGACACCATGTCGTGGAGCACGTTCACCGCCACCTATGCGCCGAGTGCCGGGCCGCTGCGCCTGGGTGGCTGGGAGTGCGCAGATACCGAACGCCCCGCTACCAGGCTGGGGCCCCGGACGTTCCGGGCCACGCTGGGGTTCGGCGATCACATCGAGACCGCGACCGCCACTGCGACAGGCCCGGTCGCCGCGCTCACCGCCATGCTCTACGACCACGGCATCGCCGTGGAGATGCTGCGGTTCCATCAGCTGCGGTCAGAGGACACGACCGCGACCTTCATTCAGGGCAGCGACGGCTGCCGGGCCGAGTGGGCGATGGGCTGTGCGGACGACGCGACCCAGTCGGCACTGCACGCCGTCATCGCCTGCGCGAATCGGCTGTACGCCGAACGCCGCTAGAGCGGGCGCAACACGATCGGCATGCCGTCCATCGGGATCGGCATGCCGCCGTAGTCCCATTTCGCCTGGTAGCCCGGGCGCGGCAACTCAAGCCGGTAGCGGCGCAGCAGCCGGTGCAGGATTATCTTGATCTCCAGCTGGCCGAACGTCATCCCGATGCACTTGTGCGCGCCGCCGCCGAAGGGCGTGAACGCGTAACGGTGCCGCTTGTGCTCGCTGCGCGGCTCGGTGAACCGGTCGGGGTCGAATTTCAGCGGATCCGTCCAGATCTCCGGCAGGCGATGGTTCATCCCGGGGTACGCGATGACGTTCGTGCCCGCAGGCAGGTAGTAGCCCAGCAACTCGGTGTCGCGCACAGTCCGGCGCATCCCCCACTGCACCGGTGTCACCAGCCGGATCGCCTCGTTCATCACCAAATCGAGCGTTTCCAGCTTCTCCAGTGACTCGATGTCCAGCGGACCGTCGCCGAGCCGATCGGATTCGTCGCGGCAGCGTTCCTGCCACTCGGGGTTGGCGGCCAGGTGGTAGGCCATCGTCGTCGAGGTCGATGTCGAGGTGTCATGCGCGGCCATCATCAGGAAGATCATGTGGTTGACGATGTCCTCGTCGGAGAAGCTGTTGCCATCCTCGTCCTCGGTTTGGCACAGGACAGTGAGTAAGTCGCTGCCCTCCTTGCCGCGGCGCTCCTTGACGCGCTCACGGAAGTAGTTCTCCAGCAGCTCACGGGCCTGGAGACCGCGCCACCAGGTAAACGGCGGCACGCTGGTGCGGATGACCGCGTTTCCGGCGCGGGTGGTAATGGTGAAGGCCTTGTTCACCTTGGTCACCAGCTGATGGTCGGTGCCGGGTTCGTGACCCATGAACACCATCGACGCGATGTCGAGGGTGAGCTCTTTCATTGCCGGGTAGAGCAGAAAACGTGGATCATTGGCTACCCAGTCGTTGGCCACCACCTGCGAGACGACCTGGTCCATCTGCTCGACATAGCCGACCAGCCGGGAGCGGACGAACGCTTCCTGCATGATCCGCCGATGGAACATGTGCTCCTCGAAGTCGAGCAGCATCAGGCCACGGTTGAAGAACGGGCCGATCACCGGCACCCAGCCCTGCTGCGAGTAGTCCTTGTTGCGGTTGGAGTAGACGACCTGGGCCGCGTCGGGACCCAGCGCCGCGACGCCCGGCAGGACGGGTGAGTCACCGAATATGACAGGACCCTTGGTTTCGTACAGGAATAGCAGGTAGTCCGGTCCGCCCCGCATCATCTCGATGAGGTGGCCGACGACCGGCAGGCCACGATCGCCCATGACCGGCTTGAGTCCGCTGCCCGGCGGCGGATCCGCGAGCTTCCGCGGGGTCCAGTTGGTGTTCAGCAGCCGCTGTTCGACGGCAGCCATGCCGGGAAAGTTGTTGATTGACGGGGTCAGCCGGCGCTTGGCCTGATCGAGCAGGTGCTGCGGGGTACTGATGGTCGCCATTGACAGTCCTCCCCGACGCCTGCGGTGAAGTTTGACCGGCGTTGTGGCAGACGTCGCCAACCGCCATCCTCAGATGAAACTTGACGGCTGTCAAGTTTCTTTTTGGGCGTGGCGTGGTAGAAGGTCAAAGAGTGCGCATCGAGCAGGAGGACGGCAGGGTGGCTAATCCGGGCGGAGTCGTGCCGGTGCCAACACGACGGGGAGATCGGCAGCGGCAGGCCATCGTTCAGGCCGTGCGCGAGTTGCTCGAGGAAAAGCCGTTCGCCCAGCTGTCGGTGAGCACCATCAGCGACCGCGCGGGTGTGGCCCGTTCCGGCTTCTACTTCTACTTCGACTCCAAATACGCGGTGTTGGCTCAGATCCTGGCCGATGCGACACACGAACTCGAAGAACTCACGGAATACTTTGCGCCCCGCGGGCCCGACGAGTCGCCGGCGGCATTCGCCAAGCGGATGGTCGGAAGCGCCGCCGCGGTATATGCGCACAATGACCCGGTGATGTCGGCCTGCAACGCCGCTCGCAGCACCGACGCTGAGATCCGCGACCTGCTCGACCAACAGATCGAAGGCGTGGTCCAGCAGATCATCGGCATCGTCAAAGATGAGTTGCGGGCCGGCACCGCCCACCCGATCACCGACGACATCCCGACACTGGTGCGGACACTGTCCTTCACCACGGCGCAAATGCTGTCCGGCGACACCGCTTTCCTGGGCGACGAGGCCGACGTGCAGCGCGGTGTGCGGGTGCTCGAGGCGTTGTGGCTCAACGCGCTGTGGGGCGGCGGAGCGACCTAGTCCTCGGGCTGTACCGTTACCGCGCCCGGCGACGATGCAGTCCGCGGAGTGGGGTGAGGTGGGGGTACCTCCCAGCCGCGAAGCGGCGAGGGGGCGAGGCGGGCCATTAGGCCCGTATCGTCATCCCCCATGGCGCAGAAGACGTTCGCGGGGAAGCGGTGCTTCATCACCGGTGCGGCCAGCGGTATCGGCCGGGCGACCGCCTTGCGGCTGGCCGGTCACGGCGCCGAGCTCTACCTGACCGACCGCAACGCCGACGGTCTGGCCCAGACGGTGGCCGATGCGCGCGCGCTGGGCGCGCAGGTTCCTGAGTACCGGGCACTGGACATCTCCAACTTCGACGAGGTCGCCGCGTTCGCCGCTGACATCCACGCCGAGCACCCGAGCATGGACATCGTGATGAACATCGCCGGCGTTTCGGCGTGGGGGACCGTCGACCGGCTGACCCACGAGCAGTGGACCAAGATGGTCTCCATCAACCTGATGGGGCCGATTCACGTCATCGAGAGCTTCCTGCCGCCGATGGTCGCAGCCCACCGCGGCGGACAGCTGGTCAACGTGTCGTCGGCCGCCGGGCTGATCGGGCTGCCCTGGCATGCCGCTTACAGCGCAAGCAAATTCGGGCTGCGCGGCCTGTCCGAGGTGCTGCGCTTCGACTTGGCCCGGCACCGCATCGGGGTGTCGGTCGTCGTGCCGGGCGCGGTGCGGACACCGCTGGTCAACACCGTCGAGATCGCCGGCGTCGACCGCGACGATCCGGGGGTGAGTCGCTGGGTGGATCGCTTCAGCGGCCACGCGGTGTCACCGGAAAAGGCCGCAGACAAGATCCTGGCCGGGGTCGCCAAAAATCGGTTCCTGATCTACACCTCGGCGGACATCCGAGCGCTGTATGCGTTCAAACGGGTCGCGTGGTGGCCCTACAGCGTGGCCATGCGGCAAGTCAACGTGCTGTTCGCCAAAGCATTGCGGCCAGCTGACGCGCGCCGTTGACGTTGATCTGCCCGGCTCCTTCTCGCGCCGCTCAGCGGCGCGCATCGTCGCCGCGCGGCGGCATTTGCAATTCCAGCCGCACGCCGAGCAACCGGACCGGGCGGTCCAGCTCGAACAGGTCCAGTACCCGCAGCGCAGTCGCGACGATCACGTCAGCGTCAGTTGTGGGCGCGTCGAGCTTGCGGATCTTCGTGCGCGTATAGAACGTGGCGGTGCGGACTGTCACGGCGACCCGGGTGACGATCCGCGATTCAAAGACGACCTCGCTCAGCGCACGTTGCGCCAATTCGGTTACCGCTGAATTCATTTCGTCTCGATCAGTGAGATCCTGCGCGAAGGTCACGACGTGACTGCGGGAGCGGGGCACCCAGGGCTGGGCGCTGACGGTGTCGTCGCCGCCGCCGTTGGCCAGCAGCAACAGCCACAGTCCGGTCCGCGGGCCGAACGTCGACGTCAGCAGCTCGGCATCAGCGTGCGCCAACTGCCAGACTGTGGTGATACCCAGGGCCTCAAGCTTTTTGGTGGTCTTCGGGCCGACTCCCCAGAGCGCGTCGACCGAACGGTCGCCCATCACCGTCATCCAGTTCGCGTCGGTCAGGGTCGATACGCCGGCCGGTTTCGCGAATCCGGTGGCGACCTTGGCGCGTTGCTTGTTGTCGCTGATGCCCACCGAGCAGGACAGGCCGGTTGCCGACGAGACGACGGTGCGGATCTGTTCAGCGAGTTCGCTGGGGTCCTCAACGTCTGCCGCTAGATACGCTTCGTCCCAGCCCCACACTTCGACCGGATGCCCCATGTCGCGCAGCAATCCCATCACCTGGCCGGAGGCCGCGTCGTAGGCCGCGGGGTCCGACGGCAGGAAGGTGGCGCCGGGACAGCGCCGGGCCGCAGTGCGCAACGGCATACCCGCGTGCACGCCGAATTCGCGGGCCTCGTACGAGGCGCACGTCACCACCTTGCGCGCTTCGGTCGGATCGCCGTTGCCCCCGACAATGACGGGCAGCCCGGCCAACTCGGGGTGGCGGCGCAGTTCGACCGAGGCCAGGAATTGGTCGAGGTCGACGTGCAGGACCCACCTTTTCGGCACCGAATTCGTGTCGGTCACCGTCCACACAGCTTGCGCGCCAAGCTTTCCCAAGCATCGCCCAGTGTCTGCAGGGTCTGGCCGGCGGCGTCCAGCTGGTGCTCGACGTAGTCGGCGTCCAGCAGCGCCAGCAGAGCATCGGTTTGGGCATCGAGGTTGCCGGTCGTGCCGGCGGAGGCCAGCAGCATCCGCACATGCATCCGTAGCACCATGTAGGGGGCGTTGATCGGCGAACCGTGACGGGTGTGCGAGTCGCGGTTGGCGCCGGAGAGCAGCTCATGGTGGGCATGGGCGAAACGCAGCCGGTCGCGCCCGAAGGCGAGCAGGCGATCCAGCGGCGGCGCATCCGGGCCCAGCGGCGGAGGACCGAACAGGAACGCTTCCTGGCTGGCCCGCTCGTCCTCGTCGAGCAGCACCATCATCAATCCGGGCCGGCTGCCGAACCGCCGGAACACCGTGCCCTTGCCGACGCCGGCGGCGGCGGCGATGTCGTCCATGCTGACCGCATCGGCCCCGCGCTCGGCGATGAGCCGGCGCGCGGCGTCCAGCAACAGCAGCCGATTGCGGGCCGCGTCGCCGCGCTCTAGCGGAGTGGAAGGGGTTAGCTCGCCCAGCCAGTCGACAGTGCTCACACCTGCACTTTAGCTCGGATGGAATAATCCGGACTATGGTCCGTTTAAGCCATGCAAGGATGTAGATCAACTAGCGAAGGGAAGCAGACAATGTCCGACATCAAGGTGCTGGCACTGGTGGGTAGCTTGCGCGCCGCGTCGATCAACCGTCAGATCGCCGAGTTGGCGGCAGAGGTCGCTCAGGACGACGTAACCGTGACCATCTTCGACCAGCTCGGTGAGCTGCCGTTCTACAACGAGGACATCGACAACGAGGCTGACGTGCCCGCGTCGGTCACCGCGCTCCGGGCCGCCGCGGCCGAGGCCGATGCCGCCCTGGTGGTGACCCCGGAATACAACGGCAGCATCCCGGCCGTCATCAAGAACGCCATCGACTGGCTCTCCCGGCCGTTCGGCGACGGGGCGCTGAAGGACAAGCCGCTGGCCGTCATCGGCGGGTCGTACGGCCAGTACGGCGGCGTCTGGGCCCACGACGAGACCCGCAAGTCCTTCGGGATCGCCGGTCCGCGCGTCGTCGAGTCGATCAAGCTGTCGGTGCCGTTCGGGTCGCTCAATGGGCAGGCGCCGCGGGAGCATGTCGAGGTGGCATCCAACGTGCGCGACGCGGTGGGCAAGCTGGTCGCCGAAGTCGACTGACTTCCTGGATGCGCCCCAGCGGTTCGCACGCCGCTGGGGCGCTTTGCTGTGCGGGTGCGGACGGCGTGTTGTGTCGGTGCCGAGTGGTAAATCTAGGTGTATACCGCCGCGACATCATTTTGTGATCTACGACACGCCGGAGCCGCTCCGACGTGAGGGCTTACGACCAGGGAATTTCATCAATGTTTTTCAGAACATCTTGTATCTCTTCTGATTGTCACCCACTAGGTGTAGTGTTCCGAACACCGACAGACCCGAGGTTCACCAGGTCGACCGGGCTGCCTCAACCGGCATCGCGCGCAGGCTGAAGCGGATCGGCAAGATGGGAATTCTGTGGCGCGGCGGTCTGCTGAATAGCAGTGCACATGCAAGACCTGAGTAGTTGCCAGTCCCACCGTCGACAGAGGAGTCGTCCGATGAGCGTCACCGTTTACACCAAGCCGGCATGTGTGCAGTGCAACGCCACGTACAAGGCGCTGGACAAGCAGGGCATCGCCTACGACACGGTGGACATCAGCCTGGACGCCGAGGCCCGCGACTACGTGATGGCGCTGGGATATCTGCAGGCTCCCGTCGTGGTTGCCGGTAACGAGCACTGGTCGGGCTTCCGTCCCGACCGGATCAAGGGGCTCGCCGGTGCCGTGCTGAGCGCATAGCCGGCAGCGGCGCAGTAGGACAGGAGGAGATTGCCGTGCCGTCCTGCAGCCTGGTGTATTTCTCCAGCGTTTCGGAGAACACGCACCGCTTTGTGCAGAAGCTGGGTATCCCGGCGACGCGGATACCGCTGCACGGCCGCATCGAGGTCGACGAGCCGTACGTGCTGGTGCTGCCCACGTACGGCGGCGGCCGGGCCACACCGGACATCAACGACGGTGGCTACGTCCCCAAACAAGTCATCGCCTTTTTGAACAACGAGCACAACCGGTCGTTGATCCGAGGCGTCATCGCCGCGGGCAACAACAACTTCGGTGCCGAATTCGCCTATGCGGGCAACGTGGTGTCCCGCAAGTGCGACGTTCCGTACCTCTACCGCCTTGAACTGATGGGAACCCCGGACGACGTGGAAGCCGTCCGCGCGGGTCTTGCTGACTTCTGGAAGGAACAGACGTGCCAACAACCGTCGCTGCAGAGCCTGTAACCGCCGGCGCTCACCCCTCCCTTCCGGGAGGCCCGCCCGAGACGGACTACCACGCGCTCAACGCGATGCTGAATCTGTATGACGCGGACGGCAACATCCAGTTCGACAAGGACCGCGAAGCCGCCCACCAATACTTTCTGCAGCACGTCAACCAGAACACGGTGTTCTTCCATAATCAGGACGAGAAGCTCGATTACCTGATCAAGGAGAACTACTACGAGCGTGAGGTTCTCGACCAGTACTCGCGCAACTTCGTCAAGACGCTGCTGGACCGCGCGTATGCCAAGAAGTTCCGATTCCCGACCTTCCTCGGCGCGTTCAAGTACTACACCTCCTACACACTCAAGACTTTCGACGGGAAGCGCTACCTCGAGCGATTCGAGGACCGGGTCGTGATGGTCGCGCTGACGCTGGCTTCCGGTGACACCACACTGGCCGAGAGGCTCGTCGACGAGATCATCGACGGCCGGTTCCAGCCGGCCACCCCGACATTCCTCAACTCGGGTAAGAAGCAGCGCGGCGAACCGGTGAGCTGCTTTTTGCTGCGCATCGAAGACAACATGGAATCGATCGGGCGCTCGATCAACTCCGCACTGCAGCTGTCCAAGCGGGGCGGGGGAGTCGCGTTGCTGCTGAGCAATATTCGCGAGCACGGCGCGCCGATCAAGAACATCGAGAACCAGAGCTCGGGCGTCATCCCGATCATGAAGCTGCTGGAGGACTCGTTCTCCTACGCCAACCAGCTCGGTGCGCGCCAGGGCGCCGGTGCGGTGTACCTGCAGGCACATCATCCCGACATCTACCGGTTCTTGGACACCAAGCGCGAAAACGCCGACGAGAAGATCCGGATCAAGACGCTGAGCCTGGGCGTGGTGATTCCCGACATCACCTTCGAGCTGGCCAAGAAGAACGAGGACATGTACCTGTTCTCGCCGTACGACGTCGAGCGCGTCTACGGTGTTCCGTTCGCCGACATCTCGATCACCGAGAAGTACTACGAGATGGTCGACGACGCGCGTATCCGCAAGACCAAGATCAAGGCGCGCGAGTTCTTCCAGACGCTGGCCGAGCTCCAGTTCGAGTCGGGCTACCCGTACATCATGTACGAGGACACGGTGAATCGGTCCAACCCGATCGAGGGCAAGATCACCCACTCCAACCTGTGCTCGGAGATCCTGCAGGTGTCCACGCCGTCGTTGTTCAACGAGGACCTCACGTATGCCAAAGTGGGCAAAGACATTTCGTGCAACCTGGGTTCGCTGAACATCGCCAAGACGATGGACTCACCGGACTTCGCGCAGACCATCGAGGTATCGATCCGGGCGTTGACCGCGGTGAGCGACCAGACCCACATCTGGTCGGTGCCCTCGATCGAGCAGGGCAACAACGACTCACACGCGATCGGGCTCGGGCAGATGAACCTGCACGGTTATCTGGCCCGCGAACACGTCTTCTACGGCTCCGAAGAGGGCATCGACTTCACCAACATCTACTTCTACACGGTGCTCTACCACGCGCTGCGCGCATCGAATCGCATTGCGATCGAACGCGGTACGAGTTTCAAGGGCTTCGCTCAGTCCAAGTACGCGTCGGGGGAGTTCTTCGACAAGTACACCGATCAGATCTGGGAACCCAAGACCGACAAGGTGCGTCAGCTTTTCGCCGACGCCGAGATCCGCATCCCGGACCAAGACGACTGGCGGCGGCTGAAAGAGTCGGTACAGGCGCACGGCATCTACAACCAGAATCTGCAGGCGGTGCCGCCGACCGGGTCGATCTCCTACATCAACCACTCGACGTCGTCGATCCACCCGATCGTGTCCAAGGTCGAAATCCGCAAGGAAGGCAAGATCGGCCGCGTCTACTACCCGGCGCCGTACATGGACAACGACAACCTGGAGTACTACCAGGACGCCTACGAGATCGGCTACGAGAAGATCATCGACACCTACGCGGCGGCCACCCAGCATGTGGATCAAGGCCTTTCGCTGACGCTGTTCTTCATGGACACCGCGACCACCCGCGACGTGAACAAGGCGCAGATCTATGCCTGGCGCAAGGGCATCAAGACGCTGTACTACATCCGGCTGCGGCAGATGGCGCTGGAAGGAACCGAGGTCGAGGGCTGCGTGTCCTGCATGCTGTGACGGTCGGCGAGCTCCTCTCCGCTGAGTGGCCGGCGGCCAGTCTGCCCAGGTCAGCTACGACAGAGGGGTATGGTGCTTGACGTGGTCAGAATTCCCCGACCTCCTCTACCGCACCCCAGCGTGAAGCCCGGGGTCAAGGTCGACGCGCGCAGCGAACGCTGGCGTGACCACCGCAAGAAGGTGCGCGGTGAGATCGTCGAGGCGGCCTTCCGCGCTATCGACCGGTTGGGGCCAGACCTCAGTGTCCGCGAGATCGCCGAAGAGGCCGGCACCGCCAAACCCAAAATCTACCGGCATTTCACCGACAAATCCGACTTGTTTCAGGCGATCGGTGAGCGGCTGCGCGACATGTTGTGGGCGGCGGTCTTCCCGTCGATCGACTTCGCCACCAACTCGGTGCGCGAGATCATTCACCGCAGCGCGGAGGAGTACGTCAACCTGGTCGACGAGCATCCCAATGTGCTGCGCTTTTTCATCCAGGGGCGGTTCCCGGAGCAGTCCGAGTCGACGTTGCGGACGCTGAACGAAGGCCGGGAGATCACGCTGGCGATGGCCGAGATGTTCAACAACGAGCTGCGCGAGATGGACCTCGACCCCGCCGCCATCCAACTGGCGGCCTTTGCCGCGTTCGGTTCGGCGGCGTCGGCCACCGATTGGTGGCTAGGATCCGACCTCGACAGCCCGCGGCGGATGGCCCGCGACAAGTTCGTCGAGCAGCTGACCACGATCACGATGGGGATCATCGGCGGTACCGCCGAGCAGCTCGGGATCAAAATGGACCCCGACCAGCCGATCCACAACGCGGTGCCGCGCGACTCTGCCGCGAGTTGACTAGCTGCGGCGTTGACATCGCCGTGGCCATGGACAACACTTTCCGATACCGTGGGTACCGGGTACTTGAGAAGGAAGATCGATCCGAAATGAGCGGCGCTGGCGACGATGCAGTGGGGGCACCCCCAGCCGCGCAGCGGCGAGGGGGACGAAGCGATGAGGAGGAGCGGCGCAGATGAGCGTTGCCGAGTCGACGACCCAGCCCGAGCCACAGGCTCCCGTGCTTACCCGCGCCGTCATCATCGGGACGGGTTTTGCCGGACTGGGGATGGCCATCGCGCTGCAGCGCCAGGGTGTGGAGTTCGTCATCCTGGAGAAGGCCGACGAAATCGGCGGCACCTGGCGCGACAACAGCTACCCCGGCTGCGCCTGCGACGTGCCGTCACACCTGTACTCGTTCTCGTTCGAGCCTAAGGCCACGTGGAGCAAGCTGTTCTCACCGCAGCCCGAGATCCTGGACTATCTCAAGGGCGTCACCGACAAGTACGGGCTGCGCCGCTACATCCGGTTCGGCTCGAAGGTGAACCGTGCGCACTGGGATGACAGCGAATATCGCTGGCACGTGTTCACCGAGTCCGGGGACGAATACGTCACCCAGTTTTTGATCTCAGGTGCCGGCGCGCTGCACATCCCGCGCTTACCAGACATCGAGGGCATGGATGAATTCCGCGGCCCCGCTTTCCATTCCGCGCAATGGGACCACAGCGTTGACTTGACCGGCAAGCGGGTGGCGGTGATCGGTACCGGGGCCAGCGCCATCCAGATTGTGCCGGAGTTGGTCCGCCGCGAAGCAGGGGTTGTCGAGGTGCAGCTGTATCAGCGCACCCCGCCGTGGGTGGTGCCGCGGCCGAACAGTCTGCTGCCCGACGCGGTGCGCAAAGCCTTTGCGACGGTGCCCGGTCTGCGGCTGGCGGTGCGGTCGGGAATCTACTGGGGGCTCGAGGGCCTGGGCTACGCGATGACGCAACGCCCGAGCCTGCTGCGCGCCGTCGAATTGGTCGGCAAGTGGAACATTCGGCGCAGCGTTCGCGACAAGGAGCTGCGCCGCAGGCTCACGCCGAGCTATCGGGCCGGCTGCAAGCGAATCCTCTACGCCGCCGACTACTACCAGGCGGTCGATAACCCGAAGACGACTCTGATCACCGACCGGATCACCCGCGTCAACCCGGGCGGCATCGTTACCGACGACGGCGTCGAGCACCCGGTCGACGTCATCGTGTACGCCACCGGCTTCCACACCACCGACTCCTACACGTATGTCGACGTCAAGGGCCCGCGCGGCGAGGATCTGGTGGACCGCTGGAACCGGGAAGGTATGGTGGCACATCGCGGCATCGCTGTGGCCGACATGCCCAACCTGTTCTTCCTGCTCGGACCCAACACCGGGCTGGGCCACACATCGGTGGTTTTCATGATCGAGTCGCAGATCCACTACGTCGCCGAGGCGATCGCGGCGGTCGATAAGGCCGGAGCTCAGGCGTTGGCGCCCAGCCGCTCCGCGCAGGACCGGTCCAATGCGGAACTGCAGAACAAGCTGGCCGGCTCGGTGTGGAACACGGGTGGCTGCAGCAGCTGGTACTTCGACGACCACGGCGTCAATCGGACCTTGTGGAGCGGCATGACCTGGCAGTACTGGCGGGACACCCGCTCGCTCAAACTCGCCGAATACAAGTTCTTCGGGGTAGGCACCGGTTCGTCGGCAAAGCGCCGGGCGGTCATCGGCTGAGAAGATTCGCGAAGGCTTGCGCGGCCGCGTCCACGCCGGCCTCGTCCTCAGTGGCGACCAGGTCGAGCAGCAGGCCGCGGACGACTGCCAGTCCTAGCCGTGCCATCGCAGGATCGAATGCAGCGCCGGCGACGGCCGCGACCTCGTTGAGCCAGCCGTCCACGGCACCGGGGACCATTCGGGCAAAAGGCTTTTCGCCCTGGGCCGCGCGGGCGTAGCACTCGAAAAAGAGGCGTTCCAATTGGCGAAGTTCGGGCCGATGGAGATCGGACCACATGGCGGCAAAGCTCTCGGCCGGATCGGTGGGCATCTCGGGCAGCACGCCCATCTGGCGACGCTCGACCTGCTCGACGACAGCCACCAGGAGATCCTCTCGAGACCCGAAGTGGTGCAACAGCATTCGATGGCTGGTGCCAACCGCGGCGGCAATGTCGCGTAGGGAGCGGTCGCCGACGCCGCCGGCCGCGAACTCCTCGACGAGCGCATCGAGTAGCTGCCGGCGCCGCTCCAGGTCAGGAGTGCGGACCATTGGCGCGGCTGAGTTCCTCCGACCGGGCCTTGAGTCCTTGGGCCTCGAGTTCGAGGAAACGCTTGGTCTTCTTGATCATCATCCGCCCGACAAGGGCGCCGAGCACACCGCGCTGTTCGAGTTGCTGGCGCACCAACGTGCGGCCGTCGGGCTGGGCGATGACATTGTGGCGCGCGGTGACCAGTACACCCGGGGAGCGTTGCACCCATGTCCAGGACGAACCGTGGTCGATCTCGCTGACCTTCCAGACCAGCTTCGACATGCCGGGCTGCTTGATCGAGAACCGTTTGCCGACAGCCAGATTGGCTCCGTCCTTCCCGACCAGCGACGTGACCGACGCGGTCCACTCGGGCCAGCGCTGGACGTCGCTGAACACCTCCCACACCAACTGCGCGGGCGCGTCAATCTCAACACTGTCCTCGGTAATCATGTACCAAATGGTACATGAAGCGTCGGGTTCTGAACAGTGGCCTATCCGACGCGGGCGCTCAGATGCGTGAGGGCCGCTTCGGCGCCGTTCCATCCCGGAATGCCGGTCACTCCCGGGCCCGGGTGGGTGCATTGGCCGCATAGGTAAAGCCCGTCGACCGGTGTGGCGAACTTGTCGGCGCCCTCGACGACGCGGCCGGTCCACAGCTGATTGGGCTGCAGCAGGCCGTGCGAATAGTCACCGGCGTGTGCACTGAAGGTGCTGCCGAAGTAGCGGTTGGAGAACACGACGCGGTTGGTGACCGAGTCGGCGAACCCGGGCGCGAACGTGTCGAAGATCTGCACGCAGGTGTCGGCGTATTGCTCTTTCCAGCTTCGGTTTTCGTCGGCGTCCAGCCCGGTGGGGAAATACGGGGTGAAAATTGTTGCGCTGTGCTTCCCTTCGGGTGCCAATGACGAGTCGACCATGCTGGGGATGTACAGATACGTGGGCGGCGCGTCGGGCAGCTGCCCCTTGCGGTATTGCTCCCACGCGTCGCTGATGTATTCCGGCGACGGCGCGTAGGCCACGGTGGGACACCATTGCCCGTTGTCCTGCATGTACGGCTGTAGCCGCTCGATCCACTGGGGGGCTTGGTCAATCGTCAGGTGTGCCTGGATGTATCCCAGGTTGAAGTTGATCTCCTTGATCTTGCGGATGTAGTCGGGCGGGAAGTTCTGCGCGCCGGCCAGATTCACGAACGTGGTGTACGGGTCAAGCGACGAGAGCACCGCGTCGGCCGAAATCGTTGTGCCGTCGCGCAGTTCGACCCCGGTGGCGCGTCCGTCGGCGACCAAGATTTGTTTGACGTGCGCCTTCATCTGCACTTCGGCGCCCATCGATTCGGCGCGACGGCACAGCGCTGTGCTCAGCGAGCCGATGCCACCGCGGGGCATGATGTATTCGACGTTGCCGCCGCCGATCAAGTAGTGGTACAGCGTCGACGCATTCGAGCCCGGAGTCCAGGGCCCGCCGTCGAAGGCGTCAATCGACATCGCCGCCAGGGAGCCCTGGATGCAACGACCCTGGTCCGGAGCCAAGAAGCGGCGGACAGTGTCCATCGTGCTGCCGTACCACATCTGCGCGAAATCGTGACGGTCCTCACGCGTGGGCTGTTCGGCGATCACCTCGATGATGTCCAGCGGGGGACCGAACGCCGAGTCGACGAAATACGGTGCGAACCGGCCGATGTGGGCGAACAGTCCGCCCAGGCCCGTCGCGACCTCGGGCCCGTGGTCCTCGATCAGGTGGCGGCCCATCCGTTCGAGGTCGTTGTACATCACGAACGGGGTGTCCTCGGCGTCGCCGAACGTGCAGGTTGACGTCCACTGGTCCATCAACTCGAAGCCCCACTTGGTCAGCTCCAGGCGCTCGGTCATCTCCTGGCGCCAGATCAGCACCGCCCAGGCGCCGACGCTGTGCTTGTACCCGTCGAAGAGCTCACGGGTCGCCGCCATCCCGCCGAGGAAGTGCGCGCGTTCCAGGACAAGCACTTTCGCGCCGTTCTTGGCCAGCACGTTGGCGGCGACGAGTCCGTTGTGGCCCGCTCCGATGATGATCGCGTCGTAGTCCGCCATGCTGGGCCTGCCTCCCGACTGTGGTGGTATCCGTGCGCCTCTGCGCACAATGTCACATCTGACATATTTGCGTCAATGCTGACATTTGGTGTGTGCTGGGACTGTGGAATCTCGTAGAGAGCGCACTCGTCAGGCGCTGCAACAGGCGGCGATGAAGCGCTTTGTCGCCGATGGTGTTCACCAGACCAGCGTCTCCGACATCGTCGCCGACGTCGGCGTCACCGAGCGCACCTTTTACCGGCACTTCCCGTCCAAGCACGCGGTGCTCTTCGCCGACTACGACATCGGCTTCGAATGGTTCGCCCGTGCGTTGGCGCTGCGCCCGCATGGGGAATCGATCACCGCGTCGGTGCGAAAAGCGGTGGACGCGTTCCCATTTGACTTCGGGATGGTCCGTGAGGCCGCGACCATCCGGTCGCGCGATCTCGACCAGGAGATCATCACCAATCACATTCGGCGGATGCGCGATCAGGTCGCCGACGAGATCCAGCGCTTCATCCATGACCGATCGGCGCCGACCGCGGACGGGGCGATGATCGCCGACATCGCCGCGCACAGCCTGGCCACCGCGGTGTTCGTGTCGCTGGAGACCTGGATGAGCAAGGGGGAGCAGGACATCGATGAGCTCGGCCGGCTCACCGACATCGCGCTGAGCGCCCTCGAGGACGGCCTCACCCACACGCTGCGGGACGCGGGACTGGACTGACGCCTGCTAACCGTCGGTCGGTAGCAGGGCGATCATCGTGTCGATGAGCTGCTCGGCGTTGGTCTGCCACTTGTCCCAAACGAAGTGGCCGCTCAACTCGAAACTCGTTGCACCGTGGGCGGTGGTCAGCAGTAGCGCCCCGTAGTGTCGCGCCCGCTGCCGGCCGACGATGCGCCCGACGAGGTCGAGGAAGAGGTCTTGCGTGCGCTCGGCTGCCCGCACCGCTGCGGTCGGATCGCCCGCCGGCGTGGTGAACATCAGGCGGTACAAATGCGGTCGGGCGCGGCCGATGGCGACCAGCGAAAGCAACGCCGCGCGCAGGGACTGCTCCGGCGGATCGTCGCCAATGGCCAGGCGTTCCAGCGTGTCGCCCAGTTGGTTCATGGCGTTCGTGGCGAGAGCGGTCAGCAGGGTCTCCTTGTTCGCGAAGTGTCGATAAGGCGCCGAACGTGACACGCCCGTCCGGGCACCCACTTCGCGCAGCGTCACCGCATCGGGTCCGCCGGTGTCGAGGAGCGCCGCGGCCGCGTCGAGCAGTGCTCGGCGGGTCATCGCAGCAGTCTCCGATCGCGTCGCCACCGGCAGGAGCATAGGTCGTGGCGCCTCAGTTGACAACGTCAACTCAACTCCCTTAGTTTGAGATGACGCTGTCAACTGAACTGGAGATGTTCATGCCCGCCTCGAATCCTTCCGACCGCCGCGAACTGATCGTCGTCACCGGCGCCTCGACCGGCATGGGCGCGGCGACCGCACGTGAGCTGGCGCGCAGGGGTTTTCATGTGTTGGCCGGTGTCCGCCGGGAGATCGATGCCGATGCGCTACGAGGCGAAGGGATCGAGCCGCACATCCTGGATATCACGGTCGAATCCGACGTGGCCGCCATCGCCGACCGGGTCGCCGCCGATCCGCTGGGCCGGCCGTTGCGCGCGCTGATCAACAACGCCGGGATCGCGGTCAACGCTCCGGTCGAAGCGCTGCCGATCGCCGAGTGGCGTCGGCAATTCGAGGTCAATCTGTTCGGTCACGTCGCGATGATCCAGGCGCTCATGCCGTCCCTGCTGCGCAGCTCGGGAACCGTGGTCAACATCAGTTCCGTCGGCGGGAAGGTGGCGCTGCCGACGTACCCGGCGTACGCCGGTACCAAGTTCGCCTTGGAGGCCCTCAGTGACTCGATGCGCCGTGAGGTCAACGATTTCGGGGTCAAGGTCGTCGTCGTCGAACCCGGCGCGGTCAAAACCGAGATGGCCCAACGGGGAGTGGCCACCGCCGACCGGCTGAAGGCCGGCATGACCGCCGACCAACTCGAACGATATGGCGGTCTCATCGACGCCATGTCGAGCCTGGCTCGATCGTTCGACACCGACGGTGTCCCCGCCGAGCGCGCCGCGAAGGTGATCGCCAACGCGGCGACCGCGCCGCGTCCGCGCACGCGATACACCATCGGGCGTGACGCCGCGATCCTCCTGCGGTTGTCCCGGGTAGTTTCCGATCGATTCCTCGACCGCGTGGTGCGCCTCATCCTGCGGCGGCACTACGCGGCGAACGCGTAATCCTGAGTAATTGAGGGTGAATGCGGGCGGCGGCCTAAGTTGTGTCCGCGACACGCGAACACAACTTATTGTGTTACCTCGTCTTGTCGCCCCCCAGGGGTAGTGTCGAAAGCCTGAGCATGCTCGACTATCCGTCCTGGTGAAACGGGGTTCTGGTGACCGAAAGAGTGAAGCTGATCGATCGGGTTTCGGCGATCAACTGGAACCGACTGCAAGACGAAAAGGACGCCGAGGTCTGGGAGCGGCTGACCGGAAACTTTTGGTTGCCCGAGAAGGTGCCGGTGTCCAACGACATCCCGTCGTGGGGCACGCTGACGGACCACGAGAAGCAACTGACCATGCGGGTGTTCACCGGGCTGACGTTGCTGGACACCATCCAGGGCACGGTCGGGGCGGTCAGCCTGATTCCCGACGCGCTGACGCCGCATGAAGAGGCGGTCTACACCAACATCGCCTTCATGGAGTCGGTGCACGCCAAGAGCTACAGCTCGATTTTCTCCACGCTGTGTTCGACCGCCGAGATCGACGACGCCTTCCGCTGGTCGGAGGAGAACCCCAACTTGCAGCGCAAGGCCGAGATCGTGATGGAGTACTACCGCGGCGACGAGCCGCTCAAGCGCAAAGTCGCCTCGACGCTGCTGGAAAGCTTCCTGTTCTACTCCGGCTTCTACTTGCCGATGTACTGGTCGAGCCGGGCCAAGCTGACCAACACCGCCGACATGATCCGGCTGATCATCCGCGACGAAGCCGTTCACGGCTACTACATCGGATACAAATTCCAGCGCGGGCTGGCCCTTGAAGACGCCACCAGGCAGGCCGAGCTGAAGGACTACACCTACGAGCTGCTGTTCGAGCTCTACGACAACGAGGTGGAGTACACCCAGGACCTCTACGACGAAGTCGGGCTCACCGAGGACGTCAAGAAGTTCCTGCGCTACAACGCCAATAAGGCGCTGATGAACCTCGGCTACGAGGCGTTGTTCCCGCGCGACGAGACCGACGTCAACCCGGCCATCCTGTCCGCCCTGTCACCCAATGCCGACGAAAACCACGACTTCTTCTCCGGATCGGGATCCAGCTACGTGATCGGCAAGGCCGTCGTCACCGAAGACGAGGACTGGAACTTCTAGGCTCGCAGGTCACTTGTGGACATTCGGCTACTGCTGCAACCTCCCTGGCTGCGATTCCTCGTGTGGGCCCCGCTCCTCGCGGTGCTGTGGGGCGGGCTCACCAGCTTCCAGTCGCGTGCTGAGGTCGAAAGCACCATCCTGTCGGCGATCGTCTTCGGTGCCGCCGTCGCGGGATATTTCACGGTCACGACGCAGGGCATACACCGGGGAGCGCTGGCGGCGGTATCCGGACTGGACCGAGCAGAACGTAGCCAGGCGATCGATGCGGTCTTGCACGGCGTCGTGCCTGCTGATCCTGAGGTGCGGGCGTCGGCGACGCGGCTGGGCAGGGTCTTTCTTCGCAACAAGTCCGCCGATCAACTGAAGCGACAAGAACTTTGGACCTGGTTGGTGTTCGGGGTTGTCATCGTGGCCGGCGTCGCGGCCGCCGTGGTGAACCTCGCCGGCGACAGGTTCTATTACCTGGTGATCGCTGTCCTGGCTGCGATCGTGCTGCCGTTCTCGTTGCTCACGCTGAGGCGTATCCAGCGACATGTCGCGTTGCTCGCGGCAGGCTCCGCGTAATCGGCGTCGTAGCGGCGCTCAGCCTTGTCGCCAACTCGGTGACCACAACCGCGACCGGAATCTGGTAGCGCGCTGCGGTCCACAGCGCGGTGATCGCGTAATGCATTGAGCCGTCACCCATTAGCGCGACAACGGGTCGTCGGGTCGGCGTTGCGCTCTGCGCGATGCGACCTCATCCTCTGTCCGGTTGGGCGGGAGCGCGTTGGCGTGCGGTGTTTAGCCGCCAATAGCTTTGACCGCGGAGCCACCGCCGCGGAGCCACCCCAACTGACCGGTTGGGACCGGATCAGGCCGCACGCGGGCCGATGAGCTCGAAGAAGATGAACGGTATGTGAATTGTGCGAATGGTTCGGCGGGACGCTAGCGCGGCTGACCCGCCTTTCGTGAGACTGATGAGGTGGCGATAACACCATCTTCTACGGCGGCTTTTTTCCGTTCCGTGATCCAGTGGCTGCAGGTCGGCTACCCGGAAGGCGTTCCTGGACCCGACCGCGTGCCGTTGCTTGCGCTGCTGCACAGCACACCGCTGACCGAGGACGAGATCACCGAAGTGGTCGACGCCATCGACGAGGATGTCGAGGGCGAGGTTGACCGCGACGTGATCGCGGACTTCATCTCGGACATGACGCAATACGACGCCGGCCCGGAGAACATCGCACGGGTGGCCGCCAGGCTGGCCGCCGCCGGTTGGCCCCTGGCGGGTATTGCCGGCGAGAATCACAGCGACGCGTCTAAAGGCGAAGCCGCGGCGTCACAAGCCTGACGTGTCGATCACGAAGCGGTAGCGCACGTCGCTGGCCAGCACCCGCTCGTAGGCCTCGTTGATGTAATCCGGTTGAATGACCTCGATTTCGGGCGTGACATCGTGCTCGGCGCAGAAGTCCAGCATCTCCTGGGTTTCGGCGATTCCGCCGATGTTCGACCCGGACAGGCTGCGCCGCGCCAGCGCCAGCGGGAAGGCCGGCACTTCCATTGGGTGCTCGGGGATACCCAGCTCGACAAGCGTGCCGTCGACGTCAAGCAGGTTCAGGTAGTCGCCGAGGTTGAGGTTGGCCGAGACGGTGTTGAGGATCAGTTCGAAGCTGCCACGAAGCTTCTTGAAGGTGTCCCGATCTGCGGTGGCGTAGTAGTGGCTGGCGCCCAGGCGCAGTCCGTCCTCCATCTTCTTCAGCGACTGCGACAGCACCGTCACCTCGGCGCCCATCGCCGCGCCCAGCTTGACGCCCACGTGCCCCAGCCCGCCCAGGCCGATGATCGCTAGCCGCGTGCCTTGCCCCGCCTTCCAGTGTCGCAGCGGCGAGAAAAGCGTGATGCCGGCGCACAACAGCGGCGCCGCTTTGTCCAGCGGCAGCGAGTCGGGGATGCGCACGACGAAGTTCTCGTCGACGACGACTGCCTGGCTGTAGCCGCCCTGCGTTGGCGTGCCGTCCTTGTCGATGGAGTTGTAGGTGAAGGTCGCGCCCGGCTTGCAGTACTGCTCGAGCCCGGCGGTACAGCTGCTGCATTTACCGCAGGAGTTGACCATGCAGCCGACGCCGACCTGGTCGCCCACCTTGTATTTGGTGACCTCAGGGCCGACGGCGCTCACCACGCCGGCGATTTCGTGGCCGGGCACCACCGGGTAATTGGGTGTGCCCCATTCGGCTTTCACGGTGTGGATGTCGGAGTGGCAGATCCCGGCGAACTTGATGTCAATGGCCACGTCGTGCGGGCCGGGGTCGCGGCGGGTGATCGTGGTCTTGGTCAGCGGCTTGGTCGCCGAGGTAGCGGCATACGCGGAAACAGTGCTCATGGGCAATCCCTCTTCAGTGCGCTTATTGCAATATCGAATTCTATTGGACACCACGAGATTAGCATAGGCAAGCTATGTATTTGTCGCGGTGCGGTGGACGTCACAGACCGCCGGTCGTTAGTTGATCGGGGCGTTCACCCAGCGCAGGTCGTCGATAACACCGCGGGCCGCAACGACGCCCTCGCCGGTCTGCCATATTTCGTTGTTCACCACGAAAATCCGGTTTTCGCGGGTGGCGGACAGCCTGCGCCACGGGTTGCTGTCGAAAATGGTCGCGGCGCGATCCTTGGCGGCCGGCGACGCGAACGACACGTACACCAGGTCGGCGTCGGCCGCCGAGAAGTCCGGGTTGCCAGCCAGATCGGCGTCAGTACTACCCATCTCGATGTAGGGCTTGTCCGTAAACCGTTGTGACGCAGGACGATCGACGCCGACTGTGGTCAACACGCTGGCCGGAAAGTTTTCGGCGCCAAATACCCGGATGGTGTTCTCGGTGAACTGCACGATCGACGCCTGGTAGTGCGGGGCGTCGTGTGCGGCGCCGTCGTCGTGAGCCTTCTTGGCGAAGTCGTCGATCACCCCGTCCGCGGCGCCGGCCCGGCCGGTGGCCGCGCCCACCCCGCGCAGGTTGTCCTCCCAGGCCGCACCCGGGGCCGCGGTGAACACCGTCGGCGCGATCGCGGCCAGCGCCGAATACAACTTCGGTGTCAGCGCTTGCGAGCCAAGGATCAAATCCGGCTTGGCCGCCCCGATCGCCGCCAGGTCGGGACTGCTGCGGGCGCCCACGCCCGGCAGCCGATGCACGACGGTGCCCAGGTAGGACGGCTGGGTCGAGGCGCCATCCGGCAGGGCGGCGGCCACGATCCGCGACTGCAGGCCCAGCGCGCACAGGGCGTCGAGTTGGTCGCCGGAGAGCACGACGATGCGCTGCGGATCGGAGCGCACCTGGGCCGTATCGGGCTGCACGCCCGCCGCGTTGTGAGCGGTGCGGGTCGGCGGCCCGGGATCCGGCTCAGCCGGTTGCGGCGCGCACGACTCGTCGGGCCGCCGCTGGTTGCCCAAAACGCCGGCCCCGGCGATTTGAGTGGTGCTGGTGATCACCGACGACGCCGACGAGCCGCCGCCGGGCGACTCCGTCGTGCACGCGGTGCACAGTGCGGCCGAAATCGCTGTCGCGGCGGCAGCAAACATGACAGGTCGCACACCCCTGAACAGCACGGGTCCGACGGTAACATCCGATTCGCTGTCGTCGGCTGCGTGCGCTCGACGACGACGAGCGCCCCTTCAAACCGAGTACGACAGTTTGTAGGACCAGTCGCTCACCGGACACGGTCGAACGCTAGACTCAAGAGCCACTGATGCCAGTTGCCCTGCCCGACGTTTGGAGGAGCTCTTGACGACCGAAGCGCCCCCGCTGGGAGAACTCGAGGCGAGTCGTCCGTACCCGCCCCGAACAGGCCCTAAAGGCAACCTCGTCTACCGGCTGATCACGACCACCGATCACAAGATGATCGGGATCATGTACGTGGTCACCTGCTTCATCTTCTTCTTCGTCGGTGGCCTGCTGGCGCTGCTGATGCGTACCGAGCTGGCCGCGCCGGGTCTGCAGTTCTTGTCGAACGAGCAGTTCAACCAGCTGTTCACCATGCACGGCACGATCATGCTGCTGTTCTATGCGACTCCGATCGTGTTCGGCTTCGCCAACCTGGTGCTGCCGCTGCAGATCGGCGCGCCCGACGTGGCGTTCCCGCGGCTGAACGCCTTCTCATTCTGGCTGTTCTTGTTCGGGGCCCTGATCGGCATGGCCGGTTTCATCAGCCCTGGTGGCGCCGCCGACTTCGGCTGGACCGCCTACACGCCGCTGACCGACGCCATCCACTCGCCCGGTCCGGGGGCCGACTTTTGGATCATGGGGCTGATCGTCGCCGGTCTGGGCACGATCCTCGGCGGGGTCAACATGATCACCACCGTGGTCTGCATGCGCGCCCCGGGAATGACGATGTTCCGGATGCCGATCTTCACCTGGAACATCCTGGTGACGTCGATTCTGGTGCTGCTGGCGTTCCCGCTGCTGACCGCGGCATTGTTCGGGCTGGCCGCCGACCGGCACCTGGGCGCCCACGTCTACGACCCGGCCAACGGCGGAGTTCTGTTGTGGCAGCACTTGTTCTGGTTCTTCGGGCACCCCGAGGTCTACATCGTCGCGTTGCCGTTCTTCGGCATCGTGACCGAGATCTTCCCGGTGTTCTCCCGTAAGCCGATATTCGGTTACACCACGCTGGTCTACGCGACGTTGTCGATCGCCGCGTTGTCGGTCGCGGTGTGGGCGCACCACATGTTCGCCACCGGTGCGGTGCTGCTGCCGTTCTTCTCCTTCATGACCTATCTGATCGCGGTGCCGACCGGCATCAAGTTCTTCAACTGGATCGGCACCATGTGGAAGGGGCAGCTGACCTTCGAGACGCCGATGCTGTTTTCGGTCGGCTTCCTGGTCACCTTCCTGCTGGGTGGTCTGACCGGTGTGATACTGGCCAGCCCGCCGCTGGACTTCCACGTCACCGACAGCTATTTCGTCGTCGCGCACTTCCACTACGTGCTGTTCGGGACCATCGTGTTCGCCACGTTCGCTGGCACGTATTTCTGGTTCCCGAAGATGACCGGCCGGCTGCTCGACGAGCGGCTGGGCAAGCTGCATTTCTGGTTGACGTTCATCGGTTTTCACACCACGTTCTTGATTCAGCACTGGTTGGGCGATCTCGGTATGCCCCGCCGCTACGCCGATTACCTGCCCACCGATGGATTCCAGCCCTACAACGTCGTGTCCACGATCGGGGCGTTCATCCTTGGCGTGTCGATGCTTCCGTTCGTCTGGAACGTCTTCAAGAGCTGGCGCTACGGCGAAGTGGTCACCGTCGACGACCCGTGGGGCTACGGCAACTCGCTGGAGTGGGCCACCAGTTGCCCGCCGCCGCGGCACAACTTCACCGAGCTGCCCCGGATCCGTTCCGAGCGCCCGGCTTTCGAGTTGCACTACCCGCACATGGTGGAACGACTTCGCGCCGAAGCGCATGTGGGGCGGGCGCACGGTCCCTCCGACAAAGACGTCACCCGGCAGGACGACGTCCAGGTTCGCAGCTGATGGGTCGTCTCATCGGCAATCTGGGGTGACCAGACCCCGCATGGTGTCGGCGCTGATCACCGTCACCGGCGTCGATAAGCCAGGCGTGACGTCGGCGCTCTTCGAGGTCCTCGCGGGCCACAAGGTCGAACTGCTCAACGTCGAACAAGTGGTGATCCGAGGGCGACTCACCTTGGGTGTCCTGGTGTCGGCTCCGCGGGAAGTGGCCGAGGGCAAGGAGCTGCGGGCGGAAGTCGAGGCGGCCATCCACGGCGTCGGTCTCGACGTCAGCATCGACCGCAGCGACGACCTGCCGATCATCCGGGAACCCTCGACGCACACCATCATGGTGCTGGGCCGGCCGATCACCGCCGAAGCGTTCGGCGCGGTCGCCCGGGCGGTGGCCGCACTGGGGGTCAACATCGACCTCATCCGCGGCGTCTCCGACTATCCGGTCACGGGCCTGGAGCTGCGGGTCTCGGTGCCGCCGGGAGTTGGCGGCCAGCTTCAGGCCGCGCTGACGCGGGTGGCCGCCGACGCGGGTGTGGACGTGGCAGTGGAGGACTACAGCCTGTCCCGGCGGGCCAAACGACTGATCGTGTTTGACGTCGACTCGACGCTGATCCAGGGTGAAGTCATCGAAATGCTGGCCGCCCGGGTCGGTGCCCAGGACGCCGTCGCCGCCATCACCGAGGCCGCGATGCGCGGCGAGTTGGACTTCGCGGAGTCGCTGCACCGGCGCGTCGCCACCCTGGCCGGTCTGCCCGCCGAAGTGCTCGACGAGGTGGGCGAACAGTTGGAGCTGACTCCGGGTGCGCGAACCACAATCCGAACACTTCGGCGGTTGGGGTATCACGTGGGCGTCGTCTCCGGCGGCTTCCGGCAGGTCATCGACCCGCTGGCGCACGAGCTGATGCTGGACTTCGTCGCCGCCAACCAGTTGGAAATCGTCGACGGCAAAATCACCGGCCGGGTCCTCGGCGCGGTCATCGACCGCGCCGGAAAAGCCAAGGCGCTGAGGGACTTCGCGGATCAGGCCGGCGTGCCGATGGAGCAGACGGTCGCGGTCGGTGACGGCGCCAACGACATCGACATGTTGGCCGCCGCGGGATTGGGCATCGCATTCAACGCCAAACCGGCGCTGCGGGAGGTCGCCGACGCGTCGCTGAGCCATCCGTATTTGGACACTGTGCTGTTTTTGCTCGGTGTCACGCGCGGCGAGATCGAGGCCGCCGACGCGGTCGACGGCGTGGTGCGACGCGTCGAGATCCCACCCGACTAGCCGCGCGACCCGACAGCCGTCGCAGCGCCGCGGTACGGCACGATGGTCGGGTGCCCGAAACTGGAGTCGACGCAGCCGACCCGGATCTGCTGATCGACTTCAGCGACGTTTCGTTGCGCCGTGACGGCCACATGCTTGTTGGGCCAGTGAGCTGGTCGGTCGAACTCGACGAACGCTGGGTGATCATCGGTGCCAACGGCGCCGGCAAGACGTCATTGCTGCGCATCGCCGCAGCCGCCGAGCACCCGTCGTCGGGCGTCGCCTTTGTGCTCGGTGAGCGCCTCGGCCGGGTCGACATGTCCGAGCTGCGCTCCCGGGTGGGCTTGAGTTCTTCGGCGCTGGCGCAACGGATTCCCGACCACGAGGTGGTCCGCGACCTGGTCGTCTCGGCCGGCTACGCGGTGCTCGGGCGGTGGCGGGAACGCTACGAGGACGTCGACTACCGCCGGGCGATCGACATGCTGGAGAGCCTGGGCGCCGAGCATCTGGCCGACCGCGTGTACGGGACCCTGTCGGAGGGTGAGCGTAAGCGGATCCTGATCGCGCGCGCGTTGATGACCGACCCCGAGCTGTTGCTGCTCGACGAACCGGCGGCCGGTCTGGACCTGGGCGGTCGCGAAGAGTTGGTGGCGCGGCTGACCGACCTGGCCGCCGATCCCGACGCTCCGGCGCTGGTTCTGGTCACCCACCACGTCGAGGAGATTCCGCCCGGTTTCAGCCACTGCATGCTGATGTCGGAGGGACAGGTCGTCGCGGCGGGTTTACTGACCGACGTGCTGACGAGTGAGAATCTATCGGCGGCGTTCGGCCAGGCGCTCGCCGTCGACTTGATCGACGGGCGCTACTTCGCCCGGCGCACCCGCACCCGCGCGGCCCACCGGAGACAGTTATGACTGCACCGCAAGACCCGCCGCCGCTGACGCCGCGGCCCGCCGCGACGGTGATGCTGATCCGCGACAACCCAGGTGGCATCTCCGTCTTCTTGATGCGCCGCCACTCGGCGATGGAGTTCGCCGCCGGGGTGATGGTGTTCCCGGGTGGCGGCGTCGACGACCGCGACCGCAGCGCCCAGATCGCCTGGGCAGGGCCGCCGCCGTCGTGGTGGGCGGAGCGGCTCGGCACCGAAACCGAGCTGGCCGAGGCGCTGGTGTGCGCCGCGGCGCGCGAGACCTTCGAGGAATGCGGCGTGCTGTTCGCCGGGCCGGCCGACGACCCGGGCGGCATCGTCGGCGACGCATCGGTGTACCGCGAGTCCCGGCTGGCGCTGGCCGACCGAACGCTGTCGTTCGCCGACTTTCTGCGTCGGGAGAACCTGGTGTTGCGGGCTGATCTGCTGCGGCCGTGGGCCAACTGGGTAACCCCGGAAGCCGAGCGCACCCGTCGCTACGACACGTTTTTCTTTGTCGGGGCGTTGCCGGAGGGCCAGCGCGCCGACGGGGAAAACACCGAATCCGACCGTGCCGGCTGGACCACGCCGCAGGCTGCCATCGACGACTTCGAGGCCGGCGGCTGCTTCCTGCTGCCGCCGACCTGGACCCAGCTGGACTCGCTGGCCGGACGCACGGTCGCCGACGTGCTGGCCGTCGAGCGCCAGATCGTCACCGTGCAACCGAACCTGGAGATCGACGGCGACAACTGGGTGTTCGAATTCTTCGACTCCGACCGCTACCACCAGGCACGCAAAGCCGGCGGACACCGATGGCGGATATGAGCGAGTTCGTCAGCATCCACGTCACCGCGGAGCGCCCGGGCGTTGGCACGCTCGTCGTCTCGCGGCCGCCCACCAACGCCATGACGCGCCAGGTCTACCGGGAGATCGGGCAGGCCGCCACCGAGGTCGCAGGCCGCGACGATATCGCCGCGGTGATCATCTTCGGCGGCCACGAGATCTTCTCCGCCGGCGATGACATCCCCCAACTGCGCACCCTGATCGCGCCGGAAGCCCAGAGCTGGGCACGCGTGCGCCGCGACGCCGTCGACGCCGTCGCGGCGATCCCAAAGCCGACCGTGGCCGCAATCACCGGTTACGCGCTGGGCTCCGGCCTCGGCCTGGCGCTGGCCGCCGATTGGCGGGTGAGCGGCGACAATGTGCGGTTCGGTGCAACGGAGATCCTGGCCGGTCTGGTGCCCGACGGCGGCGGCATGGCGCGGCTGACCCGCACGGTCGGTGTCAGCAGGGCCAAGGAACTGGTGTACAGCGGGCGGTTCTTCGACGCCGAGGAGGCACTGGCGTTAGGCCTGATCGACGACATGGTCGCCCCAGACGGCGTGTACGACGCCGCGGTGGCCTGGGCCGGACGTTTCGTCGACGGACCCCCGTCCGCGCTGGCCGCGGCCAAGGCCGGCATCGACGAGGTGTTCGAGCTTGGTCCCGCCGAGCGGATAGCCGCAGATCACCGGCGCTTTGTGAACGTCTTCGGCGCTGCCATTAAGCTGGCCCTTCGTGACGAGGAGTTCGAAGGCCGCCGGTGACCCGGCGCCGCAACCGCATGCCACCGCCGAGCAGGTCGAGGCCGCCCGCCACGACAGCAAGCTGGCCCAAGTGCTCTATCACGACTGGGAGGCGGAGAACTACGATGAGAAGTGGTCGATCTCCTACGACCAGCGCTGCATCGACTACGCGCGGGACTGCTTCGACGCCGCCGTCCCCGACGACGAGATCTACCGGCTGCCGTATGATTGTGCCCTCGAATTAGGCTGCGGCACAGGATTTTTCCTGCTGAACCTGATCCAGTCCGGGGTGGCGCGGCGTGGTTCGGTCACCGACCTGTCCCCGGGCATGGTCAAAGTCGCCACCCGCAACGGGCAATCGCTGGGCCTGGACATCGACGGCCGGGTCGCCGACGCCGAGGGCATCCCGTACGACGACAACACGTTCGACCTGGTGGTCGGACACGCTGTGCTGCACCACATTCCAGATGTCGAGAAATCGCTGCGTGAGGTGCTGCGAGTGCTGCGGCCGGGTGGGCGCTTCGTCTTCGCGGGCGAGCCGACCAGCGTCGGCGACGGCTACGCCCGGGCATTGTCGACGTTGACCTGGCGGATCGCCACCAACGTCACCAAGTTGCCCGGCCTGGGCAGCTGGCGGCGTCCACAGGCCGAGCTGGACGAATCCTCACGCGCGGCGGCGCTGGAGGCCCTCGTCGACCTGCACACGTTCGCCCCGAGCGACCTGGAGAAAATGGCCGGCAACGCGGGTGCGGTCGACGTCGAGACGTCGACCGTCGAGTTCACTGCTGCGATGTTGGGCTGGCCGCTGCGCACGTTCGAGTACGCGGTGCCGGCGGAACGGCTGGGCTGGGGCTGGGCCAAGTTCGCGTTCACCAGCTGGAAGGCGTTGAGCTGGGTTGACGAGAACCTGTCCCGCCGCGTGGTGCCGAAGGGCTGGTTCTACAACGTGATGATCACCGGGATCAAGCCGTCCTGAACTTCAGGCTCGACGACGTTGCCTACCTGACGTCCGACACGGGCTGCGCGGCGCTGAGCGTCGTGGGCACGCTGCCGCTGACCGACCGCGTCTCCGAGATCGCCGCGCTACGAAAGCAATTCGGTGATCGAACCCCGGCGCTGGTCGAAACCGTGTTGCTGCGGCGGCGCGCGGTCGACAAGCTGCCAGATGGCGGCGACTGGCTGTTCACCGACGAAGCGCTGCAGCAAGCGACCGCTGCGCCTGTCGCGTCGCATCGAGCGCAGCGATTGGCCGGCCGCGTCGTGCACGATGTCACCTGCTCGATCGGCGCCGAGGTCGCGGTGCTGCGGGAATCGGCGACCCGGGTGGTCGGCAGTGATATCGACCCGGTGCGACTGGTGATGGCGCGGCACAACCTCGGTGCGGCCGCCGACCTGTGCCGCGCCGACGCGCTGCATCCGGTGACCCGCGATGCGGTCGTGCTGGCCGACCCGGCGCGGCGCGACAGCGGACGGCGACGCTTCAATCCGCGCGACTACCAGCCCGCGCTGGACCAGCTCTTCGATGTTTACCGTGGCCGCGAGCTGGTCGTAAAGTGTGCTCCCGGAATTGATTTCGACGTGGTGAAGCGCCTCGGCTTCGACGGCGAGATCGAGGTCACTTCCTATCAGGGGTCGGTGCGGGAAGCGTGCTTGTGGTCAACGGGTTTGGCCGAGCGAGGTGTGCGCCGTCGCGCCAGCATCCTGGATCGCGGCGAGCAGATCAACGACGCCGAGCCGGACGACTGCCCGGTGCGATCTATTGGCCGCTGGATCGTCGATCCCGACGGCGCCGTGGTGCGGGCAGGTCTGGTGCGCCACTACGCAGCGCGGCACGGGCTCTGGCAGCTGGACCCGCACATCGCCTACCTGTCCGGGGACCAATTGCCCCCGGGGATACGAGGGTTCGAGGTTGTCCAGCAGTTGCCGTTCGATGAGCGCCGTCTGCGGCAGGCACTGTCAGCGCTGGACTGCGGCGCGTTGGAGATCCTGGTGCGCGGTATGGACGTCGAACCCACGGCGCTGCGGCGGCGGTTGGCATTGCGCGGCAGCCAGTCGCTGACCGTGGTGATCACCCGGATCGGGTCTGGTGCAGCCGCGCGGGGGACAGCCTTCGTGTGCCGGCCGTCGCGATAGAAGCGCGCAAAACCGCCTGCCACTATCCGTGCAGCTTGACGTTTGCCGCCCGTCGCAATAGGGGCCGGGTAGGCTGTCGGGACGGCATTTCAGCCGTTCCCAGTCTGCGAGGACAAGTCGACCGATGCGCAACTTGATCGCGGCCGCTCTGGTCGCGGCCGGAGGCCTGCTGGCCTGGTCCGGCACGCCGGTCGCGTCCGCTGACTCGCCTTGCGCAACGCTGGGCGGCGACGTCGAAGGTGAGCAGAGCTGCCACGTGCATGCCTCCACCTCCAACTACATCCTGGACATGAGGTTTCCGCTCGACTATGCCGACGAGCAGGCGCTGATCGACTACATCAGCCAGAACCGGGACGGATTCGTCAGCGTCGCGCAGACGTCGTCGCAGACGTCGGGAACACGCGATGTGCCGTTCCAGATGGAAGTGACCTTCCAGGAGTACCACTCCGGCCAGCCACCGGGCGGCACCCAAAGCGTCGTGATCAAGGTCTTCGAGGATCTCGGTGGTCCTCGGCCGTCCACTTCCTACAAGGGTTTCAACTACGACCTGGGATCACACCAGCCGATCACCTTCGACACGCTTTTTGCGCCGAACAGCAAACCACTGGACTCTATCTTTCCGATCGTGCAGCGCGAGGTGGGACGTCAGACCGGTTTCGGCGCGGCGATCCTGCCCGGGTCGGGCCTCGACTCGTCGCATTACCAGAACTTCGGCATCACTGACGACGAGCTGATTTTCTACTTCGCGCCGGGAGAGCTGCTGCCGCCGACGATCGCCGGTGCCACTCAAGTCCATGTGGCGCGCAACGCCATCCCGCCGCTGACCGTCAAGGGCTAGACCGGACCCGCCTGCAGTGCCATCGCCGCTGCGGCCAAGGCCACTGCCAGCTGGGCGATGCAACCGAGGAGCGGTACGACCCACGCGACCCGCTGGCGGACGAGTCGGATCACTGTGACCAGCACGTCGACAAACAAGAAAGCCCCACCGGCCGATAAGGCCAGATACATGGCCCGATCCAGCCACGCCGGGTCGCCGCATTTCTGATACCCGCAGGAGTCGGTGATCATCACCATGAGTCCGAGCCCAACGAAGGTCGCCGTGAAGAACACGAAGTGGGCAATCAGCAAGGCGATCGTCCCAAGCACATCGGTGAGCTGGCGGCCACCGCTGCGGCTAACGTTCTGCATCGACGGTCAATTCGGCGCGAAGCTGTACACCTGACCGTCGCTGGTGGCGGTCACCACCCGGCGGTCGTGGCCGATCGAGACACCGACCGGATACCCGGTCGCCTCAGGTAACGGGTAGTTGCTCAGGGTGCGCCCAGTGCCCGGATCGAAGACCAGCAGCGACATCCCCCGCGCTCCCTCGCCGGGTCCGCCGGTCACCACGACGTAGCCGACGCCCTGGCCGGCCAGACTCGACGTCGATAGCGGGCTGACGTCGTTGCGACGCCACACCTGCTGGGCGTGGTCTCCGGCGTCCTTGAATGCGACCAGCCGGGTATCCGGGCCACCGCCCGACACAATCAACCCGCTCGGCGTCACCGACGGCGGCGTCTGCGCCAGGAACTTCAGCGGCACCGACCATTTCGGCTTGCCGTCGGCGGCGTGCAGCGCCCACAGCCGCTCGTCGCGGCCGTTGACGTAGATCGTGGCGCCGTCGTTGGACAGCACCGGGCTGGCCAGCACGCCGGCGCCGACGGCATCGCTGGTCCATTCACGGGTGAGCAGCGGGTTTTGCCCCGGGTGATACTTCAACGCGGTCAGCACCGCGGCAGGTGCACCCGGCTGCCACAGGCCCACCACCACCATCCCGCTCGCCGCTGCGAACGCCGGCGCCGCGGCGACCGGGCAGCCGGCTCGGGCCGGGCCGCAATCGTCGAGCCCACGGGTGAAGTCGGCCGGATCGACGCCGTCCACCAGGTCCATCGAGTTGCCGACCACTATGCCGCGGTGTGCGTCGAAAACCTGCACCTGCCCGAGGTGGGTGACCACGAGCAGTTGACTGTGCCCGAGAAACCTTGGGGTGGAAGGCATTCCGATTACCGGTCGGCGCCAACGGATCCACTGAGTGGGCGGAAAGGACACTATCGCCCCGGGCTGGCCGACGTAGAGGTTGTCGAAGCCGTCGAACAACGGGCCGGAAATGCCGCCACCTTGGAAGAGCCGGGTGCACCAGCGCTGCCTGCCGTTCGCGTCGTTCTCCCACTCCATCAGCGAACAGCCGCCCGGTGTCTGCGCGTTGAGCGCCATCCAGTTGCGCGAGCTCAGCGCCGGTGCCGCCGCCAGCGAGCCCTTGACCGAGCGGGTCCAGCGCAGAGTCAGGCCCCTAGCCCCGGACCTCGACGTGTAGCTGCTGTTGGACGCGTCGCCGTATTGCGCGGGCCAGCCCTCCGCGGGACCGGCGTCGACCCAGGAGTCGGTGTTCCCACAGCCGGCCAGCGTGGCCGCCAGGATGACCGCCGACACGGTGCATGTCCAACGCCGCAATGCATGTCGGGGGAGTGGCGACACGGTGTGGGTTCCAAATCCTTCCCGAAATCCGGCGCATGAGCTGCGATCGAGTACAGCCGAGGGTAACCCGTGCCATGTCGCAGACGTGTTATTGCCCGCCTCCTCAGCTTGCCGTTCCGTGTCGGCGCGGTGCTGATTGCGCCACTCGCCCCCTCGCCGCTACGCGGCTGGGGGTACCCCCACAGCCCGCCCCGTTCCGGCGCGCATCGTCGCGGCGCTAGGCTTTCCGGCCATGACGACAATGTGGGGGGCACCTCTGCATCGCCGCTGGCGGGGATCGATGCTGCGTGACCCACGCCAGGCCAAGTTCCTCACGCTGGCATCGCTGAAATGGGTGCTGGCAAACCGCGCGTACACCCCGTGGTACCTGGTCCGCTACTGGCGGCTGCTGAAGTTCAAGCTGGCCAACCCGCACATCATCACCCGCGGAATGGTATTCCTGGGCAAAGGCGTCGAGATCCACTCCACCCCGGAACTGGCGCAGCTGGAGATCGGCCGGTGGGTGCACATCGGGGACAAGAACACCATCCGCGCACACGAGGGCTCCCTGCGCTTCGGCGACAAGGTGGTGCTGGGCCGCGACAACGTCATCAACTGCTACCTGGACATCGAGGTGGGCGATTCGGTGCTGATGGCCGACTGGTGCTACGTCTGCGACTTCGACCACCGAATGGATGACATCAATCTGCCCATCAAGGACCAGGGCATTATCAAGGGCCCGGTCCGGATCGGTCCGGATACCTGGGTCGGCGTAAAGGTATCGGTGCTGCGTGGCACCACCATCGGACGAGGCTGCGTGCTGGGATCCCACGCGGTGGTCCGCGGCGATATCCCGGACTATTCGATCGCGGTCGGCGCGCCGGCCAAGGTAGTCAAGAACCGGCAGCACGCCTGGGAGACGTCGGCTGCCCAACGCGCCGAAGTGGCGGCGGCGTTGGCCGATATCGAACGGAAAAAAGCAGCCCGCTAAGGCTTTTCAGTTGATTCCTTGGTAGCGGCGCAGCGCCTCAGTGCGTTCAACGCTGTGATCGACGATCGGTTTGGGATACCCGGGCGGCCGGTCGTTTTTGGTCAGGCCGACGTCGTCGACCTCGGCAAGCTCGGGCACCCAGCGGCGGATGTAATCGCCTGAGGGGTCGAACTTCTCGGCTTGTTTAGCGGGGTTGAAGACTCGGAAATACGGCGCCGCGTCGGTGCCGCAACCCGCACACCACTGCCAGCCATGCTGGTTGTTGGCCATGTCGCCGTCGACCAGTTGATCGAGAAACCAACTGGCGCCCCACTGCCATGGCAGGTGCAGGTCCTTGACTAGAAACGACGCGACGATCATCCGCACCCGGTTATGCATGAAACCGGTCTGGATTAGTTGACGCATACCGGCGTCGACGATCGGGAATCCGGTTTCGCCGGCTTTCCATGCTTTGAAACGCCGCTTGGCGTCTGCTCCGGTGTCGGTTTGGATGGCGTCGAAGTCGCGGTTCCAATTCCACCAGGCGCTTTCCGGCCAGTGATGGAGAACCGCGGCGTAAAAGTCGCGAAATGCCAACTGCCGCAAATATGCTCGCGCTCCGGCGCGACGCTGGTCCAAGTCGGCCACCATCGTCCGCGGGTGGATAGTGCCGAACTTCAGGTGCGCCGACATGCGGCTGGTGGACTCTCGGTCGGGCCTGTTTCGGTCGTCGGAATACTCGTCCAACCCGTCGTGAAGAAACGCCTTCCATTGCCGGTGCGCGGCCGCCTCGCCGCCGCCCAGGTCAAGCTCGACGCCGGGGTGGGGTATCTCAACGGGTTTCGCGGCTTTCCCCAACTGCGCGGGATCGACCCAGCGCGCCGATTTTGGCCCGGTTCGCGCGGGTTTCCGCCACCCCAGTTCGCGCCATCGGCCGAAGAACGGGGTGAACACCTTGTACGGGTCGCCGTTGTCCTTGGTGACGCGCCCCGGCGATATCAGGTAGGGCGATCCGGTGGCCACCAATGGCACGTCGCCCAACGCTTCTCGTACCCGACCGTCGCGACGCCGCCCGAACGGCGCGAAGTCCTCTGAGACGTGCACCGACCGCGCGTCGACCTCCTTGGCGATGGCCGGAATCCGCTCCTCGGGCCGCCCACGTGTCACCAGCAGGCGGCCATCCAACTCGTCGTGCAGCTGGCGCAGCGAATCGCACAAAAACTGCATCCTGCGCGCGCCCGACGACGCCTCCAGCCGCGGGTCGAGCACGAAGCAGGCAAGCACCTCTTCGGTATTGGCGACGGCATTAAGCAGCGGAGGGAGGTCACGCAGTCTGAGATCACGGCGGAACCACAGCACCGCCGGCATTACCGGGCAACCTGTTTCATCTTCGGTTGAGTACCCAGATATGACTGGACATCGCGGTGGCGAATGCAGACCAGAGCGGATACGGCAGCAGCGCGGCTCCGGCGCGTGGATCTGCCAGGGCGGCTCGTCGGGCAAGGTCCGCGCTGCTGGCCGCCAGCACTGCCGCGCCGACCGTCGACGCGCCGAGTTTGTGGTACTTGAAGAACAGCCAACTCCAGCCGGCATTGAGGCTCAGGTTGACGCCCAGCGCGACGATGTAGTTGCGCGCTGCGCGGTGGCGTCCGGTTGCGCGTAGTCGGTCGATGACCGCTGCGGAGGTGGCCGCGATGTCGATGTAGAGCGAGGTCCACGCGACCGGGAACACCGCGTTCGGCGGCACATAGGCAGGCCTACGTAGCCGCGAATACCAGGAATCTACGCTGGCCCTGCTGGCCACGCTTCCGACGCCGGCCGCTGCGGAAACGGCGAGCGTCGTGGCAGCCAGTGTCACCTTATTCATGTTGTCTCCCCTCGAGTTCAGCGACTGCCTAACCCGGCGGCGGCAGCACGAGCAGACCGTCCTTCTAGAGTGTTTCAATGATTGAAGTATTAATCAACTGAAGTAATGCCCGATTGCGGATAAGCTGCAAGGTGTCATGGGCTCTGATCAGACCGCCGACGAGCGAGCCGCGCTGGAGTCGCAGATCTCGGCTGATCTGCGGGTATTGACGGCCGAATCTGAACAGATCGGCCGAATTTTCGCTGCCGTGCACGACGTGCGGCCCACCGACTTTCGCGCCCTTCTGCATGTCATGGTCGCCGCAACCACGGGTAAACCGATCACGTCCGGTGAGCTCCGCCAGCGGATGGGGCTTTCCGGCGCCGCGATCACCTACCTAGTGGACCGGATGATGGCGTCCGGTCACATCACACGGCAATCCGACCCGGCCGACCGACGCAAAGTCATCCTGCGCTACTCGGAATCCGGCCTCGACACCGCGCGAGCCTTCTTCGCCCCGTTGGGACTGCACACCCGCACCGCGATGGTGGACTTGCCAGATGCCGACCTGGCGGCAGCCCATCGCGTATTCACCGCATTGATCGAGGCCATGCGGCTATATCAAGACGAGCTCGCGACACTGGAACCACCCGAGCCGCCACGTGCTAACTACGGTTAAGAGGGGGTGAGCGCGGTGACAACCGATCCCGATGGGATGACCACCCGCAAAAAACGTCACATCGACGTCTGTCTTGACGACCGTGTCGCGTATTCCGGAGTCACGACCGGGTTGGAAGGCTATCGCCTGCCGTACAACGCGCTGACGCAGACAAGCCTCCGCCATATCGACTTGTCCACCCAGTTCCTCGGCGCCTCCTTGCGCGCCCCGATATTGATCGGCGCAATGACGGGCGGTGCCGAGCTGTCTGGGACGATCAACAGGAATCTGGCTGCCGCGGCGCAACGGCTCGGTCTCGGGATGATGCTCGGCTCGCAGCGGATCATGTTGGACAGCGCGCTGGGAGAGCAGGCGGCCGCTAGTTTCACTGTCCGCGACGTGGCGCCGGATGTATTGTTATTCGGCAATATTGGCCTCTCGCAGCTGACAACGGCTGCCGTCTCGGATATTTCGAATGCATTGAAACGCGTGGAAGCAGATGTGCTTGCGGTGCATACCAATCCGCTGCAGGAGGCAGTCCAACGCAACGGTGACAACGACTTTTCCGGGTCGATGGACAGGTTGCGTGACGTCGCCGGCGCGCTGGAATACCCAGTGCTGCTCAAAGAGGTTGGCCACGGAATCGGCGCATCGGCGGTCGCGGAGTTAATGGGGCCGTCGGGCGAACCGCCGGTCGCGGCTATCGACGTCGCAGGGGCCGGCGGCACCTCGTGGTCACGTGTGGAGCAACTCGTTCGTTACGGCGAGTTGCGATACCCCGACCTGGCCGACTGGGGGATACCCACGGCACGCGCGATCGTCGAGGTGCGGGAGGCGCTGCCCACCATCCCGCTGGTCGCCTCCGGTGGTATCCGCACCGGGATGGACGCGGCCAAAGCGCTGGCTTTAGGCGCCGACGTGGTGGCGGTCGCCCGCCCGCTGCTCTCGGCGGCGATCGAATCTTCCGATGCCGTAATCGATTGGCTGCAGCGGTTCATCGACGAGCTACGAATCTGCTTGCACGGTGCCGGTGCGGCGAGTCTATGGGCCCTGCGCGACATCGGCGTTACACCGGCACTGTAAATGCGGATTAGCCTCGCGCGCACGGGTGTATCAAGCGCGCTCAGTCTCTTTGGTGAGGTTGCCATCTCGTAGGTGGTTGTTACGCGTGGCCGACCGCTTGGTCGCCGACTTAGGTTGCTGCGCAACGACTTCACCCTCGAACGTCGACATCGCGTCGATCAACGCACTGAACACGCGGTGAGCCGCCATCAGGTCGTTGTCGGGCAGCTCGGCGAGCACGGAGCGAACATGGACGCCCAGCGGTGCGAAAAACGCGTGTGCCAGCTCCATACCGCTGTTTTCGTACCGAAGAAGCGCTTTGCGCCGATCTGCGGGATCCGATTCGCGCCGCAGATGACCGGCGTCGATCATCCGATCGACGAGATAGGTGATCGCGGCCGGTGACACGTCCATGCGCTGCCGTAATTGCGCCATGGTCAACGGTGTTCCAGCGGTTTCGGCAACCATGACGTGCAACAAAGCGTGGAAGTCGTTGCCGCTCACGTCGTTCTGGCGCGCGAAATAGCGACCCAACCGGTCAGACTGCGCTGTGACCGCCCGCATGTCGGCGGACATCAGCTTCTCCAGGTCTGCCCGGCTCGGAGGTGAACTGCTTGTGCCCCGCTTAGTCACCTAACCGCATCCTTCTTGGCGATTTGTTGGGGCAAGCGTATCGGAAACCCGCTGGATCAGCGGCAATACGCCATTAACCGGCAAAGTTTGCCACTCCTGGGCCTAAGCGCCGCAGACCGGCGCTAATTGACGCGTCTGAGGGGTTATTGACCGTTACTGATCCGCAGATCCGGCATCCGGCATCGGGTTTCCGGTCCAGGGTTGGCCGGGGCCTCATGCATTGACACAAGAAAATTAACTGTTAAGATTCTTAAATAGATATTCCGTCGATGCTTCCGAGACTGCGGCCCCGTATCCGCTTGCTGCGCTCGGAAGAGCGGTACTGGCTGATGCCGACCTGTCGCTCAACGACGCAGTCCAGCAACTGAAGGACGCGGGGCCCCGAATCGATACCCCAGTCAACGAAGGAGTAAGCATGCGCTGCATCGTATTTGGCGCCACTGGCTACCTCGGCGCGCGTCTGGTTCCGGCACTGCTGGCAGCCGGTCACGATGTCCGGGTGATGGCGCGCACGCCCGCCAAGCTCGACGACGTGCCATGGCGCCAGCAGGTCGAAATGGTCGACGGCGACGTCATTGACGGCGAACGGGTCCGGCAAGCGCTGGACGGGCAACAAGTTCTCTATTATCTGGTCCACTCGCTGCTGCGATCGGATTTCGTCGACTTCGATGCCCGCGCCGCCTCAACTGTCGCCGACGCGGCAGCACAGGCCGGACTTTCGCGCATTGTCTATGTCGGTGGCATCATCCCCGATCAGCAGCAGCTGTCCGACCACTTGGCGTCGCGAGAAGAAGTGGGACGGCTGCTTCACGAGTCCGGAGTTCCCACCGTGGAGTTGCGCGCGGCCGCGATCATCGGAGCAGGGTCGGCCAGCTTTGAGATGCTGCGCTATCTGACCGAACGACTGCCGCTGATGATCACGCCGCGGTGGCTCCGAACCCGGGTCCAGCCGATCGCCGTGCACGACGTGCTGTACTACCTGACCAACGCGGCGGCGTTGCCGGCCGAGGTGAGCCAGGCCTTCGATATCGGCGGCCCCGACACCTTCACCTATACGGGCATGATCCGGAAATACGCGGCGATCGCGGGCCTGCAGCGCCGGATCGCGATTCCGGTGCCGGTGTTGACTCCATGGCTGTCGTCGCACTGGGTGAATCTGATCACCCCGCTGCCACGCGCCCTCGCCTCGTCGCTGATGGACTCCCTGGAAAACGACGTGGTGTGTACTGAGCACGACATCGCCGAACACATCCCCGATCCCGAGGGCGGACTGATCCACTTCGAAGACGCCGTCGAACTGGCGCTGGCGCGGGTGCGAGAAGGTGAGTTGCAGACCCGCTGGCGGCACGGCGACGACAATTCACCGGCACGGCCGCTGCCTACCGACCCGTCCTGGGCCGGCGGATCGCTGCACGAGCAGGTGCATGAGCGCCAGCTACACGCCGACGCCGACACGCTTTGGCAGGCTTTCGAGGCGCTCGGCGCCGAGCATGGCTGGTCGGCAACACCGCTGGGGTGGAGCCTGCGCGGATGGATCGGCCAAATCACCGGCGCGTCGAAAGTTGACCGAGGCCTGAGACAGCCACATCGTCTGCATCCCGGTGAGTCGCTGGATTGGTGGCGCGTAGAGTACATCGACCGGCCACACGTGCTGCGGCTTCGCGCGGACATTCCGCTTCCCGGCCGGCTGTGGCTTGAGCTGTCCGTGCACGACGAAGCCGATGGGCGCTCGTCGTATCGCCAACGTACGCTGTTTCAGCCGCATGGCCTTGCCGGCGAAGCATTTTGGACGTTGTCCGGCCCGTTCCGTGATGCGGTGCTCGGAGGTATCGCCCGCGATATCACCTCGGCTGTACAGCAGCGCTGGGCCGGTCGCGCAGTTTTCAGCCGGTCCAGAGCCGGAACCTTCGGCATGTGAATCTGGGCCTCATTTGGTGCTGGCCCGCAAGTGGTAACGGCGCTCGGCATAGGCGAGGTCGTCTCGCCACAGCCGGGACGCGGCAACGCGCATCAGGCCCGAAATCAGCGGGGCGGCATGGCGAACGCGCCTGAATCCGGTCCGCTCGGAATGGGCGATGACGGCTTCGATCACCGCGGTGCGCGGATGACCGTCAGGGCCCAAACCGATTGGTGTGGCGTGAGTTTCGACGACACTTCCAGCTCCCTCGCCATCCACGATGCGCATGACGATGGTCCGCGCCTCGGGGCTGGTGAACTCCGCGACGGTGGGCACGCCAACGCGACCGACGCGGAACGTGACCGCGACCAGGAACCGGTCCTCGTCCGCGGTCGGATTGGTCAGCACCTCGAGCCGGGTAAACGAGTAAGGGTGATACCAAGCTCCGTGCCACGGATCTAAGCGATTGGCGATGATGTCGGCGGGCTCGCACGCACCGACCAGCCGAGTGACGGCGTCCAGGGTGTCGCCGGCCGGTCTGGCCGGAATCACCGGCTGATCGAGCGGCGCTTCGCCACCAACGCTATCCAGACGCACCCACGCCAGCACCCCGTCGTCGTGGCTGGGCAGCGACTTCCACCCGAATTCATCCGCATCGCCGTCGAGGCAGAGACCGTGCCATCGGCAAACCAGGGTGCCGCGTTGCACCACTGCGGTAGCGAGGTCGGCGCCCAGATGCGGGCAACTGCGCGGGCCGACACGCAGCTGTGCGTGCTGATCGCGCCAGGCGACCAACTCGACACCGGCGACCCGGGTGCCGAAGGGCCGGCCGGCCCGCACGTCGCGGCTGGCGGCGAACGCATACCAGTTACCGGTCGGCCTGCGCTGTGATCGGTCCAGCGCGGCGTTGATGATCGCGGGCTGGGCGTCGCGATACGTCGGACGCTGATCGGCCCACGCCACCGGCGGGATGGCCTGCAGCGGCCAATCCTTCGGCCAGCGTCGCCGCATGTAGTCGCCGATAGTCATCGCGGAGAAAGCCTTTCTCGTTCGGCAAGAAAGCGCAACAGTGCCGAGCGGCCTTGGGTGGGAACCGTATACAAGGCATGGCCGGCGAGTCCCCACTGCGCCAATAGCTGGTTGGCTGCCGACCAGCCGGTGGTGGCCGCGCGCTCCATCAGCGCCACCGGCAGGTCGATGCGGATCCCGTCACCGGCCAGCAGCAGACCGGGCAGCGGTGTGGTGACCCCGGGACGCTGCGCGTAAGTCCCGGGCGCGAACAGCGGGCAGTCGTGGCGATGCAGCAGCTGTTCGTAAACTATTTGCGCGCCCGCGGTTTCGGGAAAGAGCTTATGCAGTCGCCGTAGCATGGCGTACTTCGGCTGTGCGGATTCCACTGCATACGAATGCAATTCGACGACCGAACCGCAGTGTTGCCGTGCCCAGGCGGCGGCTTCACGCTCGTAGCGGTCAAGGACGCTGATGTTGTCAAGGGGTTCGTGGCCCGCGGTGCCCAGAAACGCGGGCCGCCCGTCGGCGACAGGACGGTCGAGCCACAGCCGGTGCACCACAAACGGTGGTGCGGTGCGCAATCGCGCTATCCGTGCCCGCCACAGATCGTCACCGAGATCCGGTGACGCCGCGATAATCTGTTGCAGCCCGGCCATGTCGGTGGCCAGCACGACGGCGTCGGCGTCGAGATGGTCATTTGCATCGGTGCGGACGCGAAATCCGCGGGCGTAGCCGCCGTCGATGCTCGCCACGGCGGT
>Ga0210396_10000641_pt1 | contig 42883 bp, 29 predicted proteins | sample IncBWH17OmetaG_FD_155466 | JGI IMG/M metagenome (GOLD analysis project Ga0210396, IMG submission 155466) | Forest soil microbial communities from Barre Woods Harvard Forest LTER site, Petersham, Massachusetts, United States - Inc-BW-H-17-O ... | reverse complement strand
AGCGGAGTGCGGCAAGCGCCCCGCGGGTCGACATCGTCGCGGCATACCCGGGAGCTGACGCGGTGGCAATGGACGCCTGTGTGGAGGCCGGTGCGCGCGGCATCGTGCTGGAATCGCTGGGTGCGGGCAATGCCGGGGCCGCGGTGGTCGACGGGGTACGACGGCACTGCAGCGACGGAGTGCTGGTAGCGGTGTCCACCCGGGTCCCGGGCGGACGCGTCAGCCCCGACTACGGCCCGGGCCGTGACCTCGCCGACGCGGGCGCGGTCATGGTGTCCGGGCTGCCGCCGAGTCAGGCGCGGGTGCTGGTGATGGCGGCGCTGGCGGCGCGGCTACCGCTGCGCGACGTCGTCGACCGGCTGCGCTGAGGCGTTGTCGGTCAGTGCGGCGACGTAGTCGGGCCAGTCGAGGCTGTCGACCGGATTCGCCGGCTCGATGTCGCCGGTGTCGGACGGGCCGGCGGGAAAGGTCCGCGCCGGGCCCGGGCCCGAGCTGCGGGTCTCGAACCGCACCGAGACCACGCCGTGCCCGGCGCCTTGGACCCAGCCGTGCCCCAGGTCGCGGTGTGTGACGTCGTCACCCACCCGCCACCCGGCGGCGGCATCCGCCCGCGGAGCGGCCGGGTCCGGCTCGACCGGCGGTGTGTCCGTCGCCGCGTCCGCGTCCGACGTCGTCAACTCCAGGTCGGGAAACAGCGACTCTTGCCGCACGTTGCTGAGCCCCGAAAACCCAACGCCGAGTAGGCGAATCGGCCCGATCTGGCGCGGATCGAGCAGCAGCCGCCGGGCCAGCGCCGCCAGCGCGGCGCCGTCGGTCGTCGCGTAGGGCAAGGTGGCCGAGCGGGTCAGCGTGTTCATATCGGATTTCTTCAGCTTGACCGTGACGGTGCGGGCGCCGCGGCCATCTCGGCACAGTCGTTGATGGGCGTGCTCGGCGATCGGGCCGACCGCCTCGCGCAACTCGTCGAGCGTGGTCAGATCCGCCGCGAAGGTGGATTCCGCGCTGATCTGTTTGGCTTCGGCCCGCTCGGCAACCGGGCGGTCATCGATCCCGCGGGCCAGCCGGTGCAGCGCGGGCCCGATCGTCGCACCCAGAATGCTGGCCACCTCGGCGTCGCTGAGCGCGGCCAACTCGCCGATCGTCTCGATGCCCAGCCGATGCAGCTTCTCCTCTGCCACCGGCCCGATCCCCCAGAGCCTGCGCACCGCAAGGCCGCCCAGCAGCGGCTTCTCCTCGGCGCGGTCGACCACCCGGACCCCGTCGGGCTTCGCCAAACCCGACGCGATCTTGGCGATCTGCTTGCCCGAGCCGGCGCCGACTGAGGCGACCAGGCCGGTCTCGTCGCGCACTCGTCGTCGCAGGTCTTCGCAGAATTGCTCGACATCGCGCGCCGATGCGCCCACGAGTTCCGGCGGCTCCCCGAACGCCTCATCGAAGGAGAGCTGCTCGACGATCGGCACCACCGCGCGCACCGTGTCGAAGACCCGGCGGCTGGCGACCCCGTAGACCACACCGCGCGGCGGCAGCACCACCGCCGTCACGCCGATCAATCGCCGTGCTTGGTGCATCGGCATGGCCGACCGGGCGCCGAACACCCGTGACTCGTAGCTCGCGCCGGCCACCACGCCGCGGCCGCCCAGTCCGCCGACCAGCACCGGACGACCACGCAGCGTGGGCCGGGTGAGTTGCTCGACGGACGCGAAGAACGCGTCCATGTCGAGGTGCAGCACCCAACGCGAGTCCACAACTGTCGATGCTATTGCGCTAGCGTCTGATTCCATGGCGATGAACTTGTGCCACCGCTTGTGTTGCAGTTCCGGCCGCTATTTCAAAGCTGTCGAAGACGCGCTGCTGCCGTGGGTTCTCGGCGATGTCGATCTCGGCGACAACGTGCTGGAGATCGGACCCGGTTACGGCGCCAACATCCGGGTTCTGATCGACAAAGCGCCGCATTACACCGCAGTCGAGATCGACCAGCCGATGGCGGGTCGGCTGAAAAGCAAGTACGGCGACCGGGCCCGGATCATCCAAGGCGACGGAACGAACACCGGCTTGGCGTCCGAGGAGTTCAGTTCGGTGGTGTGTTTCACGATGCTGCACCATGTTCCAACACCCGCGCTGCAGGACCAGTTGTTCGCCGAGGCGTTTCGGGTGCTGCGGCCGGGGGGCACCTTTGCCGGCAGCGACAGTGCGGCGTCAACCCTGTTCTCTATCTTGCATTTTCGCGACACCTGCAACCCGGTGTCGCCGGACACGTTGCCGGACCGGTTGCGCGCAGTGGGTTTTGACGATGTGGATGTCGAGCCCAAGGGCCGCAGGCTGCGCTGGCGAGCGGTCAAGGCCGGCTGATGAGCAACGAGATCGGTCGGGCCTGGGCGCGGGTTCGCGACGAATGGCGCGCGCGGCTCGAACCCGGTGAACAGGCCACGGTACTGGCCTGGGCGGCGTTCACCGTCACCTTCGTCGCCCTGCGGGCGCTCACCCACTGGATCCGTGCCGGGCACGGGCCATCGGGCGGAGGTATGAGCGTAGGCGGCAAGCACTTCCACCACTACAACCTCGGTATCGCATTGCTATCGACGGTGGCAGCGGTGGGCCTGCGTGGAACCGAACGGCAGCGGCGCCACCCAGTGGCCGCGATCGCCTTCGGGTCGGCGAACGCGATGATCGCCGACGAGTTGGCGCTGCTGCTCGATCTTGAGGACGTCTACTGGAAGACCGAGGGGCGCGAAAGCGTCGACTTCGCGATCGGTCTCATCGCCGCCGGCGGCACAATCGTCGCCGGCATACCGTTCTGGCCACACGCACGCCGCGCCCTGCGGAACCTCTAGCCGCGGCTACTAAGTCTTCGCGATCGCCACACGCACGCCGTCGCCGATTTCGGCGGCCCCCGGCCCCGGGTCGCCGAACTCGAAGCTGGTGGCCAGGATTTCCCCGGCGATCAGGTCGCGATGTGTGCTGGCCCAGTCGGCGCGAGGCGGTGGCACCGACATCACCACGCTGATCCGGTCGGAGACGTCCAGCCCGGTCGATTTCCGTAACTCCTGCAGCTCGCGGATGCGGTCCTTAGCCCAACCCTCGGCCTCGAGCTCGGGCGTCACCGTGGCATCGAGCACCACCAGTCCGGCCCCGCCCGGCAGCGGGGCGGTGTACTCGGGGTCGGCGGCCACCAGCCGCGAGCTGTACTCGTCGGGTTGCAACACCGCCGAGCCCGCGGTCAGGCTGCCGTCGGCGTTGAGGATGCCGTCGCCGGCCTTGACCGCCTTGATCGCCGCCTGCACATCCTTGCCCAGTCGCGGCCCTGCGACCCGGGCGTTCACGGTCAGCTCGAAACGCCCATAGGTGTCGATGTCCTCGGTGAGTTCGACCTTCTTGACGTTGAGCTCGTCGGCGATCAGGTCGGTGAACGGTTCCAGTCGCCGCGGATTATCTACGGCCACCGTGAGTTTCCGCAGTGGCAGCCGCACCCGCAGCTTCTTCGCTTTACGCAACGACGACGCCACCGAGCACACCTCGCGCACCTGATCCATCGCGACGACAAGTTCGGCGTCCGCCGGCAGCCCGTCGGCTTCCGGCCAGTCGGTCAGGTGCACCGAGCGCTCAGCGGTGATACCGCGCCAGATGATTTCGGTGGTCAGTGGCAACAGCGGTGCGGCTAGCCTCGCGGTCACTTCGAGTACGGTGTGCAAGGTGTCGATCGCGTCGGGATCTTCCTCCCAGAACCGCGAGCGGGAGCGTCGCACATACCAATTCGTCAGTGCCTCGGTGAACTGCCGCAGCTGCTCACATGCCCCGGAGATGTCGCAGACATCCATCGCGGCAGTGAGGTCGTCGCGCAGTACCGCCAGTTTGGCCAGGATGTAGCGATCGAGCACGTGCGGTGAATTAGTCCGCCAGTTACCGACTTTCGGCGCGTAGAGGGCCAAGAAACTGTAGGCGTTCCAGAACGGAAGTAGTACCTGGCGCACTCCGTCGCGGATACCCTGCTCGGTGACGATCAAGTTTCCGCCGCGCAGGATTGGCGACGCCATCAAGAACCAGCGCATCGCGTCGGAGCCGTCGCGGTCGAACACCTCGCTGACGTCGGGATAGTTGCGCAGCGATTTGCTCATCTTCTGGCCGTCGCTGCCCAGTACGATCCCATGCGACACACACGTTTTGAACGCCGGCCGGTCGAACAGCGCGGTGGCCAGTACATGCAGCGTGTAGAACCAGCCGCGAGTCTGGCCGATGTACTCGACGATGAAGTCGCCCGGGTAGTGGGTCTCGAACCAGTCGCGGTTCTCGAACGGGTAGTGCACCTGTGCGTAGGGCATGGACCCGGAGTCGAACCACACGTCGAAAACATCGGCGATGCGCCGCATCGTCGACCGCCCGGTGGGGTCGTCGGGATTGGGCCGGGTGAGCTCGTCGATGTATGGCCGGTGCAAGTTGTCAGGACGCACGCCGAAGTCGCGCTCCAATTCGTCGAGGCTACCGTAGACGTCGATACGGGGATAGGCCGGGTCATCGGAAAGCCAGACCGGAATCGGCGTGCCCCAGTAGCGGTTTCGCGAGATCGACCAGTCGCGCGCGCCCTGCAGCCACTTGCCGAACTGACCGTCTTTGACGTGCTCGGGATACCAGGTGATCTGCTGGTTGAGTTCGACCATACGGTTCCGGAATTCGCTGACACTGACAAACCACGACGACACGGCGCGGTAGATCAGCGGATTTCGGCAGCGCCAGCAGTGCGGGTAGGGGTGCTCGTAGGTTTCGTGGCGGATCAGCACCGCGCCGTTGGCCGCTGCGGGGCCGCTCTGGTTTTTCAGATCGCGGATGATGTGCGGATTGGCCTCGAAGACATGCTGGCCCTGGTAGTCGGGCACAGTGGCGTCGAAGCGGCCCCTAGCGTCGACCGGCGTCACCGGCACAATGCCGGACTTGTCCGCGGTCTCCTTGTCGTCCTCGCCGTAAGCCGGCGCCAGGTGCACGATGCCGGTCCCGTCGTCGGTAGTCACAAAGTCGGCGGCGAGCACGTGAAAGGCTTGGGGCGAGTCCATAAAGTAAGGGAACGGCGGCAGGTATCGGATGCCCACCAGATCGCTGCCGCGGTAGCTGCCCAGCACCTTCGGCTCCTCGCCCAATTCTCGTGCATAGGCGGCCAGTCGCGCTTCGGCCAGAACCAGGCGGCGCTCCCCCGCCCGCACCTGGACGTAGGTGACATCGGGGTTGACCGCGACCGCCTGGTTCGACGGCAGGGTCCATGGTGTCGTCGTCCACACCAGCAAGTGCGCACCGGCAAGCTCACCGTCCCGCACGGCGAATCCGACGGTGAGCGCCGGGTCTTGCCGACTCTGGTAGACGTCGTCGTCCATCCGCAGCTCGTGGTTGGACAGCGGGGTCTCGTCACGCCAGCAGTACGGCAGCACCCGGTAACCCTCGTACGCTAAGCCCTTGTCCCACAGCTGTTTGAACGCCCAGATCACCGATTCCATGTAGGGCAGATCTAGCGTCTTGTAGTCGTTGGCGAAGTCCACCCATCGGGCCTGACGGGTCACGTAGGCCTGCCATTCGTCGGTGTAGCGCAACACCGATTCGCGGCAGGCTTCGTTGAACGCGGCGATGCCCATCGCGTCGATCTGGGATTTGTCGGTGATCCCGAGCTGGTGCTCGACCTCCAGTTCGGCTGGAAGCCCGTGGGTGTCCCAGCCGAATCGGCGGTCCACCTTGTAGCCGCGCATCGTGCGATATCGCGGGACGATGTCCTTGACGTAGCCCGTGAGCAGATGACCATAGTGCGGCAGGCCGTTGGCGAACGGCGGTCCGTCGTAGAAGACGTACTCCGGGGCGTCGGCGCGTCGCGCGATGCTGGCCTGGAACGTGTCGTCGCTCGCCCAGTGCTCGAGGACCTCGAGTTCCAGTGCCGGCAAATCGGGTGCGCCGCCGGCCAGCTTGGGGTAAGCGTTGTCGGTCACTGCGCGTCGTCTCCCTCGTGCCACTTGTAGGCCAGGGACGACGTTGCGCCGGTGCGCATGCGCCGCGGTACCACCCCGCTTGCCACGCCGGGGCGTGACCGCTCGTTGGACGGCTGTGACGGGCCTACCCGTTCGGCTCTACTAGGCCTGACTGGCTGTTCTTCCGAAGGCTCCCCGGTGATCGCCGGATCGACGCCGCTGCAACCGATTCTACGGGCCGCCGCAAATCAACATCAGGCCAGCGCGGCCTTGGCGTCCGCGAGATTGTCCGCGCCGAGTACCAAACGGGTGTTGGTGGCGAGATACGCGGTTTCCAGGTTGATCTTCGCTGCGCCGAGTTTGTGGACGACTTCCCCGAGGGCGCCCGGACGGTCCTTGATGTCGAGGACGATGACCTCTTGCTCCTCGGCGATTTTGATGCCGGCGCCCTGCAGTGCTTCGAACGCGGTGGTGGCATCCTGCACCAGGATGTGCACCTCGGCCTGCCCTCCGCCGCTGGTCAGGGCGCATAGACCGGCGATGTTGACGCCCGCCTTGCCCAACACATCGCCGATCAGGGCCAGCTCGCCGGGCTCGTCGTCGAGATAAAGCGTTAGATCGGTCGCCATGACGCGCTCCTTCGCACCAGGTCTGAACGGATCGTATGTCCACGCTACCGCGGGCACGCTGGATAAAGATCCCCGAAACTCGACTGCAGCTTCCCTACACTTCGGCTGTGGCGTTCGACGCGGCCTTTGCCCGCGATGTGGCTCTACCGCTCGCCGAGGCGGCGTACACGGTGACGGGCGGCGGCGCGGCCACCCTCCCGTCCGGTTACGCCCAGACCAGCGTGATCCGGGCTGACACCGCTGCTCTCACCGCGATGACCAGCCCCCATCCGGCCGTAACCGCCATGACCAAAAACACCGACATCTTCGGGTTGATGGGCCGTAACCCAGCCACCGGCACCGCGTTCGTGTCCTTCCGCGGCTCTTCCGACGTCGAGGATTGGCTGGCGGACCTCGACGCCGTGCCCGACGCCTACCTCCCGATCAGCGGATTCGGGCAGGTGCACGCGGGTTTTCAGGACGTCTACGACCTCGTCCGGAAAGGCATTGCCGCGAACCTGGCCACCGCGACCGCCGGCTGCGATCAGATCCTGGTCACCGGGCACAGCCTGGGTGCGGCGCTGGCCGTGCTCGCAGCACCGGACATCGTCCGGAACATGCCGCCGAACAAGATCGAACCTCGGCTGATCACGTTCGCCGGCCCGCGGGTCGGATTGACCGACTTCGCCGACGCGTTCAACGCCGCCATCGAAAGCTGTTTCCGGGTAGTGAATTTCCTCGACGTCGTGCCCTACGTACCCCCGGCGCCGTATGTGCACGTTGGCGCTCAAATCGCCGTCGATAGCGGCGGACCGGTCCAGATCGCGTGGCGGCACAGCCTGATCGCCTATCAGAACGGACTGTCGGCTCTCATTGCGGCCCAGCAATGACGACGCTCCCGGCACCTCAGATGCCGGGAGCGCGACATGTTTTGTTAGGCGCCAACCTCCAAGACGCCGGCGCGCCACAGCGCGGCGTAAAGCTGGCGCAACGGAACGCAGAGCAACCGAGCGGCCCCCACGACCAACGGGTCGCCGCCGACGAACTGTTGTTCGGGCCGCCGGGAGGTCCGCTTTGGCGCCGGCACAGCGATCGGCGTCGGGGCAGGCACTGCCCTGAGCCGGCGTGCGGGCGTCGCCGTTACCACTTCGTCGTACAGTACAGCGGTCATGGTCGCCTCCTAAGCGGAAAGTCAAACGGGCATAACGGGATTCGATGTCCGTCCGAATCGGCGTCCGCTGGGGCGACGTGCTGTGTAGAAGGCTCAGCTCAAAACGACGCGCCGGGGGCCGGATCGGGACGACACAGAGTCCGGATATCGATCCGGACTATCACTGGAACTCATTCGTCCCTCACCTCCTCGCGGTCGCGCTACGTGCGGATCACCGCACATTCAAACGCAAGCAGGAGCACAGGAAAACCCGATGACTCGGGAAACCGCACCCCACTCGTCACAGCTTTGGCAATACACGGCGTGTCCGGAGATTCCGGAAGCCACTTGGGCTCAACCCTTAACCCGGGAGGAGCTGTCCTGACCCTGGGCGTCTCTCGACGTTCGGGGTCAGTGGCCTATATCCGTGTAGACGCCTCACCTAACGAGGTGCTTACCCCGTCGATGATGCACGAACATTCCGCCCGGGTCAATTCGCCACGCCTGAAAACTTTCTGAGCGCCGCTAACCGGTCTGACCAGCCGTTATGCATTCGTGACCAGCCACTGCGACAGTCACGGCTCGGATGGGCGCAGCCCTTTGATGACCAGTGCGACGACGAGATCGGCGGCTTCGGACGAGGAGATGCCGTCATCGGTGCTCAGCCGCCGATGCGCCATGTGACCGATCAGCGCCGTCAGCATGTAGGCCACCAGTCGCGGCGGCGCGGCCAGCACATCGCCACGATTTTGGGCAGCGGCGATGAGCGATGCGATGTCGTCGATGAACCGTTCGTAGACACCGCCCAACTGCTTGTCGAATCTGCTGTCCAGCGCGTAGGCGTCGCGGAACAGCAGCTTGGCGGTGGCCGGGTTGGCGTCGAAGAACTCGAACGTCGCCCGCAGTGAAGCGCGAAAAGGGGCCTCGGCGAAGCCGAATTGCGTGCCGCTCTTGGCCAGCGCGACCGCAACATGGGTGCGCAAGCCATACTCCTCGACCGCTATCAACTGACGGAACAAGTCGTCCTTCGAGTCGAAATACCAGTAGACCGACCCGTAGGCCAGCTCCGCTTCTTTGGCGATATCGGCGATCGTGGTGTCGTGAAAACCGTTGCGGGCAAAGACTTTCTTGGCCGCGGCGATGATCTCGTCACGCCGCTGCGACTTCTGCTGGTCGCTAGTCGCGGGGCGCCGGCGGGCGCGGGTTGCGTCAGTCACGACTCGACCAAGTCGTCGAGACGCCCGACGGTATCGATGAACTCCGAAACCATGTCCAGCACCACTGATCCCGCCGGCTGCACCCTGTTCAGCGAACCGACGACCTGACCGACGAAGTAGGTGGCCAGCTCGCGGGCCTTGGAGTCGGACTGGACCGCGGCCCGGTTGATGCGCACCTGTGGGTCGCCGATCAGCGCGCTCTGCAGCGGCATGCCGAGCGGGTCGGGGCTGCCCGGGCGCTCCCACTCGTCGGTCCAGGCGGTGCGCAGCATGCGCGCGGGCTTGCCGGTCAACGATCGCGATCGCACGGTGTCCGACGAGGTGGCAGTCAGGAACTTGTCCTTCACCACGGGCAGCGTCTCGGCTTCCTCGGTGGTCAGCCAGACCGACCCGCACCAGACACCTTCGGCGCCCAACGCCAACGCCGCGGCGATCTGACGGCCGCGGCCGATCCCGCCTGCCGCCAGCACCGGAACCGGCGCAACCGCATCGACCACCTCGGGGACCAGCACCATCGTCGACACCTCGCCGGTGTGCCCGCCGGCCTCGGTGCCCTGGGCGACGATCAGATCGACGCCGGCCGCGGCGTGCCGCTGCGCGTGCTGGGTGGTTCCGGCCAACGAGGCCACGAGCACGTCGTTGTCATGGGCCCGTTGGACCAGGTCGGCCGGCGGCGGGCCCAGCGCGCTGGCGATCAGCCGGATGCGGTGGACGAAGGCGACGTCAAGCAGCGGTTCGTAGCCCTTCGGCGAGATGTTGAGCTCGCCGGACGGCAGACGCTCCTCGTCGGTGGGTACCGGGATGCCGTAGCGGCTCAGCAGGTCGTCGACGAATGCCCGGTGTTCCGCTGGCAGCAGCTCGCGCGCCTGCCGGGTGTCGATCCCGCCCCGCTCGACGCCGACGTACTTGTGCGGCAGTAGCAGGTCGACGCCGTACGGTTTTCCGTTGGTCTGCTCCTCGATCCAGGTCAGCTCGGTATCCAGCCGTTCCGGGCTGTGCGCGACGGCGCCGAGGACACCAAACCCGCCCGCATTGGAGACGGCGGCCACCACGTCACGGCAGTGACTGAACGCGCAGATCGGGAACTCCACGCCGAGCATCTCGGCGACTCTGGTGCGCATGCCGGGAACGCTAGGAGTTATTGATTGACAGGTCAATCAGGGCTGGAGCTGCCTTGCCCGCTATGGGCGTAGGCCCCGCTCGCGTTCGATGCGGTCGACTTCGCCACTCGAAACGCTGTTGGTACAAAGGTAATTACTAGACGTCTCGCTGTGAGTTTGCCTTTGTGAGTTGCCACGGGCCAAACGGACATGCACCATGCCGACGTGAATGGGTCGTCGTAATCCTGAGCACAAAACTCAACGACTCCGGTCGGTACAACAATCGAGCTAAAATGACAACTATTAAAAATATGATAAAAGGCCAATAAAAAGCTGAGCACTACGAACTCGTTAAGACCGCTTTAATAAATGGCTCTCCAGTTGACAGGGCTTTTGAATAACATCAGGATCGGATAGCGGTATGGCTTCTCGACCTGTGATGCTGTACGTGCGTCGAATACTGCCCTCTTCGTGCCCGAGTCTCTGACCTGTGTGTAAGCCTCCGGCACAGGATTCGGCGGATATTGACGTGAACGTAGGCACCCACCGAGCGCCGTGGGGGTTTCTGCGCTTTTGACCCACTTAAAGGTTGCTGTGCGGTTTGCTGTAAGGAAAGGACGGGAATTGCATACTTTCGAGACGAACCAGGTCCCGTCGTCATACCTGGATTCGGACCATTGTTTGCCGTACAACGGCCAAACCCCGACAACTTCGATTGCCATCATCGGGATGGCATGCCGCTTACCTGGAGATATCGATTCCCCGCACTTATTGTGGGAAGCGTTGCTGCGCGGCGACGACCTGATCACCGAAATTCCTCCGGATCGGTGGGACGCCGACGAGTACTACGATCCTGAGCCAGGGGTGCCGGGCCGGTCGGTGTCGCGGTGGGGCGCATTCATGGACGACATCGGCGGCTTCGACGCGGAGTTCTTTGGGATCAACGAGCGCGAGGCGGCGGCGATCGACCCGCAGCACCGCTTGCTGCTGGAAACCTCGTGGGAAGCCGTGGAACATGCCGGCCTCACCCCGGCGGCCATCGCCAACACGTCGACCGGGGTGTTCGTCGGATTGACACATGGCGACTACCAGTTGCTCGCCGCCGACGCACGCTCCGTAGAAGGGCCCTACGGCTTCACCGGCACCACCTTCAGCATGGCGTCTGGGCGCATCGCGTATGCGCTGGGCGTCCATGGCCCGGCGATGACGGTTGACTCGGCATGCTCGTCCGGTCTGCTCGCCGTGCACATGGCGTGCCGCAATCTGCACGATGGCGAAAGCGATCTCGCGTTGGCCGGTGGCGCCACGGTATTGCTGGATCCTCGTAAATTCTCCTCCGGTTCCGCGCAGGGCATGCTGTCGCCGACGGGGCGCTGCCATGCATTTGACGCCGCGGCTGATGGGTTCGTCCCTTCCGAGGGATGCGCAGTCGTTTTGCTTAAGCGCCTGGCGGACGCCCAGCGTGACGGTGACCGGATCCTGGCCGTGGTACGCGGCAGCGCCGCTAACCAGGATGGCCACACGGTCAACATCGCCACCCCATCGGCGACGGCCCAAACCGCGGTGTACCGCGCCGCGCTGGCCGCCGCAGACGTGGACCCGCGCACGGTCGGAATGGTGGAGGCGCACGGGCCCGGCACGCCGGTGGGCGATCCCATCGAATACACCAGCCTGGCCAGCGTCTACGGCACCGAGGGCGCGTGCGCGCTGGCGTCGGTGAAGACCAATTTCGGGCATGCCCAGGCGGCTTCGGGGACGCTGAGTCTGATCAAAACGGTCCTGGCGCTGCAACATGGCATCGTTCCGAAGAATCTTCACTTCAGCCGGTTACCGGACGAGCTCGGCCGCCGCATTGACACGGAACTGTTTGTGCCGCAGGAAGTCACACCATGGCCAACCAACGGCCATCACGCCCGGCGGGCGGCGGTGTCCTCCTATGGGCTGTCGGGCACCAACGTGCACGTAATCCTCGAACAGGCCCCGCAAGAATCGCCGCATGATGTGGCGCCCCCGGCGGCGACAAGCGCAGCGCTGGTGTTCGTGCTGTCGTCGACTTCGGCTGACGAACTGCGCCGGACCGCCGGCCGGCTCGTCGACTGGGTGAGTGCACGCGGCGACCAGATCGAGCTATCGGATCTGGCCTACACCCTGGCACGCCGGCGCGGTCACCGGCCCGTGCGCACAGCGGTGATGGCCGCAAGTGCCGAGGAGCTCGTCCAGGCGTTGCGGGAGGTGGCCGACGGTGACACGCCGTATCCGTCCGCGGTCGGTCACGATGACCGGGGACCGGTATGGGTGTTCTCCGGGCAGGGCTCACAGTGGGCGGGCATGGGCGCGCAGCTGCTGGCAGGCGAACCGGTCTTCGCCGCCACCATCGCCGAGCTGGAGCCGTTGATCGCAACCGAGTCCGGCTTTTCGGTCACAGAGGCGATGTCTGCACCGCAGACAGTGACCGGCATCGACCGGGTGCAGCCGACCATCTTCGCCATGCAGGTCGCGCTGGCCGCCACCATGAAGGCACGCGGGGTCCGCCCCGGTGCGGTCATCGGTCACTCGCTGGGCGAAGCCGCCGCCGCTGTGGTCGCCGGCGCGCTGTCATTGCAAGACGGCGCGCGCCTCATCTGCCGTCGCTCACGGTTGATGGCGACCATTTCCGGCGCCGGCGCCATGGCCTCGGTGGAACTGCCTGCCCAGCAGGTGCTTTCGGAATTGATGGCCCGGGGCTTGCACGACGTCGTAGTCGCGGTGGTGGCCTCGCCGCAGTCCACGGTGATCGGCGGCCCCCCCGAGAGGGTTCGCGAATTGCTGGCAGCGTGGGAGGGGCGCGACATCATGGCCCGCGAGGTGGCTGTCGACGTCGCTTCGCACACGCCGCAGGTCGACCCGATTCTCGACGAGCTGACTGACGTGCTGGCCGACCTGCACCCGATGACACCCGAGCTGCCCTACTATTCGGCGACGCAGTTCGACCCGCGGGACCAGCCGGTATGCGACGCCTGGTACTGGGCGGACAACCTGCGGCACACGGTGCGGTTCGCCGCGGCGGTGCAGGCGGCGATGGAGGACGGCTACCGCGTCTTCGCGGAGCTGGCACCACATCCGTTGTTGACGCATGCCGTCGGGCAGACCGCTCACAGCCTCGACGTTCCGGTTGCCACACTCGCCGGTATGCGTCGCGAGCAAGAAGTGCCGCACGGAATGCTGGGGTTGCTGGCAGATCTGCATTGTGTGGGCGCCGCAGTCGATTTCTCAGTGCTCTACCCGACCGGGAACCTGGTCGACGCACCGCTGCCGACCTGGACACACCGTCCGCTGATGTTGAGCCGCGACGGCCAGGACTCTCCGACACACGGCGGCTGCACGGTTTCGGTGCACCCGCTGTTGGGCTCACACGTCCGGTTGCACGAGGAGCCCAAGCGCCACGCGTGGGAGGGCCAAGTGGGTACCGAGGCTCTGCCATGGCTGGGTGACCATCAGGTCCACAATGTGGCCGCTCTTCCCGGCGCCGCCTACTGCGAAATGGCCCTGGCAGCGGCTAGCACCGTGCTCGGGGAGGCATCCGAGGTCCGGGACATCCGGTTCGAGCAGATGCTGCTACTCGACGAGAAGACGCCTGTCGACGCCGTCGCCACGGTCGCGTCGCCCGGCGTCGTCAACTTCATGGTGGAGACCGACCGTGATGGCGAGCGTGTGCGGCGAGCCGCTGCGGTCCTACACGCCCTCGACGACGAGGCACAGTCACCCGCCCACGACATGGCCGCTCTGTTGGCAGCGCATCCCCACCGGATCGAGGGCGCCGAGATGCGGGGATGGTTCGATGACCGCGGCATTCAGTACGGTCCGGCGTTCACCGGCCTGACCGCAACGTGCATCGGCGAAGAGGCGGTGTCCACCGTGTTGGCCGAGGTGGCCCTGCCCCGGTCGATCCGCTCGCAGCAGGACGCCTATGGCGTGCACCCTGCCCTGCTCGACGCCTGCTTTCAGTCCGTCGCCGTCCACCCCGACGTGCAGAACGCCGCCGCCGGCGGCCTGTTGTTGCCACTCGGCGTGCGGCGGCTGCGTGCCTACGACGGCACCCGCAACGCCCGCTACTGCTACACCCGGGTGACCAAAGCGGACGCCGGCGGGGTGGAGGCCGACCTCGATCTGCTGGACGAGCACGGCACCGCCCTGCTGACGGTGTCCGGATTGAGGTTGGGCACCGGGATGTCCGAGGCCGGCGACCGCGATCGCGTGCTCGGCGAACGGCTGCTGACCATCGAATGGCAGCAGCGCACGTTGCCCGAGGCCACCGAAAGCGACCCTGGGACGTGGCTGCTGGTCAGCACTTGCACCACCTCCGACGTGGCGGCCACGAAGTTGACCGATGCGCTGAAACTGCTTGGCGCAGAACCGACGACGATGGTTTGGCCGCAGACAGCCGACCACTCGGCGAACGCCGAATTGCTGAAATCTCAGTTGCCGGCGGGAACATTGAGGGGCGTGGTCGTCCTGACCGGGCCCAAGAATCCGGACGAAGAATCCGGATTACGGGGCGAACAGTATGTGCGGCATCTGGTGCGCATCGCGCGCGAGTTACCCGACATCCCAGGCGAATCCCCGCGGTTATATGTCATCACCCGAAAGGCTCAGGCAGTGGTGGGCGCAGACCAGCCCAACCTCGAGCAGGCGGGGCTACGCGGCCTGATCCGGGTGATCGGTGCCGAACATCCGCACCTGCGCGCCACCCAGATCGACGTCGACGAAGACACCGATGCCGAGCAACTGGCACTGCAGCTGGTGAACGGGTCGGACGAGGACGAGACCGCATGGCGTAACGGGCTGTGGTACACGGCCAGGCTGTGCTCCACCCCGCTGCGCCCGGAGGAACGGCGCACCACCGTGGTGCACCCGGAGCGTGACGGGATGCGTCTGCAGATCCGCACCCCCGGTGACCTCGAATCGATGGAGTTGACCGCGTTCGACCGCGTTCCACCCGGACCGGGCCAGATCGAAGTCGCGGTCAGTGCATCGAGCATTAACTTCGCCGACGTGCTGGTCGCCTTCGGTCGCTACCCCAGCTTCGAGGGCCGCCTGCCCCAGACTGGCACCGACTTCGCCGGGGTGGTCAGTGCAATCGGACCCGGCGTGCGGACACACCGGGTCGGAGACCACGTCGGAGGCATATCCCCCAACGGCTGCTGGGCCACATTCGTCAACTGCGATGCGCGCCTGGCGGTTACACTGCCTCGCGCGCTGGACGATGAGCAGGCCGCCGCGATAACGACCGCGCACGCCACCGCCTGGTACGGACTGAATGACCTGGCCGGGATCGATCACGGCGATCGGGTGCTGATCCACTCGGCCACCGGTGGGGTGGGCCAGGCCGCGATCGCCATAGCCCGCAACGCCGGGGCGGAGATCTTCGCCACCGCAGGCAGCAAAGGACGCCGGCAGCTGTTGCGTGACATGGGCATACAGCACGTCTACGACTCGCGCAGCGTCGAGTTCGCCGAACAGATCCGCAGCGACACCAACGGCTACGGCGTAGACATCGTGCTCAACTCCGTGACTGGCGCCGCGCAGCGAGTGGGCCTCGAATTACTCGCTCTGGGCGGGCGATTCGTCGAGATCGGCAAACGTGACATCTACGGTGACAGCCGCCTGGGACTCTTCCCGTTCCGGCGAAACCTCGCCTTTTATGCGGTCGACCTGGGGCTGATGTCCATCAGCCATCCGGAAAAGGTCCGCAACCTGCTGCACACCGTCTACCGGCTCACCGCAGACGGTGTGCTGCCACTGCCGCACAGCACGCACTACCCGCTGGCCGACGCGGCCACGGCCATTCGCGCGATGGGCGGCGCCCAGCACACCGGCAAGCTCGTGCTGGACATTCCGCACACCGGAAGCAACCGCGTGGTGGTGCCCCCGCAGCAGGCGCGCGTCTTCCGGAGCGACGGTGTGTACATCATCACTGGCGGTCTGGGGGGTCTCGGCTTGTTCCTGGCCGAGAAGATGTGCGCCGCCGGTTGCGGGCGCGTCGTGCTGTCCTCGCGGTCACAGCCGACCCCGCAGGCGCTGGAGACCGTCGAACTCATCCGCGCCATGGGTGGCGACATCGTGGTCGAGTGCGGCGACATCTCCGAACCCGATACGGCCGATCGGCTGGTGGCGGCCGCGACCGCCACCGGGCTTCCGCTGCGGGGCGTGCTGCACGCGGCGGCGGTGGTCGAGGACGCGACCCTGTCCAACATCACCGATGAGCTCATCGAACGCGACTGGGCGCCCAAGGTTTACGGCGCCTGGAACCTGCACACCGCCACGGCGACCCAGCCGTTGGACTGGTTCTGCTCGTTCTCCTCGGCAGCAGCGCTGGTCGGTTCACCGGGACAGGGCGCCTATGCGGCAGCCAACAGCTGGCTGGATGCCTTCACCCACTGGCGGCGCGCCCAGGGACTTCCGGCCACAGCAATCGCCTGGGGAGCTTGGGCCCAGATCGGCCGTGCCACCGCGTTGGCCGAAAGTGCCGACACCGCAATCACACCCGATGAGGGCGCCTACGCATTCCAGGCGCTGCTGAGCCACGACCGCGCTTACAGCGGATACGCGCCGACGACGGGTACACCGTGGTTGGCCGCCTTCGCGCAGCGCAGCCGCTTCGCCGAAGCATTCCGGTCATCAGGGCAAAGTCAAAGGGGTACAAGTGAGTTCCTCATCGAGCTCAAGACGTTGCCTCTTGACGAGTGGCCTGGCCGCATTCGGCGCATGATCTCCGAGCAGATCAGCCGGATCCTGCGCCGCAGCGTAGACCCCGACCGTTCGCTCTCCGAGTACGGCGTTGATTCGCTGGGGAACCTCGAACTACGTACCCGCATCGAGACCGAGACCGGCATACGCATCACTTCGACGGACATCACCACAGTGCGCGATTTGGCCGAGCTGTTACGGGAAAAGCTCGCCCCCGACGACAAAGACTCGCTGGCGTCGTGATCGACGGTGACAACGCCAGATGACCAGCTGCACCACAGGTCTGAACATTCGAATAAAGGGGTGAACATGCTCTTAATGGGGAAGGTGACCATCGGTCCGATCCATGACTGGGTGCCCGATCGTGGCTCGGTGGTGTCCTGGGACCCGTCCGCCGCCTCGCTCGCGAAAGCCCGGGAAGCGCCGGTCAGTGATGTGCCGGCCAGCTACATGCAAGCCGAGCATCTGCGTAGCTACCGGGACTACGCCGACCAGGGGCTCGATATGGCGCGGCTGTGCATCGCGACCTGGGACATCCCCGGGCGTTGCGATATCCGTGCCATGACGTACGTCATCAACGCACACCTGCGTCGCCACGACACCTACCGCAACTGGTTCGAGTACACCGATGCCGACCACATTGTCCGGCGGACCATCTCGAGACCCGAAGATATCGAGTTCGTCCCCACAAGGCACGGCGAGATATCGGTGTCCGAACTGCACAGCAAGATACTGGACACCCCGAATCCGCTGGAGTGGGATTGCTTCCGGTTCATACTCATTCAACAACCAGACCACTTCACATTCTGCGTGTGTGTCGATCACCTCTACATCGACGCGATGTTCATCGGCATGATGTTCACAGAACTCCACATGATGTACACCGCACTGGCCAGAGGCGGTGCACCGATCCGGTTGCCGAATCCGGGCAGTTACCTCGAATACTCCGCCCGGCAGCACGAGTCCTTGTCCGCCCTCACCCTGGAGTCACCGCCGGTCCGCGCATGGATCGAATTCCTGGAGAACAACGACGGGACACTGCCGGTGTGCCGGCTACCACTCGGCGACTCGGCGCCATCCGACCTCATGAGCACAACCCTTTTGGACGAGCGGCAAACCGTGGCGTTTGAATCCGCGTGCATGTCGGTCGGTGCCCGATTCAGCGGCGGCGTCTTCGCCTGCGCCGCATTCGCAGAACACGAGTTGACCGGCACGCAAACCTATTACGGAATGACCGCCACGGACACCCGCAGTACCCCGGCGGACTTCCTGACTAACGGTTGGTACACCGGCTTCGCACCGATAACCGTCCCGCTGGGTACGACCTTCGGTGAAACCGCCCGCGCCGCGCAGGCATCCTTTGACTCTGGCAAAGACGTGGCGAGCGTGCCGTGGGGGCGGGTAGCGGAACTGGCGCCGTGGTTCAAGCGGCCGCAAGGGCGCGTTCCGTTGCTGTTCTTCCTCGATGCCGGCATTCCCCCGCTTTCCGCCCTGGTCAATTCGCACTTGGAAGAGTTGAACGCCCGCATCTACCACGACGGCGGCATACCGGCCCAATTCGATATCCGGGTGAATCGGTTTGAGAAAGAGACCCAGTTGGCCGTTTTGTTCCCCAACAATCCGATCGCCCGAGAATCGGTTACCCGTTACATAACGGCACTGAAATCTATATATCTGCGAGTCGCCGAAGGGCGCGAGGTGGTATCGCTGGTGCGCGACGGCGCCGCTGTCGCGTGATTGCAGGAATTGGCAAAGGGGGTTAGGAGCACGCTTTCCAATTTGACAAGCCTGCACATGAAGGTCCGGATACCGAATTCGCAGGCATTGGCCGCAGCCGGGAGCCTCTACCAACGGCTGGGGAATCTGGTGGTGCGTCGGCCGCTGGTGGTCATAGGTTTCTGGATCGCGCTGGCGGCTGTGCTGACGGTGGCGCTGCCTCCGATGGCGGTAGTCGCCGCGCGGAGCCAACCGGCCATGCTGCCGGACGACGCCCCGGTGATGGTCACGACACGTGAGATCGTCGACGCGTTCCACGACAAAGGCTCCGGCAACATCGTATTGGTGGTCCTGACCGATGAAAACGGGCTGAGCCCGGCCGACGAGAACACCTACCGCACACTAGTCGGCAAGCTGCACCAGGACACCCACGACGTGGTGGCCCTGCAGGACTTCCTGACCACCAAAGAACTGCGGGAAGTGTTCACCGCCAAGGACCATAAGGCCTGGTATCTGCCGATCAGTCTCGCCGGCGACGCAGGCTCACCCGAAGGCCGGGTGGCGTACCAAAACGCCACCAGTCTGGTTAAGCAGACGGTCAAGGGATCGACGCTCACCGCCAACATGGCCGGACCCGCGGCCACCCAGCAGGACCTCAATGAAATCAGTGAGCGGGATCTGCATGTGATCGAGATCGCGACGACGATCATGGTGCTTCTCATCCTGCTGATCGTCTACCGAAATCCGATCACGATGATGGTGCCGTTGGTCATCATCGGCCTATCGCTGGCCACCGCACAGGGCGTTCTGGCGGGGCTCGGCGAATTCGGCCTGGCTCTCTCGGGCCAAACCACAGTCTTCATGACCGCGGTACTGTTCGGCGCCGGAACGGATTACGCCGTATTTCTGATCAGCCGCTATCACGACTACGTGCGGCATGGCGAGCATTCAGACCAAGCGGTCAAGCTGGCTTTGGCATCCATCGGCAAAGTGATCGCGGCGTCGGCGGCGACGGTGGCAGTGACGTTTTTCGCGATGATCTTCACCCGGCTACCGGTCTTCTCCACGGTCGGTCCGGCATTGGCGATCGCGATCTGTGTGGCCTTTCTGGCAGCGGTCACTGTGCTGCCGGCCATCCTGATTCTCCTGGGGCGACGCGGTTGGATCAAGCCGCGACGCGAACTCACCAATCGTTTCTGGCGACGTTCCGGCATCCGCATTGTGCGCCGACCCAAACCGCATCTGGTCGCCAGTTTGACCGTGCTGGCGATTCTGGCGAGCTGCGCCGGCCTGGCGCACTACAACTACGACGATCGCAAGACCTTGCCGGGTTCGGTCGAAAGTGCCGCCGGATACAACGCGATGGGCCGCCATTTCCCACTGGACTCGATCATCCCGGCGTATCTCTTCGTTCATTCGCCGCACGACTTACGCAACCCCAAAGCCCTTGCCGACCTGGAGCAGATGGCTTCGCGGGTCAGTCAGCTACCCGGTGTCGCGATGGTGCGGGGCATCACCCGGCCGACGGGAGAGTCGCTGGAGCAGGCCAGATTGGCCTGGCAGGCGGGCGAGGTGGGCAGCAAGCTGAACGACGCGTCCCAACAGATCAACCAGCACAATGAAGACCTCAGCAAGCTGACCCACGGTGCCGACCAACTGGCCGATGCCCTCGGCGACATTCGCAAGCAAGTCAACCAAGCTATGGGCAGTGTGCGCGGTTTGGTCGACGCGCTTACGTTCCTGCAGAACAATTTCGGCGGCGATAAGACATTCGACGACATCGACAACGCGGCCAAACTCATCGCTAATATTCACAAGCTCGGCGATGCCTTCGGAGTGAACATCGCGAACGTCAACGACACCGTCGGCTGGGCCGGTCCCATCCTGCACGCGCTTGACGCCACCCCGGTCTGCGCCATGGATCCGTCCTGCGACACAGCTCGCAATCAATTGCAACGCCTGGTCGCCGCGCGCGACAGCGGGGCCTTCAATCAGCTCGCGGATGTGGCTAAACAGCTGCAATCGACGGAGGCCAACCAGAGCCTCGAGTCAACGGCTAAGGCCCTGCAGCAGGCGCTCAACGCCGCCGCCAACGGCATGCGGTCGTTGGCGGGCAGCGATCCCGGCGGCGTGCCGTCACGCCTGACAAGCCTCCAGCAAGGTGCCGCGCAGCTCGCCGACGGCAGCCGGCAGTTGGCCGACGGTGTGCAGCAACTGGTCGACCAGACCAGGCACATGGGTACGGGTCTGAACGATGCGTCGGGATTTTTGCTGGCCATGAAGTACGGCGCATCGTCACCTCAGATGGCGGGCTTCTACATTCCGCCGCAGATTCTTACCCAGGACGACTTCAAGAAAGCCGCCGGAATCTTCATATCCCCCGACGGCCACTCGGCGCGATACCTGGTGCAAACCAAACTCAATCCGTTCAGCGTAGCTGCGATGGACCAGGTCAATGCCATCACCGATGTCGCACGAAAGTCTCAACCAAACACCAGTCTGGCGGACGCCAAGATCTCGCTGGCCGGGATTTCAGTGGGGCTTCGGGACACCCGCGACTATTACGACAAGGACCTGCGGTTCATCGTCATCGCGACCATCGCCATCGTCTTCATGATTCTGATCATGCTGCTGCGGGCGATCGTCGCGCCGTTGTATCTGATTTGTTCCGTGGTGATTTCGTACTTGTCCGCACTGGGCATCGGCGTCATCACGTTTCAGTTCTTGTTCGGGCAGGAACTGCATTGGACCGTGCCGGGACTGACCTTCATCATTTTGGTCGCCGTGGGCGCCGACTACAATTTGCTCCTCATCTCCAGGATCCGTGACGAATCGCCGCGCGGTGTCCGGTTCGGCGTCATCCGCACCGTGAGTTCGACCGGCGGCGTGATCACCGCGGCCGGACTCATCTTCGCCGCCTCGATGTTCGGCATGCTGTTCGCCAGCATCAGCATGATGATCCAGGCCGGTTTCGTTCTCGGCATGGGGATCTTGCTGGACACCTTGCTGGTGCGCACGGTCACGGTACCCGCTATCGCAGCCTTGGCCGGCCGGGCGAACTGGTGGCCGTCAAAGTTTCGGCCGCAGCGGGCTGCGGCGGTCCGCCGGGCAGAGCCGGCAGCCACAAGTCAGCGCCCGGAGAGTGAAAAACCAAGCGCGAGCGAACAACTCAGCCTGGACCTGCCGTTGAGCGTTGTCCAGCAGCGCGGTCCGGTCGCCGGCCAAAGCCAGGAACCTCTCCCCGGCCACCCGCAACCGGATGGCCAGCCCGCGCCCACCGCCAGCAACCCGACGCAAGCGGCGCCGGCCGACCAGACAACCGTCAACAGCGAAAACCCAGCCCGCGTCAAAGCCGTTGCGGCGATAGTCGGACGAGCGATTCGGTGGCCGTCACGCTTTCGACCGCAGCCGCATGCACCGGCCCGTCAGGCCGAACAGGCACCCGCAAGCCCGCACCCGCCGAGCGACACATCCAGCGCAAGCGAACAAATCAACGTGGCTCCGCCGTCGGGCGTCACCCACACCGACGATCTTCCCACTGACCACAGCCACGAACCGTTCTCCGAGCAAGCGCCGCTGAATGCGCAGTCGATACCGGGATCGACGAGCCATCGCCTGAAGAGCAATTCGCTAGGCGGGCGTGAGCAGATCCGCGTCGCCCCGCCGCCGAGCGTCGACGACAGGCACCGTAAACACGCTCTGCGAAACTACGAACACCTTGCGCACCAGCTACCACCGCGGGTCCCTACTGATGGCCTGCCAGAGGAGCACACCACGACCACCCTGGAGAACACACTCGACGGCCAGATGCCCGCCAACGGTCAACACCCGGCGGAACCCAACTGCGAACAGCCGGTCAAAGAACACGAAATGCCTTTATGTGAAGGCTGGAACTGCCTGGGCCAGTCGCCCCTCGAATGTGTGTCAAAAGTTAGATGTGCCCGCGCAGACCGTCGCCTGATTGTTCAATCCAGCACGGGTAATAACCGTGAGTGACACACGTTCTATGCGACGAACGTTGTCGACGAGATCGCGCTTGTATCCGCAACCGTGCCATCTCGGGGTACGAAGCTTTCCACACCGCGTCGTGGCAATACCGGTCTGGCCGAGGTGGCCGCGCCGCCGAGTAGCAAGCGCGACTACGCGAAAGGCCAGGCGCTGCTTATGAAATTTGCCCTGGCGATACACGGTACTCGCGGCGATGTGGAGCCCTGCGCCGCAGTCGGTCTCGAACTGCAGCGCCGGGGTCACGAAGTGCGCATCGCGGTCCCGCCCGACATGCTCGGCTTCGTCGAGTCGACCGGACTTACTCCGCTCTGCTACGGGCCGGACGCGCAGGCGATGCACGAGGAGGACTTCGTGCACAACTTCTGGAACATCAAGACTCCACTCAAGGTCGTGCGCGCGGGTAAGGAATACCTCAGCCAGATCTGGGCGGAAATGGGCACGACGCTGGCGGCCGTGGCGGACGGCGCCGATCTGCTGCTGACGGGAATGATCCAGCAGGGACTTGCCGCGAATGTTGCGGAGTACTACGACATTCCGCTGGCAGCGCTACATTGCTTCCCAGTCCGGGTCAACGGCCGGCTGCTCCCGATGGTGCCATCGCCGGTGACCCGCACCGCCGTTTCAGCGCTCTGGTGGCTGCATTGGCGCATGACGAAGGCTGCCGAGGACGCCCAACGCCGCGAGTTGGGCTTGCCGCCCATCACCACACCGTCGACGCGACGGATCACCGAGCGCGAATCGCTGGATATTCAGGCCTATGACGAACTCTGCTTTCCCGGGCTGGCAGACGACTGGGCGAAATACGCTGGGCTGCGGCCCTTCGTCGGTGCGCTCACGATGGAGCTGCCAACAGATGCCGACGACGAGGTCGCTTCGTGGATTGCCGCCGGAACGCCGCCGATTTACTTCGGCTTCGGCAGCATGCCGGTGCAAGCACTGGCCGAGACGGTTGCGATGATCAGCGGTGCCTGCTCGCGACTAGGCGAGCGCGCGTTGATCTGCACCAGCGCAAACGATGGCACCTGCATCCCAGATCGTGGCCACGTCAAGCTGGTCCGTGCCGTCAACCACGCGGCCGTCCTCCCGTCCTGCCGCGCAGTCGTTCACCACGGCGGCGCAGGAACCACGGCCGCCGGCATGCGAGCGGGCGTCCCGACGCTGATTCTGTGGGTCACCGCCGACCAGCCGATCTGGGCAGCTCAGGTCAAAAGACTGAAAGTCGGTTCGGCCCGGCGCTTTTCGGCTACAACACAGGAATCGCTGGTCGCCGATCTGCTTTCCATCCTGACGCCGCAATATGTCGACCGGGCCCGCGAAGTCGCCACCCAGATGACCAAACCCGAGGTGAGCGTGGCCACCGCCGCCGATCTCCTGGAAGAGACTGCCAGCCGAAGGGGGGCTTCCTGATGGGCACCGTGATCGTGCTGGCGCTGATGATGGCGACCGATCCGGTGCGTCTCGGCGTCACCCTACTTCTGATCTCCCGACCACGGCCCATTCTTAACCTGCTTGCATACTGGCTCGGCGCCATGCTCGTCGGCGTTACCGCCGCCGTAGTTGTGCTGACGATGATGCGTGACTTCGCGCCAACGCTTCTGCAAAACTTGAGCTCTCTTGCTGCAACTCCCGTAGTCCGGCACGCCCAGATCGCCTTTGGTCTGCTGGCGCTACTTCTCGCCCCGCTAATTACAGCGGGCTTGCCTGCGCGACAGCGGCTTCGGGTGCCCGTGTCGGTAGGCGGCGATCCGTCGGCATTGTTGCTGCAGCCGAGCGCGCCGACCGGAATCTCGCAGCTGCTGGGCCGCGCGCGGGGCGTGCTAGGAGGGGAGTCTTTGTGGGTGGCGCTTGCGGCCGGCATCGGAACAGGTCCCGCACCCTTCGAATACCTGGTCGCGCTCACCGCCATCCTGGCGTCAGGCGGCGCAATTGGCACGCAAATCGGCGCCGCCGTTGTTTTCAATGTCGTAATGCTTGCAGTCTGCGAACTTACGCTCGTCAGTTACCTTGCGACGCCGACGAGAACGCTGGCGATCATTGACCAGCTGAACTGCTGGGTGCGGGCTCATCGTCGGCGGATCCTCTCACTCATGGTCGGTGTCGCGGGAGTCTGCTTAGTGGTCACCGGCAGCGGCTGAGACCGAAACGTTGAAGCGGGCGAGCTGACCGCACCACTACGGCTTCCGGAGGAAGCCCAGAACCTAGAGAGTGAGTCATGCAGGCACAAGCGCTAATTGACGAGATTCGCCGGGAACGCACTGTCACTAGCGCGGACGGGAAAACGTATCCGATTCACAAACACGGCATCGATGTCACCGAAGGTAGTTTCCTAACAGAGTTTATCGCCGGCCGTCCGAACGTCATACGAACGCTGGAGGTCGGCTGCGCCTACGGCTTGTCGTCTCTTCATATCGCGAGCGCACTTGCTGGGCGCCCAGGTGCGCATCACGTGATCGTCGACCCGGACGAAAGCACCGCCTGGAGCGGGGTTGGGGTGACCAACCTCGACCGCGCAGGCATCGACTTCTACGAACTTCGCGAAGAACCATCGGAGATCGCGCTACCCCAACTGCTGAAGGAGGGCGCCGAATTCGATCTGGCGTTCATTGACGGCTGGCACACCTTCGACCAAACGCTGATCGACATGTACTACGCCAACAGGCTGGTCAAGGTGGGGGGATACATCATCATCGATGATGCAGACTGGATCAGCGTGTCGAAGGCCATATCGTACTTCGCGAAGTACCCCTGCTACCGGATCGTCGCAGGCGCCGCTGGCCCGGTCACGAGAGTAGTGAATGTGCTCTGGAGACTTGGCAAGCCGTTTGCCGAGTTGCTGTTTCCACGCTGGCTATACGACTACTTCTACGGGCTTGGAAAGTATCCGTCGATGGTGGCACTGCAGAAGGTGACAGAAGACAACCGTAACTGGAAGTGGTTCCGCTCGTTCTGATTCAACGATGTCTGCGTGACCGTCGGCCGCATTAGGCGACCACTAGCTCGGTAGATGTGCCAGCGCTTTCCAGAAGGGCAAAATTATCGATTGGTAGCGGTCATGGGACACACTGTGGGCCAGGGCTCGCATTGGAATCCTGGCCAAGCGATCCGACAACGGCATCAGTGACCGCAGCTCATGAATCACTTCATCGTTGGGGAATTGAACACTATCGTCGCCGATCTTCACGCCGACAAAGTAAAGATCGAAGTGCGTTGGCAGATACCAGAACCGCCACCGGCTGAACATCGAAGCCAACGGCACCCCCTCAAAGTCAGCGGCAGTCAAGTTGCGGTAGTAATCCAGCCCTCGTGACTGGGTGCCCGGCGAGTCAGCCCGGTCCGTGCGCGATGTGCCGTGCTCGGGGCGCCCAAGAGAAGCGCAACTGAAGGCCAACAGCCCGCCCGGCCGCGTCATACGGGCCATGTTCTCAAACGTCTCGCGCCAGTACGGGTCGTGCTCAAAGCATTCGCCCGAGATGGTGATGTCGTAGCTGCCGTCAGGATGGTCGACCTCGTGACCAAATGCCACTAAGTCGACGCCTGGCCCTTCGCTGAGGTCCACACCGACGTAGCTGGCAGCAGTCCCGAATAGTCCGCGGATGCTTCCGTTTACGTCGCAGGAACCGATCTCCAAAACCTTCGCACCAGCTACGAGGGACCGGTTTGCGTCGACAACGGCCGCGAAGAAGCCGAGCTGTTCCGGGTGACTCACTGGCCGGATGTTAATGCATTCGCACGGGACAAGCACGGGTTTCCGCCGGACCGTCGCTCCGCGCTCGGTGCTGGCGAGGGAGTTGCTAATGGTCGGTCAGGAACCGATACAACCCGTGCTTGCGTATCAGATACTGCGTCGCTTCGTGCGCCCACTTGTTTCGGTTCTTCCCTCTGACATCGATGTGTTGGTGAACGACTTGGATGCTTGGATCGAACTGTGTCTTAATGCCCCGCTTTTCCAACCGTATCGCCAAGTCTTGAACCTCGTGATGCCGCAATTTTGAGTCGTAGCCGCCGACCGATCGGAATATGCCGGAGAGGACCAGCATATTGCCTTCGTGAACCCAATACGCCGGCGCCGGCGCGGGAGGCTCGAGTACGTTGGGCCAGCCAGTCATAGTAGGAGCGGTCGCCCGATGCACAGCGCGGGCCAGCCGTGGCTTTTCCCTGAGGCGGTCGATCAACCGCGGACCGTTTGACGTGAAATTCCCCCAGAGCGAGAACACAGCACCGTAATTACAGTACTCCTGACCACCGTCCAAGCGGGTGACCAGACCGCCGACCACGCCGACCCCGCGGTCTGCATATCGATCAATGACTTGCCTTGCGACAGCGGGTGTTTCAGCCGTTTTCAAGTCCATGTCGGCGTCGATGAAGTGAATAATTGCCTCGTCGCCAACTTGATCGATTATTTGATTACGGTTAGCACCGGCACCCCGGTTCTCGGGGCTCCGCACCACTCTTACGTCGCCGCCATACTCACCAACCACATCCACGCTGTGGTCGGTGGAGGCGTCGTCGAGTACGAAAACGCCGTCGTAGTGCTGCGCCAAGACTTGTGGGATCAAGTTCCGAAGATTCTCGGCCATATTGAAGTTTGGTATGGCCGCGACGACCGGTAACCGTTTAACCATAGTGCTCTTTATCTAACACGAAGCGCTGAGAGATGCCCCGCTACAGGTTGTTACGGGCACCATAATCGACGGACGAGACAACCACACCGAGATTAAGGCTACGGGCTGATGGAACTCAGGATCGTCTCGGCCGCTGTGGCGACGACGTCGGTTTCCATATTGGCTAGCAATATGCCGAGCCCCATGTCGGCCGCGATTGGCAAGCCGATCGCGTTGATCGGATCGGAGAGGTTGTCCAGGAAAAGGCTGGCATCGTATGCCGGCAGGGCGGTCAGAAACGCATCGGCGATATCGGCTGTCGGCAGCAACGTTCCGTACGCAGTTGACAGATCACTCGAGAGCGTGTCCGCAAATTCGGTGAGCGGCAGTGCGGGGTCACTGGCGAAGTTCGCCAGTGCGGTCGAGAGGTCGGGCAACGCGCTCGTTGTTCCCGACGACGAATCCATTAGTGAGGTCAGAGAGTTAAGAGAAAGGTCCACGGGGTTCGGCCCACTGCCGGTGAAATCGCCGATGAAGTTTTCGATGCCCTGCTCGGCCCCACTGGCCAGAAGACCGGGCATCATCTCGATATCACTGAGGCTTGGGAACAAGCCGAACGGCGTCGCCACATTCGCCGCATCGGTCGAATAGCCATATAGCGGGTCGCCGTAGCCCAGGTTCACCAGGTACGTCAAGTCAGGCTGCAGCAGGTCGGCCAAGGGGTTGCCGATGAGCGGAATGTCACGGACCGGGTCCAGCAGCGGCAAGTCGTTGACAGGGATCAGATAGTACGTGGTGTCGGTGGCTCCCGAGGTGGGCAGCTGGATCGCCGTCGCAACCTCTGCCGGCGTCAGGTCGAGATACTGGCCGTGGACGACATTAATACCCTCAACGGCGTTCAAGTCAGACAAGATATCTAGCGGGTACCGCGGGAAGTCGGCGTAGCCGTCATATTCGAGCGTGTAAATGGCGGTCGGGAAGTCATCGGCCGGCGTCGCGCCGTAGAAGTCGAGCCCCAGGCTCGGGATAGTCAGGCCGTCGAAGCGCTCGAAGATTCCACCGTTGGGATTCATCAGATCACCAATCAGCACGAAAGATGCTGGAGCCGTAGGATCCGTTGCCTCAAGCTGCTCCATTTCCAGTGAGGCGATAACGGCGCTTTGCGAGGCGCCGAAAATGTCGACCGGGTCGCCGGCGCTGAGGCTCGGAGCGATCGTCTCGTTCAAGATCGACAGTCCCTCGGCCACCGAGGTATCGAGAGGCAATTGGTTAACGCCGGTGATCGGATAGAACTGCTCGGGTGTCGTTAACGCGTTGGGGTCGACATCCGAGAACGTCGGCTGACCCGGGAAAAGTGCTGTTGAAGGGAAGTACAGCGATTGCAATTCATCGACGAGCTCCGTCGAAGGTGTCGGCAAGCCGCTGCCGCCCATGACTTCGAATGGGATCGGTGGGTCGCTGTCAACTGCGGGCGCGCCGTAAGCGAACGCCGAATTGATCATCGAGGTAAGCGACAACAAACCAGCACCAGCACCGGCGAACAGCGAAAAACCCAGCCATCGGAAGTTACGGCCAGTCATCGTGACCCCCGGAAGGTCGTACCCTCAACGTCGAATCATAGGCTACACCAGACGATTAGCTGCGGCACGGCAGCGTGCTACACACTTTTAGGCTTCCGGGGGTACGGCGTCTAAGAGTCTCACCAGCCGGCGCACGTTGATCATGGAAGTCCCGAACGGGACGCTTATGAGTTCAACTCAGTAGCCAGGGACAACCGGCTCGACAGCTGAGCGTGATCGCTCCTCTAACTGGTACGCCGCATAGGTCTTGCTCGCATCCGCCTTGCCGAACATCGGCTGCACCCACGACCCCCGGGGAAATTGCTTACGCCACTTACGACCATGCAATTTCCGTAAGCCACGCACCTTTTCAAAATTGGCTTGCCACTCGTAACGCCGTCTGCCGAAGTGGGCATTGGCGGTCTTGTGTCCGAAGTGGTTGATATAGGCCATCTCGGTTATATACAAGCCGTACCCCGCTTTCCGGGCACGCAACGCCAGGTCGAGGTCGACCCCCCACCCGTATCGCCGAAAGGACTGTAAGTCCAGTCCGCCGATGGTCTGCCAGCATTCGCGCGACAACACAAGCGCCGTCCCCTCTACGACCGGCACTGCCCGATATCGCGGTCGGGGAGCGTAGTCTACTGCGTCCGGTTTCTCGGCAGCTTCCGCGGATGGGAATCCATGATCGATTGCCGGGCCGACGATTCCGACGTCAGCGGGTAGGCGCGGGTCGATCAGAGCGTCGACGAATCCCCTCGAAATGCGAGTGTCGTTGTTGAGCGTCATCGCGTGGGAGTAGCCCTCCGAGAACGCGATTCGGAACCCGAGATCGCTGCCCCCCGCCCAGCCGAGGTTCTCTCCGGGTTTCAGAACCCGTTCTTTGCTGAGCGCGGAATAGTCTCCCCGGTTGTCAACGATAAGATAGTCGGCCCCCTCACGCTCCAAGTCGTGCACGAGAGCATGCGTATACTCATGCTGGCCATACACTGGAACCGTAATCAGCAGGGGCACAAGCTGATTGTACATTGACATTCTGATACCCGCAGGCGGTCTCGGGATGAATCAACGTGAGGAGAGCTGCCCGTTGTCGGCGGCGTGGCCAGGTGGTTTTGGCGGCAATGGCCGTTGCCAGCGCCTAAATGTAATCACTAAGACCCGAAACCGTCTACGGGACTGACGTTGTAAGGCCGGGGCGGACCCTTTTCCCCCTGAGACGAGCTTTTAGTGCCATCGCAGGCTTCTCGACCAAAAACCAGCTCATTGCGGCGAACGGCAAAGTGGCGACGGCCGCAATAATCGTGAACACGATCGGGTTTAAGATGCCAAGCCCGCAGATGACAAGCAGCTGCTGGATCGGGCACGCGTAGATATAAACACCGTACGAAAGATCGTTACGCAGTCTGAACCGCTTGTTGTCGATGAGGGCACCCGAAACGATGATGGCGTAAGCAAGCGGAATGGCAGCAACCAAGCGGTAGTCAGGCAGCAGGGTGGCCACTAACACGACGGCCACGCTCACCGCGACGAGCGACCATCGTGCGGGAATCAAGTCCCGAAACTGATGTAGGAGCGCGCCGGCCAGAAACATGACAGCGAAGCGCGCACCGTTCTGGGCGACGGTCGGTACTCCGTTGAGTGTGTATGAAGCCAGCGCCGCCCAAGTGACGGCCAATGCCATGGCCGTCGGAAGAAACCACCGGCGACCGAGGAGCCCGACTAGGCCCAGACCAGCAACAGCGATATAGCAGAGCACCTCGTATTGGAGGGTCCAGAGAGAACCGTTCCACATACCCGGATCTGGGATCCCGCGCGGTGTTCCCCCGATATCAACTTGGAAAATCCAGATTGCGCTGTTTTTGACGACGTATCCGATCGGTGCGGTGGACAGCAACAGCCTGGCGGCCGAACCACCCTGAATCGCCACACCGATCGGAGCTATGGCGAACGCGGTGATGGCCAGGCAGACCCATAGCCCGGGGAGGATGCGAAGAGCCCGAGCGGCAAAGTAGGCGCCGAGCCTCGGCCTGCTCAGCCAACTCGACGTGATGAGAAATCCTGAGACCGCAAAGAATCCGTCGACCCACGCCTGGCTGAAAAGCTGGTGGACCGCGAACGGCAGGTGGCGGCCCGTGAGTGGGAAGGTGTGCCACAGGATCACCGCCGTCGCCAGCGCCAGTCGGAATGAGTTCAGCGCGTTCGCTCGTGGATCGAAGGCCTGCCCGAGTGTCCTACTCCGCCGCCTGCGGTCTGGCCGGTCGGCGTTTGCCAGCTTCGTTGACCCGCTGGGGACTTCGGGGTTCCCACTCATGCCAGGTGATCCCTAGGCATCCAGGCGCGCGAACTGACGCTGCTGGTATTGCTCGATACAGGCCCTTCGCCTGACCTTGCCGCTCGTGGTGATCGGAATCGACCCCGGTGATACCAGAACAAGGTCCGCGACACTCAGACCATGCGAGGTTGAGATCGCCGAGGTGACTTCGTTCTTGACGCCGGCCAGCTTGTCCAGCACTTCCTCGCGGGCCTCCCCCCGATTCTTGAGTTCGGCGATGGCGACCAGCTTCTCGGTGCCGTCCTCTGGAACCGCTATCGCCACACAGCGGCCCCGCGTGATCTCCTGAATCGTCGCCTCGATGTCATCGGGAGAGTGATTGCGGCCGTAGACAATCAAGAGATCCTTGATGCGGCCAATGATGAACAATTCGCCTTCGGAGAAGAAGCCCAGGTCTCCGGTTCTCAACCACGGCCCCTCGGGCATCCCGGTCGACGGGCTCGCCAGCTTTCCACCGAACGTGTGCTGTGTCTCTTCTGGTTTGCGCCAGTAGCCGGTGGCGACGTTGTCGCCGTGTGCCCAGATCTCACCGACCGTTTCCGCCGGGCACTCGATGCAGGTATTGGCGTCGACGATCCGCAGGATCGGTGAGTGCGGCACGCCGTAGCTGACAAGCGGTGTGCCGTCTGGGCTTTCGCACCGCGTGGCCTGGCCGTCGGCCAGTTTCTCGGATTCGAAATGAACGATGTGCGGTGGTTCACCAGGTTTGCGGGTCGCCAGATACACCGTCGCTTCGGCCATTCCGTAGGAGGGTCGCAGCGCCGTGCCGGGAAGATTGTGGCGGGCGAACCGCTCGGTGAAGCGCTTGAGCGTCACAGGTTGTACCCGCTCGCTGCCGTTGAGGATGTGCTGCACATCCCCGAGGTCGAGCCCGGCCATGTCTTCGTCTGATGTTTTCCGCGCCGCCAGTTCGAAGGCAAAGTTCGGCGCTGCCGAGAAGGCGTGGCTGTTGGTCGCCATCAGCTGCATCCACCGTGCCGGCCGCGCCAGGAACGACACAGGACTTGTCACGACGGCATGCAAGCCTGCCAGCAGCGGCACACAGATACCTACCAGCAAACCCATGTCATGGTAGAAGGGCAGCCACGAGACGAATGTGGTGTCCGGCGGCGCAACATTGCCGTTCGCGGCGAAATAGTTCGACATGATTTGCTCGAAATTGGCCATCAGGTTCCGGTTGGTGACGATGACTCCGGCCGGAGAGCGGGTCGACCCGGAGGTGTACTGCAGATAGGCGGTGTCGGCGACCAACTCGCTTCCGGAGGACCGGGAACCGTCCCGAGAGTCCAGATCCACTAGATCGACCTCGACGACAGACGCAGCAGGTCCATCAGGGTGAGACCTGACGTAGTCGCCGACGCTACCCGCCACCGCAGAGGTCGTGAGGATGACAGATGGCGCCGCGTCTCGCATCACCGAGCTGACCCGCTCGTCAGTTGCGCCGCCCAACGGAACCGAAAGTGGAACCGCGGTCAATCCGGCCTGCAGCGCGCCGACGAATGCCTCGATGTACTCGAATCCCTGCGGGGCCAGAATCACCGCGCGGTCGCCGACCGATCCGTAACGCCGCAGTTCCTGGCCGAGCTTGCGCGTACGCCGGTAGAGCTGCGACCATGTCCGGCTTTCCGCAACGCCGTCCCGATCCTGCTCGTAATCAATAAACGTGAACGCGTTGTCGTTGGGCTGCAGACTGGCGCGCTCGCGCAGGACACTGGGAATGGACGGCCCCCTCACAGGCGTCACCTTACCGTCAGGGTCACCACCGCACCCACCAAGGGAAGCTTTAGTTTTACGCAAGTGCAACTACGCCGTGGGCCGTTGCCGCTACCGCTACCGCCATCAAACCCTCAGCGCGGCACAGCAATTGCCCGGTAGGCCTTCACCGCCGGTACCGTTGACCCGACCCGTTGAAGAAAGGGACGTTATGACCAATCACACTTATCGAGTGATCGAAATTGTCGGTACATCACCCGACAGCATCGACGCGGCTATCCGCAGCGGGCTGGCCCGAGCAGCCGAGACGACACGCGGACTCGACTGGTTCGACGTGCAGTCGGTGCGCGGTCATCTCGACAAGGGAACTGTTGCGCACTTCCAGGTGACGTTGAAGGTCGGCTTCCGGCTCGAAGACGCGTAAGCAGAACCTCGCAGCGACGCTCAGGAACCGATCAGCCTGGCCTCTTCGAGGTCGACGTCTCGTTCGATGGTACGCAACAGTGTCGCGTTGTGGCGGGCCCTCGCGCCTCAACGACAGCACCACTGACCGCTCGACGCCCAGCAGCTCGAGTCGCAACGTCAGATACCACTCAGCCGGCCACGGCTCCCGGCTCGGAGAACGGCGAGCCGAAGTCGCCCAATCTCTCGAGTCCGTGTTTCCGGGCCTCGGCGACAGCCCGCCGGAGCAAGACGCTGGTCGCGACGAACCCGGCGTGATCGACAACCACCAACGGAGACAGCAGCCGGTTGTGCACGAACCCGAACGACAGGCCGCTGTCCGGATCGGCCCACCCGAGTGAGCCGCCCAGGCCGACATGCCCGAACCCGGGGATCACGTCGAACGGCAGGCGGTGATAGCCGAGGTGGAATGCGAGCGGTATCAGCAAGTTGCCGTCCAGTCGCAGGCTTCTCCGCCCGGTCAGACCCGCCACCAGCTCGCGGGATAGGAACTGGGTGCCGTCGATTCGGCCGCCGTTGGCGATTGCACCGTACATCCGAGCCAGTCCGCGCGCCGTCACCACCCCGTTGGCCGCCGGGATTTCCGCGTCCATGAACGGGATATCGCCTTGTGCAACAGCTTTCACACCCGGGAAGTACATAGAGCCGAATCCGGCGGACAGTCGCAGCGCGGCAATCTTGGGCGCCACCGCGTTGAATACGGGATTCTGAAATGCGCTCTGCGGCATGATGATCTGGGCGGGCCGGGTCGGCGATTCGGCGGGCGGGCGGCCCAGGTGCAGGCCGTCGGTGTTCAGCGGCTCCGCGAGCTCCTGGCGGATCAGCTCACGCATGCCCTGACCGGTGACCGCGCGGGCCAGACCCGAGACCAGCCAACCGTAGGTCAGAGCGTGATACGCGGATCTGCCGAACGAGTAGCCCGGGCGCGCTGCCGCCAGGCGTTCTTCCATCAGTTCGTGGTTCAGCAGGTCGTCCTTGCTGGCGCCGTGCAGCGCCGAGAGGCCGGCCTGGTGCCGCATCATCTGACGGACAGTGATGTTGGACTTGCCATTGGCGCCGAACTCCCGCCAGTACTCGGCGACGGGTGCGTCGTAGTCGATCAGTCCGCGGTCGACGAGCCGGTGGATGACGGTGGAGGCCATGCCCTTGGTCGCCGAGAACACCATGGTGGCGGTGTCTGCCGTCCACGGCACGCGTCCGCGCCGATCCGACCACCCGGTCCATACGTCGACGACGGGTTCTCCGTCGAGGTAGACGGCCAGCGCCCCACCGCCGTATCGGCGCCCCGGGAACATGCTGGCGAAGCTGCGCACCGCGCAGGCAAAGTGCGGATCGGCTGCGCCGTGAACACCGCGCGGCAGCACTGACCGGCGATTGCCCACCACTTCGAGGGTCATACCATACGAATTTACCGAAAACATTCGCATAACAAACCGAAAGTTACAATTCCGTTATCGAGGCGAGCTTAAGTATTTGCTGTGCCGCCAGGGCCGGCGTCAATTCCCCAGCGAGCACCCGCCGCTCGACCTCGGCACGACCTTTGCGGACCGCGGGGTTGGACAGCACCCGGTCCAGCACCGTGTCGCGGACCATCTGCCAGGTCCAGTCCACTTGTTGGGTGCGCCGCCGTGCCTCGAACTCCCCCGCCTCGCTCAGTACCTCGCGATGGCGCTCGACGGCTTCCCACAGCTCTTGCAGACCAGTGCCTTCCAGCGCGCTCATGGTGAGAACCGGTGGGCGCCAGAGGGTTTTGCGGGGGTAAATCAATCGGATTGCTCCGGAGAGGTCGCGCGCGGCCGAGCGCGCCTCGCGAAGGTGCTCGCCATCGGCTTTGTTCACGACGACGATGTCAGCCAGCTCCAGCACGCCTTTTTTGATGCCCTGCAGCTGATCACCAGTCCGCGCCAGGGTCAGGAAGATGAAGGTGTCGACCATGTTGGACACCGCCACCTCGGATTGGCCGACGCCGACGGTCTCCACCAGGATCACGTCGAATCCGGCGGCCTCCAACAGCACGATGGTTTCCCGGGTGGCCTTGGCCACCCCGCCGAGGGTGCCCGATGTCGGCGAGGGGCGGATGTAGGCGTCGGGATGGCTTGCCAGCTGCGGCATTCGGGTCTTGTCGCCCAGGATCGATCCGCCGGTGCGGGTCGACGACGGGTCAACGGCCAGCACCGCCACCCGGTGTCCCCGGCGGATCAAGTCCATGCCGAGCGCTTCGATGGTGGTCGACTTGCCTACTCCCGGGACCCCGGTAATGCCGACATGATGGGCGTTTCCGGCCGCCGGCATCAGCGCAAGCAGTAATTGCTGCGCACGCTCGCGATGGTCTGCGCGGGTGGATTCAACCAGTGTGATGGCCCGCGGCAGCGCCGCACGGTCGCCGCTGCGGACAGCTGCGGCGAGGTCGTCGATGCTGTCGCCGTTCCCAGTTGCCATGTGGCTAGAGGGTGTATCCGTGACGCTCGGCCAACTTGTTCAGCAGATCGATTGCGGCGTCGGCGATCACCGTGCCGGGCGGGAAGATCGCGGTGGCTCCGGCGCCGTAGAGCTCGTCGAAGTCACCCGGCGGAATAACCCCGCCGACCACGATCATGATGTCGGGGCGGCCCACCTCGGCCAGTGCGTCGCGCAGCGCGGGTACCAGGGTCAGGTGGCCCGCCGCCAGCGAGGACACCCCGACCACGTGCACGTCGTTGTCGGCGGCCTGACGGGCCACCTCGTCCGGCGTGGAGAACAGCGCCCCGACGTCGACGTCAAACCCGATGTCGGCGAACGCCGTTGCGATCACTTTCTGCCCGCGATCGTGGCCGTCCTGGCCCATCTTGGCCACCAGAATTCTGGGGCGGCGGCCGTCGGCCTCGGCGAATTTCTCGACGAGTTCGGTGGCGGTGACCATGTTGCCGGCCTTTCCAGCTTCGTCGCGGTAAACCCCGGCGATAGTGCGGATCTCGGCTTGGTGACGCCCGTATACCTTCTCCAATGCGTCGGAGATCTCGCCAACCGTAGCCTTGGCGCGGGCTGCGTCGACGGCCAGCGCCAGCAGATTGTTGCCGAGTCCATCGTCGCCCGCGCGGCCGTGGGCCGCGGCTGCCCGCGACAACTCGGCCAGAGCCGCCCCGACGGCCGCCTGGTCCCGGCTCGCCCGCAGCTCTTCCAGTTTGGCCAGCTGTTCGGCACGCACCCTACTGTTCTCGACCTTGAGGACCTCGACCTCTTGATCCTCTTCGACCTGGTACTTATTGATCCCGATCACCGGCTGGGTCCCGGAATCGATACGGGCCTGGGTGCGTGCGGCGGCTTCCTCGATGCGCAGCTTGGGGATACCGTCGTTGATCGCCTGTGCCATGCCGCCGTGCTCGGCGACCTCTGCGATGTGGGCGCGGGCTCGCTGCGCGAGTTGGTACGTCAGCCACTCCAAGTAATACGAGCCGGCCCAGGGATCGATCGGCCTGGTGGTGCCCGATTCCTGCTGCAGCAGCAGCTGGGTGTTGCGCGCGATGCGGGCGGAGAAGTCGGTGGGCAGTGCCAGTGCCTCATCGAGTGCGTTGGTGTGTAGCGATTGGGTGTGGCCCTGGGTTGCGGCCATCGCCTCGATGCAAGTGCGTGCGACGTTGTTGAACGCGTCCTGCGCTGTGAGCGACCAACCCGAGGTCTGCGAATGGGTGCGCAGTGACAGTGATTTGGCGCTTTTCGGGTTGAACTGAGCGACAAGCTCGCTCCACAACAGCCGGCCTGCCCGCAGCTTGGCCACCTCCATGAAGAAGTTCATCCCGATGCCCCAGAAGAAGGACAGCCGCGGCGCGAACTTGTCGATGTCCAGCTCGGCGTCCAAACCGGCTTTGATGTAGTCGACGCCGTCGGCAAGGGTGTAAGCGAGCTCCAGATCAGCTGTGGCACCAGCTTCTTGGATGTGGTAGCCGGAAATCGAGATCGAGTTGAATTTCGGCATCTTGGCGCTGGTGTAGGCAAAGATGTCGGAGATGATGCGCATCGACGGCTTCGGCGGATAGATGTAGGTATTGCGCACCATGAACTCTTTGAGGATGTCGTTCTGGATGGTGCCGGCCAGCTTCTCCGGCGGCACCCCCTGCTCCTCGGCGGCCACCACGTAGAGCGCCAGGATCGGCAGCACGGCGCCGTTCATCGTCATCGACACCGACACCGTCGACAAATCGATGCCGTCGAACAGCTGACGCATGTCGAGGATGGAATCGATTGCCACGCCGGCCATTCCGACGTCGCCTTGAACGCGTGGATGGTCGGAGTCGTAGCCGCGGTGGGTGGCCAGGTCGAAGGCCACCGACAGGCCCTTCTGCCCGGCGGCGAGGTTGCGGCGGTAGAACGCGTTGGACTCCGAGGCGGTGGAAAACCCGGCGTACTGGCGAATTGTCCACGGCTGGTTGACGTACATCGTCGGATACGGGCCACGCAGGAACGGCGGTTCACCGGGAAAACTGTTCAGCGGGTAGCCCTCGGCCTCGACGGCGGAGCGGTCGGCGGCGATGTACACGGGCTTGACCGCGATGTCTTCCGGCGTGTGCCACACCAGCTCGTCGGGGGTGTACCAGGCTGCGGCCGCGGCCGCGGCAACGTGCTTTTCCACTGCGGCTTCGGTCGGCGGCTGCACGGTGCGTTCACTGTGCAGCGGGATATCCGAGAAGCTGCCCACAGCAGGCGCAGTGGTTGTCATCGTCGCTATGCCCCCAACCGGCTCAGCAGGCTCGAAAGAGAGTCGACCGCATTGATTTTCATGGTCAGAAACTCGTCGGGCTGTTGTTCGGGATCGGTCTCCGCCACTGCTTTTTGCGGCCCGGCCAGGCAGACGTGGGCGACACCGGCGGAGCGTGCCGCCTCGACGATCGCGGCCGCCTCGGTGCCGTAGCGGCTGTCTGTGCCGCAGATGACCGCGACGCTCGGCGAGCCGGCATCGGCGACGGCCTTGGCGACACCGTCAGCGTCGACTGTTCCGGGGTTCACCGCCTCGATGCCGCCGGATGCCAGCAGGTTCGCCGCGAACGTGGTCCGGATGTTGTGCTCGGCCAGCGGACCCAGCGGCAACAGCAGCGCCTGCGGGCGTGAACCGGTGCGGTCCAGGTAGGCATCGGAGCGGTCTCGCAGCGTCTCGAACGCGGCGGCGTAGCGCGCCAGCGTCCCCGCCGCGAGCGGTGAGTGCTGCGAATCATTCTGCGGCAGAGCCGGTTCAGTAAGATTCGGGTATTCGTTGACGCCGGTGATGGCGGTCCGACGATGCGCAACGTCGTCGGCGCGCTGTGCCGCGATCTCGCCGATCTGGCCGGTGATGTAGTCGCCGGCGTCGGCGAATCCGCCGTGTTTCTCGATGGCTTGGAAGTGCTGCCAGGCCTGCTGGGCGAGCTGCTCGGTCAGGTCCTCGACGAACCACGACCCACCCGCCGGATCCAGAATCCGGCCGACATGTGACTCTTCCAGCAGCAACAGTTGAATGTTGCGAGCCATCCGGCGCGCGAAACTTGTTGCCATACCGGGGAATCCACCTGGAATCGCCACATCGAACGGGTACACCAGCACGGTGTCGGCGCCGCCGACGCCGGCGCCGAACGCGGCCAGCGTGGTCCGCAGCATGTTCACCCAGGGGTCACGCTGAGTCATCATCGGCAGCGACGTCTCGGCGTGCACGACCGCGGCGCCACTTTCCGGCTCGCCGACGACCTCAGCGACCCTCGCCCACAGCTGGCGAAGCGCCCGGACCTTGGCGATCGTCATGAACTGGTCGTCGTCGGCAGCCAGCCGGAAACTGATCTGCGTCAAGGAGTGGGCCACCGGGAGGCCGGACTCGGTGAGCAGTCTCAGGTAGGCCACCGCGGCAGCGACGCTGCCGGCAAGTTCCCAGGTCGCGTTGGCGCCCAGATTGTGGAAGGCGGGCCCGTCGACGGTGATCGCCCGCACCCCATGGCTGCCGGCCACCTGCTTGGCGACGTCGACGACTTCCCGGATCGCCGGAGCGGGACGCTCGCTGAGCGACGCGGTCAGCGGGTCGGCCCCCAGGTCGATCGACAACGTCGCGCGCTGGTCGGCTTCGACCTCGGCCACCAACTCCAGCAGGGCGTCGCAGGCCGTCCGGTAGCCGGCGCCGGCATCGAGGATCACCGGAGCCATGCTCAGATAGACGCCGTCGAGCACCTTCTCCAGCTGCGCCGGTGCCACACCGGACTCCCCCACCCGGATCAGCAGCGCGCTGACTCCCTCGGCCAGCCCGGCGAGCACCGCGGCATTGACTTCGTCGGCGACAACCCCGGCTACCCGGGTGGCCGGAAGCGCCTCAGCGACCTTCCACCCGGACTTGACGTCTCGCAGCGCGTCGCCACCGCGCAGGTAGGGCCATTCGCCCGGCAGCGGCGGCTCCGGCAGCGCGTCGAGGGCGGTGTAGAGCGGGCGGATCGCGAAGCCCTCGTAGGTCGGGCTGTCGAGCAGCCGGTCGGGTTCTGGCCCCAGCTGGTCGGCGTCCCGCCGCGTGCTCTTGGCCAGCACTCCGGCCACCGCCGTGCGCCATCGGACGCGACCCTCGGCGGGGTCGGCGGGCCCAGCGGACACATCGACTGACACCGGCGGCTCCTATGTCGCAACATGTGGCGGCCCCAACGCCGGCCCGCCACTCCACCCACCAGGCTAAATGATCGTCGGCGACGTGCTGGAGGCGACCGGCACCAGCCGAGCAGCGCGAAAGTTAGGCCTCCTTACAAAGGTAAGTGAGGCTAATATTGGGACGATCATGCGTACTCGGGCGCACCGCACACGCGATCAATCCACGTCGGTGGTCGTGCTTGCCCAGCTGGCACCCGGGCGGCGGGCAACGGTCGTGGGCACGCTGCCGCAGGCAACCTCTGTGATCGCAAGCCGACTAGGGCAATTGGGCTTCCGGGCGACGGCCCAAGTCGACGTGATCCGTCGCGCACCCTTGGGTGACCCGACCATTTACCGGATTCAAGACACCGAACTGTGCCTGCGCCGCCGCGAGGCGCAGCTGATCGTCGTCGTCCCCGAACCGGACCAATGACCGCGTGCCACGACGTCGCTGCCGCGCCGGTCACCGTCGCCGGTGTGCGGCGGGTGGCGCTGGTCGGCAGTCCTAACGCCGGCAAGACGAGTGTTTTCAATCACCTGACCGGGTTGCGTGCCAAGACCGGCAACTACCCGGGCGTCACCGTCGGACGCAGCGTTGGAACCACGAAGTCCGCCGGCGTCACGATCGCCGTGGAGGATCTGCCCGGCACCTACGGCCTCGACCCGATCAGTCCGGACGAGCAGGTGGTGACCGACCTGCTGGCCGGCGAATACCCCGGCATCGACCGGCCCGACGCGGTGGTGCTGGTCGCCGACGCCACCACATTGCGCCGCTCAATCATGTTGGTGGGCCAGGTGTTACGGCTCGACCTGCCGTGCTTGCTCGCGCTGACCATGGGCGACGAGTTGACGTCGCGCGGCGGCCGCATTGACGTCGAGGCGTTATCGACGGCGCTGGGCATCCCGGTAGTCGCGGTCGTCGCGCACCGCGGGTCGGGCATCGACGCCCTCCGGGCACAGCTGCCGTCGTTCGACCAGTGGCAACGCCCGCCGGTGCTCCCGCCGGCCGAACAAGACGCCATCGACGCGTGGGGACGGTCGGTGCTCGACGCGGCCGACTATGTTGCGCCGCAACCGGATCGGCGCACCCACCGAATCGACCGTGTACTGCTGCACCCGCTGTGGGGCACGATCGCCTTCTTCACCGTGATGTTCTGGTTCTTTCAGGTCCTGTTCACCGCCGCCGCGCCACTGCGAGACGGCATCGCCAACGGGCTGACCTGGTTGGGCGTGCAGGTCGCCGAGCACGTCGGCAATCCCGTCGTCCGCGGTCTGCTCAGTCAGGGGATCATCGGCGGGGTCGGCACCGTGCTGCAGTTCCTCCCGCAGATCGTGTTGCTGTTCTGCCTGCTCGCATTTCTGGAGAACGTCGGGTACATGTCGCGGGCGGCTTTCTTGATGGACCGGGTGATGGCCAAGACCGGGTTGGAAGGCCGCGCCTTCGTCGCGATGCTCTCCTCGTTCGCCTGCGCGATCCCGGGCATCATGGCCACCCGGACGTTGCCGTCGTCACGAGACCGCATCGCCACCATCGTCACCGCGCCGTTGGCGACGTGTTCGGCCCGGCTGCCGGTGTACACGTTGCTGGTCGGCCTGCTGGTCACACCGCAAACGCACTGGTGGGGCCTCAGCGCACAGGGCGTGACGATGTTCCTGCTCTACCTGGCCGGCGGCACGTCCTCGCTGATCGCCGCATCGGTCATCACGTCGACGATCCTGCGTGGCGACCTGCTGCCGTTCACCATGGAGCTTCCGCCCTACCGAATGCCGTCCCCGCAGGCGATGCTGGCCGCGATGTGGAGCGCGGCCAAGGTGTTCCTGCGGAAAGCGGGAACCATCATCCTGGCCACGTCTTTGGTGCTGTGGGCGCTGCTCAATCTACCGGTCCGAGAGGCGCAGACCCGTGGCCTGTCCGCGACCGATGCCACCGCATACGTGATGAACCACAGCTACGCCGCCGACGTGGGCCGCGCGGTCGCGCCGGTGTTCCAACCGCTGGGCTTCGACTGGCGCACCGATGTCGCCCTGGTCGGCTCCTTATCGGCGCGCGAAGTGTTCGTCTCAACCCTGGGCCAGGTGTCGGCGGCGACGAATCCCGAGAATCCGCGCGAAGCGTTGGCCTCGTTAACCGACGAGCGTGGCCACCGGGTATTCACCGCACCCACGGTCATCGCGCTGATGACGTATTTTGTCTTCGCGTTGCAGTGCATGTCGACGATTGCCGTGATGCGCCGCGAGACCAACTCGTGGCGATGGCCGGCCTTCGCGTTCTCCTACATGTTTGTCCTTGCATGGGTGATGGCGTTTGCCGCCCGGACGATCGCGGTAGGCCTGGGCGCATGATTCCGATTCACGCCACCGCCACCACGGACCCGCAACAGCTGCGTTGGGTGATCGCCGCCGACCGGATGCCGCCCGCCGGCAGCGTCCGCCGGGCCCCCGGCCGTCTCGGCGTCTTGCTGGACGACGGAGTGATCAGCGAAATGGTGGTCCGCACAGCGGATGTGCTGATTACTCTGAGCGCCGGCCACCGTTGGCGGGAGCTGGGCGATGACGTCCGCGAGGCACTCCACGTCGCACTGCTGGACCCGACCGGCTGGCGGATCGACGCCTCGAGCAACACCGACCAGCTGGCGGCGATCGCCGCGGAACTGATCGCCGGTCCGATCGGCGCCCTCGCCGAATCGCACGGCGGGTCGATCGAATTGGTTTCGGTGGCCGGCGACACCGTGACCGTGCGGATGTCGGGTGCGTGCCACGGGTGCCCGGCGGCGGAGTCGACACTGCACGACAAGCTACAGGGCGAACTACGCCGACGGGCAGGTCAACGCGTCACGGTGTGCACTGAAAGCCATTCGGCGACAATGCCATTGGGCAGAAGGCTGCTGTCGCTGATAGTCCGCTGAGGTGCTATTTCGCCGAAACCCGTACCCTTGAATCTCGTGACGGCGAACGCCTCCGGCAAAATCACCGACGCACTGCGCGGTCTGACCGCCGCAGTCGTTGCGACGGCGCGTCAGGTATCGAGGCGACGGATGGTCGCCACCGGTGCGGTGATGGCCATCGCGGTCGCGGTGGCACTGCTGGTGCCGCTGCCCACCGCGGTCCAAATGCGGGACTGGGCGACATCGGCGGGCCCGTGGTTCCCGCTG
>Ga0210396_10000640_pt1 | contig 42900 bp, 40 predicted proteins | sample IncBWH17OmetaG_FD_155466 | JGI IMG/M metagenome (GOLD analysis project Ga0210396, IMG submission 155466) | Forest soil microbial communities from Barre Woods Harvard Forest LTER site, Petersham, Massachusetts, United States - Inc-BW-H-17-O ... | reverse complement strand
CCATACATGTATGGATTGTTGTTGTACCAATACGAATTAGTATAAACATCGTCGTAATAACCCCAGTTACCCCAATTATCATCATACCTTCTCAAATTTGATGAGTAGGTATAATCATTATTATAGTCATCGGAATAATAGTTGTTGGTGCTATTGTAGTTATTAGTATCGTGCGGAGCACTTGGCCTTGCATATTGGTCGCCGTTATTACCTGCCGAAGGTTGCGGTGCAGGCGCCATTTGTTTTGGTGAAGTATTAGAAGGAGCATCGGCAGGGCTCATACCGGAATTATCATTATTCCCTGTTGAAGAGGAATAAATGCCGTCATCGCTCATATTATTGTTATTTTGCTGCGACTTGCCGGGTGTTACAAAGAACATCATCGCTGCAACGGATAAACTCATTATTGTTTTCATGACCGGTAGATTTTGATTGTTTGACTGTAGTTTTCTTAAAAGGTTTATTTTATATTTTTGCTCGCCTTATTTTTTTATTGCTCTCTTCAATTTTATTATGCTAAGTTAGGTTAAATTGATGAAGCATTTATGAAGAGTTGATGAGCAAAATTAATTTTAACATTTTCTAATTAGTATGAGCAAAGTCATAACGCCAAAAGAACAAGATTATTCTCAGTGGTATAACGACCTGGTTATGAAGGCCGGGCTGGCAGAACATTCGGCTGTAAAAGGCTGTATGGTCATTAAACCATATGGTTATGCAATTTGGGAAAGAATGCAGGCCGTTTTAGATGGTATGTTTAAAGCAACAGGGCACTCAAACGCTTACTTCCCTCTTTTCATCCCAAAATCGTTCTTTGCAAAAGAAGCCGCTCACGTAGATGGCTTTGCAAAAGAGTGTGCAGTTGTTACACATTACCGCTTAAAAACCACCCCTGAAGGCCTTGTAGTTGACCCGGATGCAAAACTGGATGAGGAGCTTATTGTGCGTCCTACTTCAGAAACTATTATTTGGAATACCTATAAGGGTTGGATACAGTCGTACCGCGACCTGCCTATATTGGTTAACCAATGGTGCAATGTGGTGCGCTGGGAAATGCGTACACGCCTGTTTTTACGTACAGCTGAGTTTTTATGGCAGGAAGGCCATACGGCACATGCCACACAAACAGAAGCTGTGGAAGAGGCCGAAAAAATGCTTAACGTGTATACTGAATTTGCAGAAAAATGGATGTCGATGCCAGTTATACGAGGCACTAAAACAGCCAGCGAACGTTTTGCAGGCGCATTAGAAACCTATTGCATAGAGGCTATGATGCAAGACGGAAAAGCTTTACAGGCAGGCACTTCGCACTTTCTGGGACAGAACTTTGCCAAGGCTTTTGATGTTAAATTCCTGAATAAAGAAGGCAAATCGGAACTGGTATGGGCAACATCATGGGGTGTATCTACCCGCTTAATGGGTGCATTGGTAATGACACATTCTGATAACGAAGGGCTTGTATTGCCTCCGCAACTGGCACCTATTCAGGTAGTTATTGTTCCTATTTTCAGAGAACAAGAACAATTGACCAAGATAAACGAAGTAGTTGCAGGTATTACCAAAGCATTTGATGCTGATAGAATTCGTTATAAATACGATACCGATGACAATCGTAGCCCGGGTTGGAAATTTGCAGAATATGAGCTAAAAGGTATTCCTGTAAGGCTGGCTATTGGCCCTAAGGATCTTGAAAAGGGCACCATAGAGGTAAGCCGCCGCGATACCCGGACCAAGGAATTTGTACCTATGGATGGCATACAGAAATATGTAAAAGATATGCTTGCAGAAATAAGTACCAATCTTTTCAAGAAGGCCGAAGAGCTTCGTACAGCTAACAGCCACAAGGTTGATACGTACGAGGAATTCAAAGAGGTATTAGATAAAAAGAGCGGATTTGTCTGGGCACATTGGGATGGCACTTCAGAAACTGAAGAGAAGATAAAAGAAGAGACCAAGGCCACCATCAGGTGCATACCATTGAACAATACTTTGGAAGAAGGAAAATGCGTTTATTCAGGCAAGCCATCTAAACAAAGAGTTATATTTGCTAAAGCATACTAGAGGATTTCATGGATAAATTGCAGCCACAGGAACTGATACTTAAATTACTTAAGGAAAAGACCGTTGTTCAACTGGATGTTAGGAATAGGACTGAGGAAACCTTCAAGATCATAAAACAGGTATTGGCTGAATTGGCACATACACTTGCAAAAAGTGCAACTGCCCTCGACAAGCGAATAAAGATAGAATACAAAGAGCGCAATGAGTTTGAGGTGATGTTTACCATTGCCGAAGACGTGCTTATATTTTATATGCAGTCGAACGTATTTACCTTCGACCGTGCTCACCCTGTTTGGCAAACCTCTTATTTAAAGAAAAATGAAGCCAATGCATTTTGTGGCTCTATTGGTGTATACAACTTCTTGTCTGATTCATTTAAATACGACCGCGCCAACGACCTGGGTTACCTTATTGCCCGCATATTCATTAACCAGGAACTACACTATTTTGTAGAAGGTAAACGTCAGTTGGGTTTCCTTTACAATAATTTTTCCACTGCTGTACTTGATAAAGCAGCTATCTCCGACATTATAAACTCAGCAATACTCTATACACTCGACTTCAGTTTATTTGTTCCTCCTTTCGACAATGTAAAAGAAGTTAGCGTATCGGTTATGGAAGAAGAAGCCAACAAAATGCAGATGCAAACGGGCAAACGCCTTGGCTTCCGATTTGGGGCAGATAATGATCAGATCAAGTAGGCCTCACAGAGGCGTCCTTAACCTTATCTACTATTCTTTTATAAACTTCATTTGTTGCACTGAAGTCTTAGATTTTATTGCAACAAAATAAACACCTGGAGTTAAGCCTGATACATTCAAACTAATTAAAGAGCCTATATTCACTTCAGCACTTTGCGCCATAATTATTCTGCCCGTAACGTCGGTTACACTTATTTCGGCAAGGCCTGCTTGCGAATAATTGAATTTTACATTCAACATTTGTTCCGCAGGATTTGGATATACTTTAACAGCATCACTATTTACATTTATGCTATTAATACCAGTTACATTATTGCTCTGCTTGTTACTGCGGGTTGAGATTACGTTAGGGGAGAAAGGCTGTGCAGTAGGATTACAAGGCACCGGATTTACGGCTTCTACCTGGTACGAGACAGCAACGCCTGTTGGGTAACAAGTAGCATCGGTCCATGACGTGTTACCAAAACTTACTGAATCCTTCACTTTCCATCCTGTATTTGCACTGTCTCTCAAAATGCGGTATTGCGCTATAGAGAACCCGATATAGTCATTCCAGATGAGATTGTAACCACAGGGTGATGCAGGCCCAATAGCCACGTGTATAGTTTGATGGAGCGGGCTCAGAGCACTCTCCGTGCCACAGGTATCAACGGCCGAAAGTTTATACTTATACGAAGTTGTATTTGAATTGATTCCATTTGTAGTATCAGTATAAACACTATATGCAATGTATGGTAGACTTGCTATATGTACGTATGATGATGCAATCTCGCGGTATATTCTGAAACTATCAATAGCGCCATGAGCAGGCTTATCCCATATAATTACATTTTTAGTAGAAGTAGAATCAACACTTACCATGCAAATATCAACAATCGGAACTGAGTCTTTAACAACATTAATATTTGATGTAGACTTACAGCCTTTGGAATCGGTAACAGTTACACTATATGTATTACTTTTATTTACAACTATAGTATCATATGTCCCACCATTGCTCCAATTGTAAGTAAATGGTGATGCACCGGAGTCTATCGCCGACAATATATCTTTACCCTGGCATATCCTGGACTCACCACTTATTGATACCGTTGGGTGAGGGTTTACCTGAATATACGATGTCTTAATCAAACTATCAGATCCTGCAAGGTTACTTTCTTTAAGCTTTACAGTATACGTACCCGGACTATTATACAATACCGTAGGATTTTGTACTTTAGATGAAGCCGGAGTACCTCCTGTAAATGTCCAGTTCCACTTTGTAGGGCCGTTAGTTGAATTATCAGTAAAGTGTACACTATCACCAGTACATACGGCCGAATTATTAGCCGTAAAATTTATTGCCGGAAGTTTAATATACGTGACCTTACGAATTCGTACGTTCCCTTCATCTGATATAAATATATTACCTGATGAATCTACTGCAACTCCCCACGGATCAAATAATTTTGCGGTATCTGCCAATCCACCATCACCAGAAAAACCATTATGCTGGCCAATTCCGGCTATAGTAGTTATTTTACCAGTAGACTTAGTTATTTTACGAATACAATGGTCGCCCTGATCGGCAATATAAATATTGCCATACTTATCTAACGTTACCTGGGCAGGGTATTCAAATCCTGCTGATGTAGCCGGGCCGCCGTCACCTGCAAATCCATAAGTACCATTACCGGCTATGGTATGAATTATCCCGGTCGATTTTGTTATTTTGCGAATACAATTATTATTCATATCGGGCACATAAATATTACCCGAATCATCCACTGCTAAGCCATAAGGATATCTAAACTCAGCAGAATCTGCAGGGCCTCCATCACCCGAATAACCCAATTTACCATTACCCGCAATAGTATTTATTATGCCGGTTGCTTTCGTTACTTTCCGAATGCGTTGATTAATACAATCGGAAATATAAATATTCCCTGAATCATCCAACGCTACACCCGAAGGTGATGCCAATTTTGCATTGATAGCCAATCCGCCATCACCGGAGAAACCTCTACCAGTACTATCTCCCGCTATAGTGGTAATAACTCCCGTTGAAAGAGTTAATTTACGAATGCGATTGTTACTTCCATCGGCAACATAAATATTGCCAGAAACAGCATCAATGGCAATTGAATAGGGTTGATTCAGGGTTGCTGAAGTAGCAGGCCCACCATCCCCTGAAAAATTACCCGGATTACCACAACAGTTACCACTTCCTGCTACAGTAGTAATTATACCCGCAGATGCCGTGATCTTCCGGATACGATTATTTGAATAGTCAGCTATATAAATATTCCCTGAAATATCCACTGCAAGGCTTCCGGGACTGGAAAACTTACAAGTATCGGCAAGACCTCCATCACCATAATATCCATATATACCGCTACCGGCAATAGTATTTATAATACCCACCTGCGCATTTAACGATAAAGCAAAGAACAAAGCAGCTAAAACGCTTATTCTGTTTTTCAGGTTTTTCAATTTGAGTGGAGTAAATATTTTCATGAGATAAAATTTGTATCGTTAAAGGTATTTCTTTTTTAATTAATGCCGATGATGTTCATCATTCCATTTTATTTATTGCGGCAACCCGCTCCAAATCAATTAATTTACACCTTTAACTGACCTGGCTTATTGTAAACAACAAAAAAATTCAATAACTAATAAATTACCATTGATACGTAAAACCATAGTTTTGAACTATGGAATCAATGAACGTTTCAGTCCGCGAAATAACCCAACAAGATATTCCTCTTATTACTCAATATTGGCTGGAAGCAGATGCAACATTTATGCAAGGTATGGGCGTTGACATGAGTAAAATGCTCACCAAAAAGCAATGGCACGAAATGCTAAGTGAGCAATTAAGTCAACCCTATAATGAGAAAAAATCATATTGTATTATTTGGCAGCTTAATGGTAAAGCTATAGGGCATAGTAATGTAAACAAGATAATATTCGGAGAAGAAGCCTATATGCATCTGCACTTATGGAATACATCAGTAAGAAAAAAAGGAATGGGCACCGAATTAGTGAAAATGACCTTGCCTTATTTCTTTAAAAACCTACAACTAAAGAAATTATACTGCGAACCCTATGCCCTCAACCTTGCACCAAACAAAACATTAGAGAAGATCGGGTTTACATTCATAAAGAAGTACACTACTACACCGGGCTTCCTGAACTTTGAGCAAGAAGTAAATAAATGGGAATTAAGCTACGCGCAGTTTAAAAAGGCAACCCAAGGTTAAGCCCGGCAGAAAAAGCAAGCGGGCCGACTACCTCATAACTATAATAATTGTAAATAATTTCATTCGTACCATTACCATTTGCATTTATTCCGTATCCTATACCCACATACATATCGAGAGAAACACTATGCGCAAGTATCCATTGTTTGCCAAAATTCAGCATAACAGCTAACCCTGAATACTGGTTAGTGCCGCCCATTGAATACTGATTAGTACTAAAAGCCGAAAAAATAACCTCAGGCTTAAAATAACCACCCTGCATAGAATTATAACGTAAGGTACCGACTGAAACAAAATCGGGTGAGAAGAACAACTTTGGCCCTACTTCTATAAACATACCACTTGTTGTATAAGGATTACGATTGCCATATGAATTGCTGGTTACACTAGGGCCAATAATTCCGATTTGAGCCGATAGAACCACATCAGTACCTAATAACTGGTCATAACCAAAAGATATATGCTGGTTCAATAGTGAGAAAAAACCAAAACTTATCATATGTTTCTTTAATTTTATGGCAGAAGCATCCTTCCCATAATCAACAGGCCCGGTTGCTGGAGCTGCCGTAGCAGCAGGAGCGTTTTCCCTTGCTTGAGAAAAAACATTAGTAGAGAAGATAAGAATTACAGCAACCGCAAGGTATTTCTTACTAAAATGAGTGAGTGTATTCATGGTGATTGATAAATGGTTTAGTGTAAAGATAACAAATTGCCCGTAAAAGACAAAGTATCTTTACACTAAAATTCTATCAGCGAACTCTGTGAGCTTTATTAAAGCGCTCCCTCGTCGTATGCCTTTTCACCGTGCAATGCGGTATCTAAGCCTGCATCTTCTTCAGCTTCTGAAACCTTCACCTTTGTTATCTTATCAATTAAAAATAACATAGCATAGGTAAACAAGAAGGCATAGACACAGGCTATTAATACTGCAGCAACCTGCTTGCCAAAAAATGCAGTACCTCCCAGCATAAGGCCATCGGCGCCCGAAGGATTCATAGCCTTCGATGCAAATACACCCAGCAAAATAGTGCCTATACAACCACCAATGCCATGCACACCCCAAACATCGAGGGCATCATCCCAGCCCATTTTATTTTTAAGGTGAACAGCGAGGTAACAAACTACGCCCGATAGGATACCTATCATTACCGCTGAGGGAAGTGAAACAAAACCCGCCGCAGGTGTAATAGTAGCAAGGCCGGCAACAGCACCGGTAAGGAGACCTACAAATTTTGGTTTCTTTTGCATGCTCCACTCAATAATAAGCCAGGTAATAGCCGCAAACGAAGCGGCCACATCTGTATTTATAAAGGCAAGGCCAGTAATAGCATTCACATCTAAAGCACTACCGGCATTAAAACCATACCATCCAAACCACAACAAGCCGGTTCCAATAGCAATAAGCGGTATACTGTTGGGCGGAGACATAGTATCTCTTCGTTTACCTACATAAATTACCGATGCCAGTGCTGCAAATCCTGCTGTAGCATGAACAACTATACCACCGGCAAAATCTAACACTCCCCACTTAGCCAATATGCCACCACCCCATACCATGTGAGCAAACGGATAGTATACCAATACCTGCCACAACACTAAAAACAATAAGTACGATTTAAAGGTTACACGGTTAACAAAAGCACCCGTAATTAAGGCCGGTGTTATAATGGCAAACATCATCTGGTAAGCTATAAAAACAAATTCAGGCATTTTATGGTTGCCCGGGAATGGTGTATTCAGGTCTACACCACTCATAAACGCTTTATCGAGGTTACCTATTATACCACCCATTGCATCTCCGCTAAAGCAAAGCGAGTAGCCGCATACAAACCACATAATGGTAGTAATACCCATTGATACAAAACTTTGTATCATAATTCCGAGAATGTTACGCTTACCCGCAAGGCCGCCATAAAAGAAAGCAAGGCCCGGGGTCATTAACATTACAAGGCTTGTTGCCAAAAGCATAAAGCCAATTGTGCCGGTGTCGAATCCTACGTTGTTCATGTGTTGTTGTTTTAGGGTTGTTGTTTATTTTATTGTTTTAAAACCAGATTCCAAGTGTAATTGCAAGTTCACCTCTTTTATTTACAAATTTACCATCCGTATAAAATATATTCTGTCCTTCATCCATATTCAACTGCCTGCCCTCGAGCCTTATGTAAGAACTTACAGTAGGTTTAAATTCAGTGCCAAGTGTTATGCCACCCATAATATACCCGGTAAGATATCCATTGGCATCAACAATAGTACCCGTAAGAAAACCACTGGGGTCATTAAAAATTTCTCCGCGTGTATAAATACTCCAGGGCTTTGTAAACTGGTATTTGAGTGTAAGTATATAACTATTTATAATTGCGGCTTTGGTAGAATCAGATAACTTGGAATGCTGCTGGGTTATAATATCCATTCCGGCTAAAACAGTAAGTTTTTTAAAGAAAGTATAAGTAAACACCAGGTTATTTAAAAAGCGGGTATGCGAAACGTGAACATTATCGGGTGTATCGTCGCTTATAAAATTGTTATATGCTATACTGCCCTTATCACCCAAAGCATAAGAGACAGCAAGGCCGGCAGCTTTATTTTTATTTACTCCCACAAATTGATTATACCCGTTAACCAGGTAAAGTGCCACCTGGAATTTCTCATTGGGCCGATAGGTGAGCCTGCCACCTGCCTGCCACCATGGCTCATAAAATGTAATTATAGAAATAGAACTTGCAATGTTGTCTTTAGGTAATAATGCTTCGGTTCCTATATGTGTTTTAAAAAATCCACCATCTACCCATAAGTTTTTACAAAGCTTAACCCCTGCATAAGCTTCCTGAATATAATTATATACCGGGGACCATGCAGCAGTAGGTATATCACCGGCATGTAATGTTATGGCCGATCTTATTTTAGATGAATTATATTGCATAGACACTTGTGCAATATTTACACCAAATGTATTAGAACGAGGCGATGAAGCCGGAAACTTCTGAAACTTGCCTGAACCAACTGAGTCAGTATAAGTGGCATAGTATGTATCTATATACGCACCTAATTTAAATGAAGATGAATCTTTTTGAGCGGCGGCAAGCATGCATTGCAAACAACTGATGGCTAATAAAAAGTAACTTCTGCCAGACGATTTTCTCAATTCTTACGACTTTGATACTTTCAAATGTAAAAATATATTCCTGATTAGCAAAAGTCAGTGATATGTATCACTTGCTTTAATTCTTAATGGTAACGTCGCCCGATGTAGGATTAAACGTTACACTATATTGCTTTAGGCCAATGGTAGTAGGACCGCTGTTAACGCCTCCATTGGTAAGGTTATAGCTCGATTCACAATCGAGGCAAATGGCAGTGCCGTTGGTTTGAGCTTGTACTATTCCGTTATTATCAGAAATATCATAGGTACAGGTACGATCGAATGCAGCAATGGTACTACTGTTTGTACGTGAAAGTATAATACCCCTGTACCCTCCGTTGGCATAAGCCTGGCCACCTACAGTTTTTAAATTGGTATAGGGCGCGTTATTAATATTTATAGTAACATTAATAGCAACGTAAGGCACATTGCTACTTATATCAGGGTTATTACCCTTGCTACAGGATGAAAACACCCCTATGCTTACTGCAATAAAAGCAAATAACAATTTTATAAAGCCACCTCTTTGCATATACCAAAGATAGGCAAATAAATGCTTTTTATCTGTGGTGATTTGATACTTTTATTAGTTTTGCTCTAATAAACCACATTATTTCTATTAACCATTAATCATCACTCTATGAAAAAACACTATTTTAAAAGTGCATTGGCATTGCTGTGCTTTAGCCAATTATTATCAACACAATTGCATGCGCAGGCATGGTCAGCATTAGGGACCGGCACAAACAATATAGTATTTGCCGAATGCACCTATGGCACTAATGTAATTGCAGGCGGAACCTTTACAAGTGCAGGTAGCGGAGCTGCAAGCGATATAGCACAATGGAACGGAACCACCTGGTCGACTGTTGGAACAGGTATAGGTGGCGAAGTAGATGCACTTTGTATTTATAATGGCAATCTTATTGCAGGCGGATATTTTACCACTGCAGGTGGTGCCTCAGCAAGCTACATCGCGCAATGGAATGGAACATCGTGGGCACCACTGGGTACCGGGGTAAATAACCAGGTAATGTCGCTTTGTGTTTATAACGGTAACCTTATTGCCGGAGGTAACTTTAACCAGGCAGGAGGCAATCCGGCAGAAAACATAGCGCAATGGAACGGCACTACATGGTCGGCTATGGGAACAGGTACTAACGGCTTTGTAAATGCTATGATTGTTTATAATAATAATCTTATAGTAGGTGGCTCCTTTCAAATGGCCGGTAGTGGTGTTGATAGTAATATTGCCATTTGGAACGGCACAACATGGTCGGGCATTGGAGGGGGAGTAAATTTCCCGATCTATGCATTGACCATTTATAATGGTAACCTGGTAGCGGGTGGAGACTTCAGTACGGTAAATGGTTTGGCTGCCGCCAACATAGCTTCCTGGAATGGAACCAGCTGGTCAGCATTTGGTTCAGGAATGGGTGGGCTTGATGTTCATGCCCTTACTGTGTATGGTGGCAATTTAATTGCAGGCGGCGTGTTCACTTCGGCTAATGGCGTTAGCGCCAATCACATAGCGCAGTACGATGGTACAAAGTGGTCCTCAATGGGTGCCGGAGTGGGCTCTTCGTTTGTAGGCTGCGTATATGCTTTTACAAGCTTAAACGGGTATTTATATGTAGGGGGCAATTTTACCAATGCCGGCTCAACAGCAACCAATTATATTGCCGGCTGGAAAGGCCCTAATGGAGTTATTACTCTTCAGGAAAACAGTTCAGTAAATGTTTACCCAAACCCAACTGGTGGTATTTTAACTGTATCTGAACAAAACATATCGGGAAACACTGAAATTGAGCTATTTAATTTGTTAGGTGAAAAGCTAAGCGAGTCAAAATTGAGCCTTAACTCAAACACAGAAATCAATATTGCAAATCAGCCAACCGGTATTTATTTTTATAAGGTTATTGACGAAAATAACAATACGATTTCAGAAGGCAAGCTAATAAAAGAATAATTTCTTCTTTTATCATTAAGTAAGAGCCCCGCACTATTGCGGGGCTCTTTTATTAATTATTGTAAAATAGATTTAGTACATTTGAGGTCTATTCAGTAAAAGCACCTCCTGCGTTTCCAGAGAACTCTCTGTTTCTAAATCACACCGGGCGCCTTCATTCTATAGGAATAATTCGGGCCTGTACATTAATTTATAAACGCTTTTACTTTTACCATGAGCATACTCAGATACAATGCAGATATTAAGTCTATAACATATATGGCAATAACCACGGCGCTGCTTATCATTCAATGGAACCTTAGCACATTCAACCCTTATTTATTCTCACTGTGCTTATTTATGTCGGTAATAGTTGCAGTTATGGCGCACAATCATAACCACCTACCTATATGGAAGAACAAAACACTAAATATACTTACTGACTGGTGGCTTACCTGCTTTTATGGATTCCCGGTGTGGGCATGGGTACCCACTCACAATAAGAATCACCACAAATTAAATAATAAAGAAGGTGACTATACCATTACGTACCGTATAAGCGAAAGGAATAATCTTTTCACACTACTCACCTACCCTTCTATAAGCGGATACTTTCAGCAAATTGTACTCAGAGCTTACCTAAAAGAAGTGAAGGTAAAATCGAAAAAGCAATATTACTTATGCATAGCACAAATAGTTGTACTTATAGTATTTGTAGGCGCAGCCCTGTTATTGAGCTGGAAAAAGGCACTACTCTATATTATTATTCCGCAACAAATGTCTACGTTCAGTGTGTTGAGCTTAAACTACCTTCAACATGTTCATGCTGATGAAGAATCTGAAACCAACCACTCAAGAAATTTCGTTGGGTTCTTTATTAATTTCTTTCTGCTTAACAACGGATTACATACAGTACATCATGATAAGGCAGGGATACACTGGAGCAAAGTACCGGCAGAGCATGAAAAAGTTAAACACCTTATTGCCCCTGAATTAATTGAAACCAATTTCTTCTGGTACATAGCCAGGGTTTATTTCCTGGCATTATTCATTCCAAAATTCCGCATGAAATCAAAGCGTCAGCTCAAAATTGAAAACATTCCCGGCTGATCGGGCAATGGTTATTCATTATAAAAGAAAAAGCCCCGCAATATTGCGGGGCTTTTTCTTTCCGTAGCCCGTAGGAGAATCGAACTCCTGTTTCCAGGATGAAAACCTGGCGTCCTAACCCCTAGACGAACGGGCCAAACTTTTTTTGGAGGTGCAAATGTAAAAAAAAATGAATTACAACTTATTAAATATTGAAATTTTCCCTCAATCCTATTGGGTTTCCTGTTTTACAGGCAATTCAGGCCACTTACTGTATAACATAAGGTAACCCTTTAGGATGCTTTGGATTCATGGTAGTTGTGGTAGTATGTTTCGGAGGGTTGTAGTCGGAACTTGACTTTAAGTCACTATATTTCGAATATATCTCCTTTCTCACCAAATTTCCATCCGTATCGTAGTATGTCCACTTACCTGTTTTTGTGTTCTTTCTACTCCAATCTGCATCATGCAATCGGTAATGACCCGTGGCTTTAGGTGAAGCATCTTCGTAATAATCAAATTCCCAGTATCTTTTTAAGTGTTTTGTATAATAGGTACGGCGCTTTATATTGCCGTTCTTATAATATACAACCACTTCGTAGCGGGTTTTGAAAAGGTAAGTGCCTTCATTAACCTGTACAGCAAGTTTACCTGAATCATCGGCATAAAGTAAGTTATACATTTTAGAATGGAATGCCCCACCAGGAAGGGAATCAATACACCGCAATATTTTCAAATCGCTTACAGTGGTATCATATTTAACAGGAATTATATTGAGTTTGTACTGCCCTGTATTATTTAAACCCACAAACATTTTATGCTTTACCTGTGCATTACATACTTTAACACACACTATCAGCGTTAATATAAAAAACAGCTTCTTTGTCATCTTACAAAAATGTGGTGTAAAAGTACCTAATTCGCTTTACTGTAAACAGCGTCTATCAACACGAACAGGTTGAAAACTTTCACTATGGCAGAAAAGCCCGGCAAGGGCTACTCTTAACTTTGCTTTCCTAAATATGTTCCAAGGTATGCATTACCGGTTTCTCCTGATTGCTTTATTAGGTTTGTTTTCGCTGCAAGGTATTTCTCAGCAAACACAGGCATATAATGAACCTGATGCTACTTTTGAAAAAGCACGTGAGCTATTTGATGCACAACGCTACTCTGCTGCCGAACATTTATTTGAACAAGTAGCCAAACAAAGCGATGAGCAATCGAACATGCGAATAGATGCAGATTACTATGCTGCAGTTTGCTCTATGTACCTGTTTCACGATGATGCTGAAAGGCGCATGACCACTTTTATTGAAGAACACGGACAAAGTCCTAAGGTAAAGAAGATAGATTTTTTATTGGGCAGCTATGCCTTCCGTAAGCGCAAATTTAAAGAAGCTATTGCATGGTATTATAAGGTGGAACCGGGTAACCTTGATAAGGATGAAGTGCAGGAATTCTATTACAAAAGAGGTTACTCTTGTTTTTATGTAAACCGTTACGATTCGGCCAAGACAGATTTTGCTGAAGTAATGAGTGCCGGTAATTCTTATTCTCCTGCAGCCGACTATTACTATGGCTATATTGCTTATAAACAAAAAAATTACCAGACTGCCATTAACTGTTTCAGCGCACTAAAACACGACCCTCGCTTTGGTTCGGTAGTACCTTATTACATAGCACAGCTTTATTATCTGCAAGGCGCTTATGATAAAGTGCCTGAATATGTGGTGCCGCTTATCGACTCTGCTAAAAAGCCTGATGCTTTGTTCAATGCTAACCAAACCTATAAACTTATTGGTGAATCATATTACCATCTGCAAAAATATCCCCAGGCTATTCCTTACTACGTAAAGTTTGCCAACGGCGGCAGCCTTGGTGAATCAGAATCATATGAATTAGCTTACAGTTACTACGCAGGAGAAAAATACAAGGATGCTATTCCCTGGTTCCAGTATGCAGCATACGGTAATGATTCATTGGCTCAAAATGCTTTATATTATTTAGCTTGTTCTTATTTAAAGAGTGGCAACAAGCAATCTGCAAGTAATGAGTTTTTGGCTGCCTACAAAATGAAATACGATTCAAAGCTTAAGGAAGATGCCTTGTTCAATTACGCTAAGCTGGCTTATGAAATTTCATACGATCCTTTCAATGAGGCATTGGAAGCATTCAACCAATACCTTACCAACTACCCTAATTCTCCGCATAAAGAAGAAGTGAACCGCTACTTAGTTAATGTTTACTTAGGAACACGCAATTATCCTGCAGCGCTTGAATCCTTAGACAAGATCAAGAACTGGGACAGCCAATTACAATCAGTTTACCAAAAACTTACCTATTACCGTGGTGTCGATCTGTTCAACAACAACCAAATGGGCCTTGCAGCTACTTACTTTGATAACTCTCTCAAGTTCAACTTCGATCAGAAACTTCATTTACAAGCTTATTACTGGAAAGCTGAAGCGCTCTACCGCGAAAAGAAATACAAGGATGCTATCGAGGCCTACGGTAAATATATTGAACAGCCGGAAGCCTTTGGCACCAAAGAATATGCACTATCGGAATATGGTATCGGTTATGCCAATTTCGAAATGAAAGAATACGAAGAAGCCAATATTGCTTTCAGGAAATATGTCGACAAAGAGACAGATGATACTAAGCGATTGAGTGATGCATACAACCGTATCGGCGACAGTTATTTTGTCCGCCGCGATTTTGCATCGAGCATACCATTTTACACCAAGAACGTTGATTTGAATGTGTATGACATGGATTATGCAGCCTACCAAAAAGCTTTGGCACAGGGCGTTATGCATAATCTGCCCGATAAAATTGCAACCTTGGAAGAATTCTTGAAACAATATCCGAAGAGCAGCTACCGATCATCAGCAATGGTAGAACTGGCAAATACATACGAACTAAATGAACAAACCGATAAAGCTTTGGATGAATACCAACTGGTGCTTGACACCTACCCAAACAGCCAGTTTACTAACCATTGCTTATTGCAACGTGGTATGATCTATTTTAACCAGAGCAAGAATGAACAAGCAGAATCTGCCTGGAATGAAGTGGTACGCAGAGATAAGAATTCATCGGATGGAATTGAGGCATTGAACCATTTAAAGATGTTATACACTTCTTCGGGCCAGATCGATAAGATGCAGGATTACTTTAAAACCGTTGGCGTAAACCTTTCTCAGAATACCTTGGATTCAGCTACTTTCTCAGTAGTAAAATCAGAATACCTGGCAGAGAATTACACCAAGGTAGTTCCTGATGTTAACACCTATTTGCAAAAATTCCCGCAAGGGATATTCTCAGGCGAGGCACGCTTCTACAGGGCTGAATGTTTATACAAAGTAAAGAGCATCGATAGCGCCTATACTGACTATGCTTATGTAGTTAAGTTGCCTAAGAGTTACTATACCGAAACCGCTTTAGCAAAAGCATCGAAGATAGCTTATGACAAAAAAGACTACACACAGGCACTGGATTACTTTAACCAGCTATTGCCTATTGCACAGTTCCCTGCAAACCTTACCGGTGCAAAGGTTGGTAAAATGCGCAGCAACTCCTTCCTGAAGAAATACGATGCTACTATTGGTAGTGCTGATACTGTATTGCAAACCCCTCAACTTGACAAACAGATATATGCCGAGGCTGACCTACTGAAAGGCAAATCGTATTTATCTAAAGAGGTCTATGATTCAGCTGAAGAGAATTTTAAACGCGTAGTTACCCTTACCAACAGCGAAATGGAGGCTGAAGCCAAGTATAGCGTAGCCTATATTGAATACCTGAAAGGTGAAATAACCACATCAGAAAAAACTGTGTTTGACCTCGTAAACCAGGAACCATCTTACCCTGCATGGATGGCAAAGGGGTTGATATTATTATCGGATGACTATGTGGCTGCACACGATAACTTCCAGGCTAAACAAACACTGAATACAGTAATAGATAATGCATCAGATACGACCAATGTAAACCTTGCGAAACGTAAACTGAGCATGATGCAAGACAAAGAAAAGAGCGAGATGCCAAAACCTATTCAACCAGATATGGTAATACCTTTCGATAGCGACAGTACCAAGTATAACAAACTGTTCAAACAATAGGCCATGAATATATTTGAAGTTAATAAAGTTTGTAAAGTTCTTAAAGGGTATAAAGTTTTATTGACTTTTGGCTTTATAAACTTTATAACTTTTAACTGTTGGAGCCAGCACAAACAATTCGATACCATTGAATACCGTGTAATGCAACAGGCCAATGCTAATATTAGCAACGGAGCAAAAATAAACAGCAACCCTACTATTGCAGATACAACAAAACCATCGCGCAAGGTTGATTATACTACCATTGGCAGCCAGTTTCCAACTTCTTATACACCTGATGCATTAAAACCGATACAGTTAAAAGGTGAACCGCTGGAGAACTACCAACACTCTATGCTGAACCTGGGCGGGGGCAATTACGGTACACCTTATGTAGAATATTTCTTTAACTCTGTTCGTTCACGCGATTGGGATTATGGTATCCACCTTAACCATCTTTCATCAAGTTATGTTGCCGCTAACGGGTATCCGGCTGATTTTTCTTACAATGATGTAAACCTTTATGGCACAGCATTCCTACAAGACCATACATTTACCGCTAAGGCCGATTTTGACCAGCATGTAGTAAACGATTTTGGTGTTATTCTGCCTAACGACGGGATAGTTGGCCCCTACGCTGCGCCACTTGATACCCGCCAGCGCTATAACTTGTTTGATGGTAAGCTACAATACACCAGCCATTATAAAGATTCGGGTAAGATCCACCACGACATTAAAATGAGTTATTATAACTACCAGGGGCTTTACTTAGATAACTATACAACCACCGAGCAGAATGTTAATGTAAACGCGCACCTGTTTACCTATATAGAAAAACAGAGGATAGATGTAAAGGCGCTGGTACAATATTATAATGAAGACAATATATTGGGAGCTAACCATGCCTGGGACCTTGGGTTGAACCCTTATTTTTCTGCTTCTGAAAAACACTGGGATGCGCACTTAGGTTTGAAAGCATACCTAGATGCAGTAAATGGCGGAACCGATATATTCCCAGACCTGTTGGTACGTTACCACATTGCCGATGATGCCTTAATTATATATGCAGGTATTGATGGTGATAAAGAATACAACAGCTATAAGAGCCTCTCTGCTGAGAATCCTTACGTACAGGATACGGTAAGCAATCTGTATACAAGAACCATGTATCATTTATTCCTTGGTTTTACCGGAAGTATTACCAAAGAAATTACTTACGACATCAATGGTTCACAATCGGAGGTAAAGGGTATGCCCTTTTATGTAACCGATACCAACGAATTCTACCGCAACCGTTTTGCAGTGGTGTACGACAATGTTAAAATTGTTAATGTACATGCCGATATCGGCTACCAGTTGAAAGAAAATGTACGTTTTGTATTGGGTGGCGACCTTTACCAATATATGACCACCGATCAGTTAGAGGCATGGTACCACCCTACCCTGAAGATAAACCTGGGAGGAGAATATAGAGTTAACGAAAAACTGTTACTAAAAACCAACCTGATCTTTGTGAACTCACAATATGCACCCGAATATGTGGATGGAGTGCTTACAGCCAAAACATTGGCCGGTTACCCTGACCTTAACCTGGGAGCCGACTATAAATACAATAAGCTTTTAACTGCATTCCTGAACTTGAATAACCTTGCAAACACTGCATATATGCAGTGGGATAATTACCCTACCCAGCGTTTCAATTTCCTGTTGGGTGTAAGGCTTACATTCTAGATATTACAAAGGTTCCCTGTTCCTGAACCATTTGATCCAGTTCCAGGTTATATATAATAACCCTATTCCGGAGATGATAAAGAATGGCAACTCTGAAAGGGTAATGGGCCCATTACCAAAAGCATCCCTATTTTCCTTAAAAGCAGTCCATGCACTAGGATAAAGCATTAATACAGCCGCCCCGTAAAACATATCTTTCCGTATTATAATGGTGAAGGTTGAAAGCACAAGCAACAATATAGCTACAACAGGAACCAGGGCAAGAAAACTAGATAGGGACATCACACCTGCGTCTTTCACATCAGTTAGTATCATAAACAAGTTAATAGCCATAGGTAGCTTCATGCGCTCTACATCTACAATAAACCCTAAATACGAGACTATTGTGGCAATAATAATAATGATTATAATCCTTGTTTTGTTCTCCATGCTAATACCCTGTCCAATAAAAATATTTTTACAAAGTTACATGAATTTAATACCTTTGTGTACCTTAAAAATTGAGTGTTATGGAATCGACGCTTACACAGCCTAAGAGCCACGATTTAGAGGTTTCTGCAATGGCGGAAAACCTCATCGGGTCAGAGATATTGAAAATTGCAGGAGAGGTTAATGAGAAGATACGAAAAGGTGAAAAGGTTTATAATTTTACCGTAGGTGACTTCAACCCCGAAATTTTTCCGTTACCAAATGAACTGAAAGCAGAGATAATAGCTGCTTACAACAATAATCAATCGAACTATCCACCTGCCGATGGTGTACTTACCCTCAGGCAATCGGTTGCAAAATACCTGTCAACTACCCTCGGGCTCGAATATGCTCCACAATCGGAGATATTGATAGCCGGTGGTTCAAGGCCTATTATTTATGCAGCTTACCGCGCCATATTAAACCCGGGCGAGTATGTTATTTACCCTGTTCCATCGTGGAACAATAACCACTACGTGCATTTAACAGGAGCAAAACCTATAGAGGTTGACGCACTACCTGAAACTAACTTTATGCCTACGGCAGCAGATATTAAGCCGCACATTGGCAAGGCAACTCTTATTGCATTATGTTCTCCGCTGAACCCAACCGGCACCGTATTTACTAAAGAAGGTTTATCAGATATCTGTAAACTGGTTTTAGAAGAGAACAAGCGCAGAGGCCCTGAAAAGAAGCCTGTATATGTATTATACGACCAGGTTTACTGGCAACTTACTTTTGGTGATGTAAAACATTACAACCCTGTTTCCCTTTTCCCTGAAATGCGCGACTACACCATCTTTGTAGATGGCATTTCTAAAGCATTTGCCGCTACCGGCGTGCGCGTAGGATGGGCCATGGGCAACAAGAAAATAATAGATAAAATGAAATCTATTATTGGCCACGTAGGTGCATGGGCACCTAAGGCAGAACAGATTGCCGTTGCAAAATACTTAGACAATACCACTGCGGTAAATACCTTCATGACCAAATTCCGTGGAGAACTGATAGAACGTCTTGACGCATTCCACAAAGGTTTTCAGCAACTGAAGAAAGAAGGTTTTAAAGTTGATTCTATCGTTCCACAGGCTGCTATATACCTAACTGTACAATTCAACCTAACGGGTATGAAAACACCTGATGGCAAAGTAATAAGCAAAGGAGAAGATGTGATGCAGTATATACTCAACGAGGCATCTGTAGCGCTGGTTCCTTTTTATGCATTTGGCGCCTCTACCGATTCTACCTGGTTCCGTGTATCAATAGGCACTGCAGAGATGAAAGGCATTGATGATGTATTTGTGAGATTGAAAGCCGCACTACAAAAGCTTAAAGCATAGTATGAACAAACACCATTATTGCATTATAATGGCCGGGGGCGTGGGCAGCCGCTTTTGGCCCATGAGCAAAACAAAACACCCCAAGCAATTCATTGACGTATTGGGTGTTGGCAAAACGCTTATACAGCAAACCTACGACCGTTTTCATCATATCTGTGCGCCAGAAAATATTTTCGTGGTTACCCATCAGTCGTATAAAAAACTGGTACAGGAACAATTACCCAATATACCGGCCGATAATATTATTTGCGAACCCACACGTAAAAATACCGCTCCTTGTGTAGCATATGCTTCATACAAAATAAGCATGAAGGACCCGAAGGCGCTTGTGGTTGTCGCCCCATCGGACCATTTGATATTGAAAGAAAAGACCTTTATTAAAGCTATTAAAGCCTGCTACGAGAAAGCAGCATCTGAAGATTGCCTGCTTACCATTGGCATACGCCCTATGCGCCCCGACACCGGATATGGTTATATACAGTTTAAAGAATCTCCTATTGCCGAGAAGGATAAACGCATAAAAAAGGTGAAGACCTTTACCGAAAAGCCAGATCATGAGATGGCCGTTTCGTTCATACAAAGCGGTGACTTTTTATGGAACTCGGGCATATTTATATGGAGTGTGGCAAGCATTATAAAAGCTATGGAACACTTTTTGCCCGAAGTAGCCGACTTGTTTAAAGAAGGGCAAAGTGTTTACTATACTGCCGATGAAAAGAAGTATGTAGAGAAAGTATATGCCCATTGTAAAAGCATATCCATTGACTACGGTGTAATGGAAAAAGCAACCAATGTATATGTGCGCAGCTCGGCCATTGGATGGTCTGACCTGGGTACATGGGGTTCGCTTTACCAGCACATACCTAAGGATAAAGAAAAGAATGCTGTTGTAGGCAAGAATGTATTGTTGTTTCAATCGAAGGGCTGCATAGTACACATACCTGATAATAAACTGGCGGTTATTGAGGGACTGGAAGACTATATAGTTGTAGAATCGGGCGATACTTTGCTCATTTGCAAAAAACAGGACGAACAACAGATACGTAACTTTGTTAACGAAGTAAAAGCCCGCAAAGGCGAACGTTTCGTTTAAAAGATTCCTTCGTATTCACCTGTGCTCCTCTCAACAATAATAGCTTCTTCAATTTTTATTTCAGGTATAAAATGAATCTTGGCTTTTATTGAATTTGATATCAGGCAATTGGCCTCTGTTTTTGCAAGTACCTTCTCCGTCTTTTCCTCTAAAGCCTTATCGCTAATTGTAATAATAGGCACAAGGGTTATTTCACTGATAATGTATTTACCATCAACTATTTCCAACTTACCAATAGCTTTTGATTCAAAGGCAACAAAATCAAGCCTTGAATTCTCGGCAATAGCCAGGAAGGTCGTCATAAGGCAACTGTTTACAGCTGCTACCAGCAAATGCTCCGGCGACCATACACCTTCCATGCCTTTAGGGAATTCAGGCGGTGTTGCCACTTCAATGGTATTAATTAAGGTTGGAGAACTCATGATACCCTTACGATCCATTTCCCATTTAAGGTCTACCTTGTAATAATGCTCTGCGTTTTTCATATTCCCGGTTTTATTTACTGTATTGTTTTAATTTACCCCACGACCCTGCGTTATGAACGTTTGTATACCCCTTTTGTTCAAGCAAACTCTTGGCAGAACTGCTCCTCATACCCGATGCACAACAGGTAATTATTATTTTATCCTTGTCTTTAAGCTTGGTAAGATTGTTGCCTAACTGGTCAAAGCGGAATATTCAAAGAGCCTTAACATGGCCCGATTCATATTCGCCCTTGGAACGTACATCTACAATAATGGCGCCATCTTTTATCAATTGTCCATAATCAACACTTGATTCTGGCTTAAACAGGAATTTAATTTTCTCGAACATCTGTGTATATTTTAAAGATTAGTAATCAGGCTTGGGCTTTTTTGTTCTTTGTGCTTAAGCCAAACATTAAGTATATGGGGCAAACACTTATAAAGCTGGTTATTATAAAAATACCCGCTATAACCAATAACACAATTGCAACTGTACCACTTATTTGATTGGTGTAATAAAGCGCAATAATTGCAAGCGCCACTAAGAACCTTATTACCCTGTCGATTGAACCTATATTCTTTTTCATATTCTTTAATTTTAATACAAAGATTGTCTGTTCAAATCATTTTTACCATGATGTAACCCACTCTATCAGAATGATTTATCTCATAGCTTAAACATACAAGGAGAAAATGGTTTGTTAACTCAATTCATTATCGTATTTTTGCGATATTAAAGTAAAAGTATGGGCACAGCCAAGTTAGAAGAGTTCACCATTAAGGATAATAAGATAGCGCAGTATGCCAAGGCATTGGCGCATCCTGCACGTGTTGCAATTCTTCAACTATTAGTTAAGAAACAGGCCTGCATTTGCGGCGATATTGTAGATGAGATACCTCTTTCACAATCTACTGTATCTCAACACTTAAAAGAACTAAAAGAAGCAGGGCTCATTAAAGGTGAGATTGAGGGAAAAAAGGTTTGCTATTGCATCAATGAGGAAGAATGGAATATAGCACGGAGTTATATGTCAACCTTTTTTATGCCTATAGTGAACAACGATAAGTGCTGTTAAAAAATTTGCCTCTTAATATCGAACTATTACGATTTAATGAAAAAAGCAGTAGCAGAACTTGTTGGAACATTTGCATTGGTGTTTTGCGGTACCGGCGCTATTGTAATGGACCAGGCATCGGGCGGAGGGGTGACACATGTAGGTGTAGCGATTACTTTCGGGCTTATTGTATTGGCAATGATATATGCACTGGGTGATATATCCGGCGCGCATCTTAACCCGGCCGTGTCAATTGGCTTTATGATTGCAGGCAGGCTTCAAAAAACTGAAACAGCAACTTATATAACAGCCCAATTAACCGGAGCTTTTTTGGCAAGCTTGACATTAAAATTCATGTTCCCTCAAATACAAAACTTAGGTGTTACCATGCCTGCCGGAAGTGATATGCAATCATTTGTACTTGAAACCATACTTACATTCTTCCTCATGTTTGTAATTATGAATGTATCTACAGGGCCAAAAGAAAAAGGCATAACAGCAGGCATTGCGGTATCATCTGTGGTTGGGCTTGAGGCCATGTTTGCAGGGCCCATTTGCGGCGCATCTATGAACCCTGCACGCTCTATTGCCCCAGCAGTTGTATCGGGCAACACTGACTACTTATCGCACCAATGGATATACCTAGCCGCACCAATATTGGGTGCCATTATTGCAGTATTAGTTTTCAAGTTCATAAAACCCAATCATACTAATTAACATCATCATGGCTAAAACAAGAGTCCTTTTTATGTGCATTCACAATTCAGCCCGCAGTCAAATGGCAGAGGCATTCCTCAACCAGATTGCAGGCGATAAATTTGAAGCTGAAAGTGCGGGCCTCGAACCCGGAACCTTAAACCTATTGGTGGTACAGTCAATGCATGAAGTAGGAATAGATATTTCTAGTAATGCAACAAAGGATGTATTTGAATTCTTTAAGCAAGGCAAACACTTCGACTATGTAGTTACTGTATGCGATGAAGCCAGTTCTGAGAAATGCCCTTTCTTCCCTTCACAACGAAAGAAACTCAATTGGTCCTTCAAAGATCCATCTCAATTTGTGGGAACTATAGATGAGAAACTGAGAGAAGTACGTAAGGTGCGCGATGCCATTAAAAAGAAAGTGGAAGAGTTTGTAGCTGCTGAAATAGCAAAACCTTTGATCTCTTAGTGATAATATAAGTCATCTGTCCTGAGCCTGAGATAACGGCGCATTGCAAAGAATGTGCTGAAGCCCGATATAAATATACCCAGGAAGAATATCAGTCCACCTATTATTAAATAGGTTTTCAAATCATGTAGCTGTACCAGGTCAAGGTCTGTCATTTCAGATTCTGCTCCATGAATGGTGGCCAATATCATTACCAACGAAATTAAGGCAGCATAAATACCGTGTAGCATGCTCCTTAGTAGGAACGGGCGGCGGATGAAACCCTGTGTTGCACCAACCAATTGCATGGTTTTGATAAGGAAACGCTTTGAATAAATGGTAAGGCGTATGGTATTATTGATAAGCGCCAAAGCAACCAGTAATAGTAATAACCCAAACCCCGCCATAACCAGTGTTATCTTTTTCAAGTTGCGGTTCATGGAATCAATTAATGAACTCTGGTATATCACCTCTTTTACTTCGCTATAGGCCGAGAATTTCTTTTCTATCCACTTAATGCTGTCGCTGTTCATATATTCAGCTTTCAAATGGACGTTAATAGAAGCAGGCAGTGGGTTGTAACCTATTAAAGCTTCGGGGTCTTCCTTAGGATTAACCTTCATCAATTGTTTTAAGGCTGAATCTTTGCTTATATATCCAGTGCTCTTTACATATGGCGAAACATCCAACAGTTTTTGCAATTTAGAAGCATCGGCCTCCTTCACATCTTTATTTAAAAACAACATTACATTAGCTTGTTCCTTAACCGAACGGCTTATCTTTTGCCAGTCGAGTATTAACAAGGCTAAAAGGCCCAAAATGAACAGCACCAGCGATATACTTACCACTGTGGTAATAGATGCTGAACGAAGCCTGTTTATAATTGGGTTTGGAGCCATTATATGTATTTACGCAACGAAATTACGTATTAAGAACAATGAGATTTAGGCATTTACCTATATAATATTAACAAGGATATGCCAATAAACTACAAACCTTGCTTAGCCTAACTGTTAAGATACAGGTATTACTATTTTACTACTTTAGTCAAATAAAATTTGTAACCCTAAACCCTAAATAAAACCCTATGAAACCGAACATTGAAATTTCTGACAAGAACAGGCAAGTTGTTGCCGACATTTTGAACACCTTATTGGCCGATGAGTATGTGCTTAGCACCCAAACCCGCAATGCGCACTGGAATATTGAGAGCAGTAATTTTATGGAAATGCATAAGTTCTTCGAAAGTCAGTATGGAGAACTGGATGAGATACTTGACGAAGTAGCCGAACGCATTCGTTCTATTGGCCATAATTCATTAGGCACGCTGAGCGATTTTTTAAGTGTAACACGCATTGATGAAAGCAAAGAACTAAGCAATGCAAAGAAAGCTATTCAAACATTACTTGCAGGCCATGAAACTATTATTAAAGCCTTAAGAAAAGAAATTAATACTGTTTCTGATAAACATGAAGACCTTGGCACAGCAGATTTTATGACCGGCCTTTTGAAACAGCATGAGAAAATGGCCTGGATGCTAAGGTCTCACCTGGCATAAACTAAATAGCAGGAAGTAATTCAGATGCAGGCAGTGCCCCGTTAAGGTATTGCTGTAACTGTGTGCATGCTATTTGAGCAAATTCATTAAATACTTCCTCCACCGTCCAACCAATGTGTGGGGTAAGTATTACATTATTTAATGAACGTAAAGGTGAATCGGCTGCGAGTGGTTCGTGTGTATAAACATCGAGCCCTGCAGCTGAAAGCGGACCGTTCTTTAATGCATTTACCAGTGCCTGTTCATCTATAATTGCACCACGTGATGTATTGATGAGAACAGAATCTTTTTTCATTTTCTGCAGGTGCTCTGCATTCATAAGCCCTGTCGATTCGGGCGACAAACGCAGGTGAATGCTAACTATGTCACTCGTGCTCAGTAATTCATCCAATGGCAACCTTGGAATATCATTTGAAGGTTGAGCAGAACTACCCGGCCTTGCCCATGCCACCACTTCCATATTAAAGGCAGTCCTGGCGATATGTGCCACGCGTGTACCATGCCTGCCGAGGCCCAATAAGCCAAGTCTTCGTCCGCTTAAAGTCCGGCCCGTTACCAACGGCCATTCACCTTTATGCATAGCCTGCTGCGCCGTCGGCACCTTATGCATCAGGCCAAGCATCATGGCAAAAGTAAGTTCAGGTACTGATATTAAAGGAGCCTTAACCCTCCTGCCCAATGCAATTAGTATTCCACGCTTTTGTGCAGCTTTTTGATCTATATGGTAAGCATGGCCGCCTGTTTGTAATAGCAGTTTGAGATTAGGCAATCGCTTAAATACATCTTCAGTTAAAGTAGTACGTTCACGCAAAGCCATGAGAAAAGTCACATCTGCTAATTGCTCATCAGAAACAGAAGCGATTGGCTCGTGCAAAAACTTTATTTCAACAATATCCTGTAGTTCTTTCCAACAAGGGTTTTTGGCAATCTGCCCCTCCCAATCGTCAAGTATCAGCAATACAGGTTTCACACTGTCAAATATAAAACAATAGTTAAAAACATTACCTTAGTTTTTTATTAAATCCACATTAAGCATGAAAAAAGCAGAAATCATTATCGGCATAGTAGGGTTACTTGCAATAGTTATGAATTTACTACTGTTCACAGGCGCCACCATACTTACTGTTCTTAGCCTTTCCTTGCTTTCTTGCTTTTATATGTATCTGGGTTTTGCACTCTTTAATGGGGTACGGCTCAGTAATATAACCAAGAAAGAAAGTTATGCAGGTATAGGAACACCCCGAACAATAGGTGCTGTAGGAACAGGCCTTGCACTGTCGCTGACAATTATCGGCATATTATTTAAATTTCAGTCGTATCCCGGTGCTTCATTTAACCTTAGTATTGGCCTTATTTCACTTGCAGTTGTTACATTGGTAGGGCTGATCAAGTACATTAAAACCAGGTCGGCTTTTTATATCGGTATTTTTAAACGTGTAGCTATTTTTGGTGTATTGGGCTTAACCTTTTTATATACTCCTAAAACCGTCATTATTGATTTTAAATACAGAAACCATCCTGCCTATCTGAATGCTTTAAAATTGGCAATGGAGAACCCCGACAATAAAGAATTATGGGAAAAGGCTGATGAAGAGCGAGAAATACTATATTCGGGAGACGATAGTACAGCTATCAGAAAATATTACCAGACGAGAAGGAATAGACAGAAATAAAGGGAATAATTCATAAATTTGTAAGATAAATTTAAGCTATGCCTATATATCACGAACTGGGTAAAATACCTCACAAGAGGCATACCGCTTTCAAAAAAGCGAACGGTATATATTATTACGAGGAATTATTTGGTACCGAGGGCTTTCATGGCATGTCTTCTTTGCTATATCATATTAACAGGCCTACACAGGTAAAGAGCATTGGTAAAGCCATTGATGTGGCCCCTAAAATAGCAGTCGAGAATAATATCAGGGCTATGCTCTTAAAAGGTTTTGATGTGAAACCTACAGACGATTTCTTAAAGAGCCGCACAGTATTATTAGCCAATAGTGATGTGCACCTGGGGCTTGCTGCTCCACGCAAGTCTATGACCGATTATTTCTATAAAAATGCCGATGCCGATGAAATGATATTTATACATAAAGGCAAGGGCATATTGTATACTTTATTAGGCCAGTTACCTTTCGATTATGGCGACTATCTTATCATTCCGCGTGGTATGATATACCAGATAGAATTTAAGAGTACCGATAACCGCATTCTTTTCTTAGAATCATTTACACCTATTTACAGCCCTAAGCGTTACCGCAACGAATTTGGGCAATTGCTTGAGCATTCTCCTTATTGCGAACGCGATATACGCCGCCCAAAAAAGTTGGAGACCATTGACAAAAAAGGTGATTTTACTATTAAAATAAAGAAAGGCGGCAAACTGCACGATGTAGTTTATGCTTATCATCCCTTCGATGTTGTTGGATGGGATGGATTTAATTACCCTTACGCTTTCTCTATTCACGATTTTGAACCTATTACCGGCCGGGTACATCAACCACCACCTGTACACCAGACATTTGAGACAGCCACTTTTGTTGTATGTTCTTTCTGTCCGAGGTTATATGACTATCACCCCGATTCAGTGCCTGCACCATACAATCACAGCAATATAGATTCAGATGAGGTGTTGTATTATGTTGATGGCGATTTTATGAGCCGTAACGATATTAAGCAAGGCTATATAACCCTTCACCCTAAGGGCATACCACACGGACCTGCACCGGGAGCAATGGAGCGCAGTATAGGCAAAAAACAAACAGATGAGTTGGCAGTGATGGTTGATACCTTCCGCCCGTTAATGGTTACTGAAGCAGCCCTGAAAATTGATGATGGCAAATATTACAAATCGTGGGTGGAATAGATAATGCTGAATTTTGAATGCTTAATGTTTAATGAAAAAAGATAATATCATAGCAGAAAAAACTTTAAACTTTGCTTTACATGCAATAGAGCTTTATAAGCAAATGCGTGCGCAAGATGAATTTGTTCTTTCCAAACAGTTCCTTAGGGCTGCAACAAGCATTGGAGCTAACACAAATGAAGCAAGTGCTGCTCAAACCCGAAAGGATTTCATTGCGAAAATGGCAATAGCTTCAAAAGAAGCCCGAGAAACAAAATATTGGTTAACATTAGTGGAGAAAAGTAAAATAGTGTCAGTGGACTGTTCGGTGCTTTCTGATGAAATAGATGAAATTATAAGAATAATAACTGCAATAGTTAAAACAGCCCAGACAAACGAGCGCGAAGCGCAAAAAGAATACAGCTAAAATCCATCATTAAACATTAAGCATTCAACATTTAAAATTATAATACTATGTCGAAGGAAGTAAAAAACGTAGAGTACGGATTAGAAAAAATATTTGAAGGTGCACAGGATTTCCTGCCTTTATTAGGAACTGATTATGTAGAGTTTTATGTGGGCAATGCAAAGCAATCCGCACACTTTTATAAGACCGCATTTGGGTTTCAATCACATGCATATGCAGGCTTAGAGACAGGATTGAAAGATCGCACATCATATGTGTTGAAACAAGGCAAGATCAGGATTGTTTTAACTACTGCACTAACGAGCAATTCGCCTATTGGTGAGCATGTAAAGAAACACGGAGATGGTGTTAAAATAATAGCACTATGGGTAGAAGATGCACGTAAATCGTTTGCAGAAACCACAAAACGTGGCGCAAAACCATTTATGGAACCGACCGTTGAAAAAGATGAATACGGTGAAGTAGTGCGTTCGGCTATATATACCTATGGCGAAACCGTACACATGTTTGTTGAACGCAAAAACTATAAGGGAGCATTTTTGCCGGGATTTAAAGAATGGAAGAGCGACTATAACCCAACACCTGTAGGTTTAAAATTTATTGACCACATGGTTGGCAACGTGGGCTGGGGCGAAATGAATGCAACGGTAAAATGGTATGAAGAGGTAATGGGCTTTGTAAACTTTTTAAGTTTCGATGATAAGCAGATCACTACTGAATACTCTGCATTAATGAGTAAGGTGATGAGTAACGGAAATGGCCGCATCAAATTCCCTATTAACGAACCGGCTGAAGGGAAAAAGAAATCGCAAATTGAAGAATACATTGATTTTTACGAAGGCCAGGGTGTACAACACCTTGCCCTGGCAACCGATGATATTATTAAAACCGTTAATGAATTAAAAGCAAGGGGAGTTGAGTTTTTGCCACCTCCGCCACAAGCTTATTACGATGAAATTCCTGCTCGTCTGGGTGCTCATAAAGATATGATGAAAGAAGATCTTAAAGAACTTCAAAAACTATCTATCCTTGTAGATGCTGACGAAGAAGGATATTTATTGCAAATATTTACCAAGCCTGTTGAAGACCGCCCTACCCTATTCTTTGAAATTATTCAGCGTATGGGTGCTAAAGGATTTGGAGCCGGTAACTTTAAAGCATTGTTTGAATCTATTGAGAGAGAACAAGCTAAGAGAGGGACGCTTTAAAAAGTGAATATCGAATCTTGAATTAAATAAGCCCAGAGTAATTTTGAAGTTAAATTCAATGGGATTCACTTCGTGATTCGATATTACTTGTTCGATATTAGATATTTGCCTTTATCAGGCCACATTCCTTTCTACATATTTAAGCAGACAACGCTTTGCTATAGGAAGCAGCGTTTCTTCAAGTGGCACAACCCATTCACTTTCAATGGCATAGGTGGCAGGATTAGGCAGATCTTGTTTCTCCTTAAGTAGTTCGAGCTTTATATATTGGTATGATACACCCATATCCATCTCGCGTGTTTTTACAAACTGCGTATGTATACCCCGGTATTTGGCCTCCGGTTCTTCAAATAGGGCAATATCATATTCATATACACAGGTATCGGCATTCTTGCCATCGCGTATAAATATATAGCCCTCCTTAGCATGCAGTGGCACCACTCCCACCGGGAAAATATTAAGCTGTGATTCTATAGCATCATATATTTTACGGCCTTCGGTTAAATAGCGCTGAAAGCGCGGAATAGAGAAGTCGACAATGGTTTCCAGCTGTTTCATTATCTCAGTATCCTCAACCATTTTCTGGTAAATAATACGCATATTCTCCGCATCAATGCCTTCTGCCGTTTGGGGAAAGCTTTTATACATCTCATCTTTTTTTTCTTTAATAGAAACCAGTTGACGGTAATGGGTAACCAGCTCCCTTAACGATGGATATAATTTCTGCACTTCAAAATCTTTGTCGACATCCTGCAAAAAAGCAAGCAAAATGTATTTTTTGTACTCAAAATCGATATACTTTTCAGTAAGCCAGTTGGTGTTGAGTGTAGCCATATTTATTTACGTTAAATGTTAATTAAACGATAAAACAAGCCTTATTGTTACAAGTTTAACCATTTAAAGCCCTTTGCCGGCGTGGGCTTGTGGTTATTTTTCGACAATTTACTGTTCAAACTGTCATTTTAGCTCGTATTTCAACCAAAATTTTATCTTTGCATCCCTCAATTAACATATTATATGAGCATTTTAGAAACTATTCGTCGCAGAGCCAATGTACTTGTTGTTGTTTTAATAGGTGGGGCGCTGCTTGTATTTATACTTGAAGACGCACTTACATCAGGTAAATTCTTCTTTAGCGGAGATGAGAACGTTGTGGCAATTGCTAATGGCCAAAAACTACAATTTAAGGACCTGAACGCCAAAATTGAAGAGGTGGAAGCCATTCAAAAAGTGACCAGGCAAACCAATACCCTCGATAACGAAACCATGAACCAGATACAGCAATCGGTATTTGCCGAAAAAGTATCTGATATGATATTGGGCACCGAATACAAAAAATTAGGCATTAGCATTACTGATGATGAGTTGACTGACCTTATGCTTGGTGAACATCTTTCACCGGAAGTTATTAAGCACTACTTAACTGACCCAAGGACCGGAAGATTATACGACCAGGTTGTTGACCCGCGTACAGGCGGAGTAAACCGTGCCGTATGGGTAAACTATGTTAAGAACATGAAGGACGAACAGGAATATGATTACAAGCTTACTGAAGAGCAGGTAAAAGTAAACAGCCTTCAGCAAAAATATTTTGCTCTTATCAGGGGTAGTTTGTTCTACACCGATGCACAGGCAAAACAAGCCATGCTTGATGAGAACAAGTATTACAACATCAGTTATGTATTGAAAAGATATAATACCGTTCCCGATAACAGTGTATCGGTTAGCGACGGTGATATTCAGAACTATTACAACGCACACTTATATGAGTATAACCAACCTGAAGAATCTAGAAGGGTTGATTATGTTGGCTTTTTAGCGACACCTACAGAAAAAGATCTGGCTGACCTGCAAAACGAAGCAGATACCATTGCACGTACTATTAAAACTTTAAAACCATCTGAAGACTCCGCTTATATTACAGCTGAATCAGACGACCATTTGCTGGACCCTAACTATCACAAAAAAGGAACGCTGTCTCCTCTTATGGATTCAGTTATGGATAAGGCTGAAAAAGGTTTTGTTTATGGCCCTTATAAAGACATGAACAAACTTAAAGTAGCCAAGCTTTTAGATGTTGCTTACCTTTCTGATTCAGTAAGAGTAAGTCATATTCTTATACCTGCCATGGACCCGAGCAAACAAGCTGACTGGGATGTAGCTAAGAAGAGAGCTGATAGTATTAAGGGAATTGTAAACAAAGAGAATTTTGCTGATATGGCAAAGAAATTCTCTATGGATCCGGGCTCGAAAGATAAAGGTGGTGATGTGGGATGGTTCAACCAGGAGGCACAAATGGTTCCTGAGTTTGTACATGCCGGTTTCTTTAATGATAAAGGAGACATCGTAGTAGTAAAGAGTCAGTTCGGTTATCACATTATGTATATAGCCGATCAGAGTGAAAAATTCAAAAGCCTGCACATAGGTTTTGTTGTAAAGAACATTGCGCCTAGTGTAGAAACATTGAATACAGCATTCTCGCAAGCTAGTTCATTTGCTGGTAAGAATACAACAGCAGATGCCTTTGAAGGTATGGCCGATAAGATGAACAAGCGTGTAGCTGAGTTTAAAGAAAATGATGCTACTGTTTCGGGCCTTACTACTCCAAAAGACTTAGTGCGTTGGGCATATACAGCTAAGGTAGGCGATATTTCTCCGGTATTTGATGTTGGTGGTTTTAAATATATTGTTGCTCACCTTGTGCAAGTTACCCCAAGAGGAACGAGCCCATTGGAAATTGTAAAGGACCAGGTTAAAGAAAAAGCATTACAGGAAAAGAAAGCTGAAAAGCTTATTGCAGATATGAAAGCAGCTATGCCGGGAGCAACCAATGTTGCTGCACTTGGTCAGAAACTGAACACACCTGCAGCTACCCAGCAACGCCTTTCTTTTGGTATGTATAATATACCAGGCCTTGGTAAAGAAGATGAATTGCTTGGAACTATGACTGCATTGAAACCTAACACACTTTCTCAGCCTATTGAAGGCCAGTTAGGTGTGTATGTAATACAGGTTGATTCTGTCTATACCAATGGCGCTGCTGACTTTAAAATGGTTCAGCAGCAACAGCAACAGGCTTTGCAAAACAGGGCACAATACGACCTTTACGATGCACTGCAAAAGAAGGCCGGCTTTGTAAGCCACATGGGTAGGTTCTATTAGAATTTTGAATTATAAATGTTGAATGCTGAATTTAAACGAGGGCATTCTACAGAAAAAACTCAAAATCTTGATTGATCGGAACTGAATATTGATGAACTTTGTAAATATTAGCGCCATTCAAAATTCAGAATTTAAAATTCAAAATTGATTTGTTATGGAATATAACACAGGACGTTCAAAACTTACCATTCCCGAATATGGCAGAAATGTGCAGCAAATGGCTTTGCACCTGCTCGAAATAAAAGACCGTAAAGACAGGAACAGGGCAGCCCAGACTGTAATTCAAACCATGACACAGGTGCACCCTTATGCCAAGGATAGCGAAGAGCTACGCAGGAAATTATGGGATCACTTATACATTATTACCAGTTACAAGCTCGATGTAGATGGCCCTTACCCTAAGCCTGAACATGGCCTTTTAGAATCGAAGCCCAAGATGTTGAAATACCCTTCGAGCAGGATAAAGTTTAAGCACTACGGTAAAATAGCTGAAGGGCTTATTAAAAAAGCACAGGAGTATAAAGATGGCGCCGAAAAGGATGCACTGGTTGAATCTATTGCTGCGGTAATGAAGAAATCGTACATGGTGTGGAACCAAAGCTCGGTAAACGATAATATAATTGTTAACGACCTTGGTGAATTATCCGGTGGAAAACTTCAGCTAAAGGATACAACCAAGCTGAGTACAATACAGGTATCTTTGGCTCCGAAACCGAGCAATAATTTTTCCCGGAACAACAAGAACAAGAAAAAAGGAAACAAAAAAAAGAAATACAGAAATGGGGGCTTTTGAGATAACTGGCGGAAAACGCCTGCGCGGGGAACTGATTCCTCAGGGTGCTAAAAACGAAGCACTGCAAATAATCTCCGCGACTCTCTTAACTGCCGACAAGGTAGTTATCAAAAACATCCCCGACATTCTTGATGTTAATAACCTGATAAGCCTGCTCAAAGACCTGGGCGTAAAGGTTGAAAAACTCTCTCCTTCCGATTACTCTTTCCAGGCCGATAATATTGACTTAAAGGTCCTCGCCTCTCCCGAATTCCAAAAGAAAAGCTCTAGTCTTCGCGGTTCCATTATGATGGTGGGCCCTTTGCTTGCCCGTTATGGCAAAGCTTACATTGCCCGCCCGGGTGGAGACAAGATTGGCCGCCGCCGTTTAGATACTCACTTTTTAGGATTTGAAAAACTGGGCGCTCAATTCGGGTACGAAGAAGAAACAAATTTATTTAAGGTTCACGCTGATAAAAAACTGGTTGGCTGTTATATGCTGCTCGATGAAGCATCGGTAACAGGTACTGCTAATATTATAATGGCTGCCATGTTTGCAACAGGCACCACCACCATATATAATGCAGCCTGCGAACCATACATTCAGCAATTATGCCGCATGCTAAACAGCATGGGTGCTAAAATATCGGGCGTGGGCTCTAACCTGCTGAGTATTGATGGTGTAGATTCACTTAAAGGATGTATACACACCATATTGCCCGATATGATCGAGATCGGTAGCTTTATTGGACTTGCTGCTATGACCAAATCAGAGATCACCATTCGTAATGTAGGTTACGAGCATTTGGGCATTATACCTTCTGTTTTTATGCGCCTGGGTATAAAAATGGAAAGAAGAGGTGATGATATTTATGTTCCGGCACAGGAACATTATGAGATTGATACTTTTATGGATGGCTCTATATTAACTATTGCCGATGCCATTTGGCCGGGACTCACCCCTGACTTATTGAGCGTTATTTTGGTAGTAGCCACACAGGCTAAAGGTAGTGTGCTTATCCACCAGAAGATGTTCGAGAGCCGTTTGTTCTTTGTAGATAAATTGATTGACATGGGAGCACAGATCATTCTCTGCGACCCGCACCGTGCAACGGTTATAGGCATGAATCACGAACATTCGTTGAAAGGTATATCTATGACCTCGCCCGATATACGTGCCGGTGTTGCTTTGCTCATTGCAGCCCTTTCGGCGCAGGGCAAGAGTACCATTCATAATATTGAACAAATAGACCGCGGTTACCAGAATATAGATACACGCTTGCGTGCATTGGGTGCCGAAATTGTCAGAAAATAGCTATATTTGCTATATATAAATCTGTATCTATGAAACGTTTAAATATATTATTGGCCATTGCAGCTATAGCTTTTTGTTTTGTAGCTTTTACCACTACAAACACTACTCAGCCACGTGGCAATTCAGTAGGCCTTGAGATTGGTAACCTTGCCCCGGACCTTAAGTTTAGCAACCCTGATGGCAAAGTAGTCGACCTTTATTCACTGCGTGGCAGTGTGGTGTTGGTTGATTTTTGGGCATCGTGGTGTGGCCCTTGCCGTATGGAGAACCCAAATGTAGTAGCAACTTATAACAAGTACCACAGCGCTAAACTTAAAGGAGCGAAAGGATTCAAAATATATAGCGTTTCATTAGACAGGGACCAGGCCCCATGGGTGGCAGCTATTAAAAAAGATGGCTTGATATGGCCTGACCATGTTAGTGACCTGAAAGGGTGGCAGTCGGCTGCAGCTGCGGCTTACGGAGTAAATTCTATACCTACCAATTGGTTACTTAATGCCGATGGCGTTATTATTGCTAAAGGCTTAAGAGGCGAAGAGCTTGCCAATGAATTGGAGAAACTTACCAAATAGTACTTCATTAAACGCTGAATTGTGAGACCCCTATTAGTCTTAGCTATTGCTACATTTACTTTTTGCCTTACAGGTTTTACAGCAAAACAAGGCAGTACTACTGTTGGGTTAGAAATTGGCAATACAGCACCCGAACTATCATTAAAGAACCCTGAAGGCAAAGAGATCAAACTCTCTTCACTGCGTGGCAATGTGGTATTGGTTGATTTTTGGGCATCGTGGTGCGGACCATGCAGAAGAGAAAATGTGAATGTGGTTGCTGCTTACAGCAAATACAGCACCGCTAAATTTAAAGGAGCTAAAGGTTTTAAAATATACAGTGTATCGCTCGACAGGGATCAGACCAAATGGGTTGGAGCTATTAAAGCAGATGGCTTAGTATGGTCCGATCATGTTATAACCGATATTAATGCGCAAGGACAACCGGCAGTAGCATTTACCTACAATTTCCAGGCAATACCTACTAATGTATTACTTGATGCTAATGGCGTTATCATTGCCAAAAGTTTAAGGGGAGAAGCTCTGGAACAAGAATTGGAGAGTCTTACGGCTAAGTAAGATACAATGAAAACCACTTTATTCTTTATCTGTGTTTTCTTTACCGGCACCATTTGCTTAAGTCAGAGCAGTACATTTAAAATAACTAAACCGCCTTGCGACTCTACCTTCATGACTCTCCTGTTTAATGGTACATGGGAAGACACGGTGCATCCGGGTCATTTTATAACCTTTAACGCTGATCGTAAAGCAAATTGGTTATGGGGCTATAAATTTTCAGAAACAGGAGAAGGTGGTATAATGAGCACTTCAAACAAAAAAACATGTGACGGTTTTTGGAGGTTGGGATGGGGAAATGAGGTTGCTCCCGCTAAACCTGATACCACTTGCTCAATAATACGAATAGAGCTTACACATATAGAAATAACCCCAGCGCCTTATAATCGAACCACTACCTCCCATAATTTATCTACTTGCGCTTTTTCGAAAAATTATGACTATTTGCAAATTGAATATCGATCTGAAATGCGACCTTATGCTCGCTCGTGGACATTTATCTTCAAACGAAAAAAATAGGGATACTCGACTAAAACGAAGTCACGTATGGTAAGATTGCTTCGTTCCTCGCAATGACGAGACGCGTTCAATTATTAATTACTAATTGCTAATTATTAATTAGGCTGTCAATACGCCACGCGAGATTACGATCTTTTGTACTTCGGTGGTGCCCTCGTAGATCTGGGTGATCTTGGCATCGCGCATTAAACGCTCTACGTGGTATTCTTTTACATAACCATATCCGCCATGTATCTGAACAGCCTCGGTAGTCGTATCCATTGCCACTTTCGATGCAAATACCTTAGCCATAGCTCCGGCTTGAGTATAATCTAAATGACGGTCCTTGAGCCATGCAGCTTTCAGGCAAAGTAAACGTGCAGCATCTATCTGGGTTGCCATGTCGGCTAACTTAAACTGAATAGCCTGGTGTTCACTGATAGGCACACCAAATGCTTTTCTTTCTTTAGAGTATGCAAGTGCAAGTTCATATGCACCTGAAGCAATACCCAATGCTTGCGATGCAATACCAATACGTCCGCCAGAAAGTGTTTTCATAGCGAACTTAAATCCAAATCCATCTTCGCCAATGCGATTTTCCGCAGGAACTTCTACATCGGTAAACATGATGGAGTGTGTATCAGAGCCACGTATGCCGAGCTTATTTTCTTTTTTACCAACGGTAACACCCTTTGAATTCTTTTCAACTATAAAGGCATTGATACCTTTATGTTTCTTGTCAGGGTAACTTTGCGCAATAACCAAATAAACCGATGCACTGTTGCCATTGGTTATCCAGTTTTTGGTTCCGTTAATTATATATTTATCTCCTTTAGGAATTGCAGTAGTATGCTGTGATGTAGCATCAGAACCGGCTTCAGGCTCCGACAATAAGAAAGCGCCGATAATTTCACCTTTTGCAAGTGGTACCAAATATTTTTGTTTTTGTTCTTCAGTTCCGAAGGTTTCAAGTCCCCAGCAAACCAATGAATTATTTACCGACATGCAAACAGAAACCGAAGCATCTATCTTCGAAATTTCCTCCATAGCCAGTACGTATGAAATAGTATCCATACCGCCGCCGCCATACTGTGGGCTAACCATCATACCCATAAAGCCAAGCTCGCCGAGTTTCTTTATTTCTTCCTTAGGGAATTTCTGAAGCTCATCGCGTTCAATTACGCCTGGTTTCAATACATCGTTAGCAAAATCGCGAGCAGCTTTTTGTATCATTAAGTGCTCTTCAGTCAGTTGGAAATTCATGGCCATAATTCGGATTTTTATAGTAGATACAAATATAATTTTAATTCCTAATTAAAAGCAGCCACAGATTTACAGATATTGTTTTTACCCCAAACCCCTAAAGGGGCTTTACAGTTCGTCAGACTGAGCTTGTCGAAGTGTCAAAGGAATATGTTTCGACAGGCTCAACATGACATCTTCCTGTTTCAAAGCCCCTTTAGGGGTTTGGGGCAAAGCTCACAACATCAGGGTTCCATTTCTTTTCACTATCTTTGTTATATTCACATAATTATTTCACGTTTACATAAACATTTTGACATTCCAGGACTTTAACTTTGAACCCGAATTAATTGAAGGGTTACATTCAATGGGTTTTAAACAACCCACCCCTATACAAGAACAGGCCATACCTATTATTCTTAACAACCAGGATATTATTGCCTGTGCCCAGACCGGTACAGGTAAAACAGGAGCCTACCTTTTGCCCCTAATCAACAAGATAATTAAGAGCAAGGAAGAAACAGTTGATACACTCATTATTGTGCCTACACGCGAACTAGCTATACAAATAGATGAGGCCATACAGGGCTTCACCTATTTTTCACCCGTAAGTGCATTAGCTATTTATGGTGGCAACGACGGCGCATCGTACGAGCAGGAAAGAAAAGCGCTTACACACGGAGCGCACATTATTATAGCTACACCCGGCAGGCTCATATCTCACTTAAATATGGGCTACGTAAAGTTCAACCATATTAAACACCTGGTGCTCGATGAGGCCGACCGCATGCTCGATATGGGCTTTAATGAAGACATTAGTAAGATCATAAGCTTTTTGCCAAAACACAGGCAAAGCCTGTTGTTTTCTGCAACTATGCCCAACAAAATAAGGGACCTCGCTAAGAAAATATTGAATAACCCTGAACAAATAAACATAGCCCTTTCAAAACCTGCTGAAGGTGTAACACAAGGCGCTTATGTGGTTTACGATACCCAAAAGATGGAACTTTTAAAAGGTATTTTGAAGGATAAAAAGACCGATAGCGTATTGATATTTTCGGGTACCAAAGAAAAGGTAAAAGAAATGGAACGCGAATTGCGCAAAGCGGGTGTTAACGCTGCAGCTATTCACTCCGATTTGGAGCAAGATAAACGCAATGAAGTTTTAAGAGAATATAAAAGCCGCAAACTGAATGTATTGGTGGCTACCGATATCCTTTCTAGAGGTATAGATATTGATTCCATTGGCCTGGTTATAAATTACGATGTACCCCGCGATGCGGAAGACTACATTCACCGTGTAGGGAGAACTGCCCGTGCAGAATCTACCGGGGTGGCGCTTACTTTCATTAACCCTGATGATCAGTATAAATTTAAGAAGATAGAAGAGCTTATTGGTAAACCAATAGATAAACTCCCAGTACCTTCTCAGTTAGGTGCAACACCCGAATACGACCCTAAAAAGAACAGGCCTACTTTTAACAAGTTTGCCGGGGCGAGGAAAAGAAGGTGAAAATCTCATTACCCTAATTACCTGGCAATCAATCTAACTGATCAATTCTTTAGTCTTGCTTGACTTATAGGTCATTTCCGGCAGCAGGAATCCGAAATTTATTTGCTACATTTACATTGGCGATATTATTAGACACCCAACCATTCCTGAATTTCGTACGTAACAGTATATAAACGCAGAAAAACCTCAAAAAAAACCATAAAAACAACCCACAACCATGAAAAAGATCCTATTAAGCTTAATTCTTACTTTAAGCATTTCCTACAGTTTTGCTACTAATGTCAGCGGTGGCATTTTTTCTAATACTACCTGGACAACCGCAAATAGCCCTTATATTGTTACAGATACTGTAGTCGTGTTCCCGGGCGTAACCTTAACCATTCAGCCAGGTGTTGTAGTTGAGTTTGCAAATAATATGGAAATTGAAATAAGGCAGGCACAACTAATTGCTATTGGTACAGCAGTTAACCCAATAACATTTGCAAGTACTTCTTCTTCCCCTACTGTCGGAATTTATTCAGGAATTTATCTGAATGGAGGAAGTATGACCTGCAAATTTACCTATTGCAATTTCAGTTATGCAAATACCGGTATTTACTCATGGTTAGCTGACTCATTATTACTTAACAATTGTAACTTCAATTATAATAATACCGGTGTTAAAAGCGGCGGAAATGGTGGTGGTGGTACTAGTGGAAATAGTGGGGGTAATACTGTAGTTAACGCTTGTAATTTCAACAACAACGTCAATTATGGGTTAACATGCAATTTTCTGGATTACTCAAAAATCACAAATTGTAATTTTACTTATAATGGCACAGGGCTAAATAGTGGATACTATCATAGCACAACAACAAATTGTGTATTCAGTTACAATCAAACCGGATTATCAACAGAATACATGAACCTGTCTAATTGCACAATTACCCATAATCAAACGGGTATTTCCAGTGAAAGTGAAAACAAATACAGGAATTCAACCATTGATTCAAATACGGTTACCGGAATATCTGCAAATGGTGACTCGGTTATTAATTGCCAGATCAACTATAATGGTATTGGTGTTCAATCTGCTGTTTCGGTAATTATTGGCAATACTATTGAATACAATACAACCGAAAATATAAATGACTACACATTTTCGCCCGGACAAGGTTGGGGTGGTTCTGTAATAACAGGAAATACTATTAAATATAGTGCGGTTGGCATTAATAATATTACTGAGAGTTTTACTATAACAATGAATATCATTGAAAATAATGGTATAGGTATTGTATTAAGCAATTCAAGTAGTACCATTTCCTGTAATAAAATTTGCAATAACAATACCTACGGTTTACAATATGAAGCGAGCGGGAATATTAGTGCTGCGCATAACTACTGGTGCACAACTGATTCTTTAAATACTCAAACCTTAATTTATGACGGACATCAAAATATTAGTTATGGACTTGTTGGTTTTATGCCTATTGACACCGTGCCCTGCACTTCCTTGCCTGTATCATGTAGCTTATCTTTAACTGCCAGTGCAACTGCCAATACTGTTTGCAGTAGTGGTGGCAGCACTACTTTAATGGCACACGTAACAGACCCTTCATCTTATACTATAAAATGGACTCCTGGAAACTATACCGGCGCAAATTATACCGTATCACCTACCACAGATGTTACTTATAAAGTTGTAGTAACAGATAGCAAAGGTTGTAAGGACAGCACAACAGTTACTATTGACACAGTAACCTGTGCACATTCATGTAGCATATCTCTTGCTCCATCTGCAACAAATACAACAATGAGCTCTTGTACTTCAACGACTCTATACGCAAATGCAACTGACAGTTCAGGTACTATTTCATCTATAACCTGGAATCCCGGAAATTACTCAGGCAGTTCATATACTGTATCACCTGCAACATCTACCATATACTACGTAACAGTTACCGATAACCATGGCTGCACAAACACTGCAAATATTTCTATAACTGTTATTGGTTCTTTAGCAACCCCATCTATTTGCTATGTAACTGCAGACACAACTTCACAGCATAATTTGGTGGTATGGTCAAAAGCAGGTGTCGATACGCTTGCTATTGACAGCGTGGTTATTTACCGTGAAATAACCACAAATAATTACGGAAGAATAGGTTCTGCATCAATTCACGGCTTTACCCAATATATGGATATGACCTCTAATCCTAATAATGAAAGCTATTTTTATGAAATAGGATTATGGGATACATGCGGTACCTCATCGCTTTCAACTCCTGTAGAAACAATTCTTCTTCAATCAATGAGGGGTATTGGCAATGTGGTTGACCTGTCGTGGAACCTATACCAGGGCAACACGGTGGACGATTACCGGATACTGCGCGATGATTCGGGTACCGGTAACTGGCATGTTATTGATTCTGTACCGGGTAACATAGGTGCATATACCGATAGCCATGCACCTTCATCACCTAAGCTGAGGTATATGCTAAACACTGCATGGTCGCTCTCATGCACTCCATACTTACCTATAATGATGAAGCATGGGGCCTTAAGCAGTCACTTTAAATTCAACACAAATAATCAGTCTTACTCTAATATTACCAATGTGGTTGTTACAGGTATCGATCAACTTATCTCTGCTTCTGATGTTGATGTATACCCTAACCCGGTAAAAGATGAGTTATCTATTACACTCCATGCAAACATAGATGGAACTGCAACCATAACAAATGTGCTGGGGCAGAATGTTTACACAACAAAGCTTACCGGCAATAGCGGCAGCACTCAAAAGATCAACACTTCGGGCTTAACACAGGGAGTCTATTTCCTGAAAATAGAATCGAACGGGCAAGTGCTGACCAAGAAGGTTTTGAAGATGTAAAAGGAAATCTCTTACTAAAAAAGGCGCGGATATTATTCGCGCCTTTTTTATTTTCACCTGTTAATAATCAAATTACTATTTTATTACATAAAATAAACATATTGACTATTTTTGCATTACAATGCTCTTTGAAATGGTATTTTGTGCTACCTACAATCCTGAAAGTCGGTATACAAAACAGCATTTTTTAAATCGAATTATTTTACCGATAACCAATAGGTTGATGGTATACATATTTACAAAAGTGTATACCGTGTTCAGAGGTTTTCAGCAAAAGCAAAAGGGGGGGGGGAGCTTTACTCCCCTCTTTATATATTTTTTGATCTACAAATAATAATGCAAGCCCAGCCTGAAACTCAAACTGTTATAAAAGCTTTCGCTCTTATATCCGGATTCACTAACAGGTGGATTTCCACTGGTAGTTTCCGTATAATCAGGAACAGTAGATTCTGAGTAGGAAATGGAATATCCTGCCCAAACATCCATGCCAAAATGTTTTGATGTATTATAAGCACCACCTACTCCTGCCACAGCATTTACAGAAGTTGTCGGTTCACTGGTATTAGAATAAGTTGCTACACTATTGCCATACACCTGCCTGTTCTCAGTTAAGTTATTATTCGAATAATTTGCACCCACATTGGCCTGGAAATAAAAATCGAACTTGCCTGAATCGGGCTTGGTAAAATAATACCGGAAGATAGATGCATATGGTGCAATGGTGCTTGATGGCGTTAGTGCCAGGCCGAGCATTACTTATCGCTCAAAAAATAT
>Ga0210396_10000639_pt1 | contig 42931 bp, 51 predicted proteins | sample IncBWH17OmetaG_FD_155466 | JGI IMG/M metagenome (GOLD analysis project Ga0210396, IMG submission 155466) | Forest soil microbial communities from Barre Woods Harvard Forest LTER site, Petersham, Massachusetts, United States - Inc-BW-H-17-O ... | reverse complement strand
TGATCTTTTCGGCCGTCAGCAGTGGGGCGTTTCCGACATAGGCATGGAGGCGCTCAAAAACCCGCGCCTCATCCAAGCCGCGCGCGAAGAAGCGCTGGCGCTCGTTGCGGGCGATCCGTCACTTTCAGACCATAAAAAGCTCGCCTCGCGCGTCGCGAATATTTCCGGAGAATTGCACGCGGAGTAGGTCAGATCACGCACTCATACGAAACGACGCAACCACTTGCGTTCCTTTGGAACGGGACGACAGAACCGGTGCAGGACGGTTGCGCGACGAACGGGCAAGATTGCGATGTCCCGCTCGAACTTGTTGCAGTAGGCACGGTCGCGGCGCCCGGGATCGGAACCGCGCATTGGTAATACGCGGTACAACCGTTGACCCCCGCCACAGGCTTCCAGCCGTTCGCGCAATATGCCGCCGGCTGCTGTGCGGGCAAACAAGAATTCTGGGCTGGTGTTCCGCTTCCGCATGACGATTCGATCGCGAGGCGCGTGCGCGGACCGACAGCACCGTATCCGGTGGTCGAGGGGGTGCCGTACGTAACGATATTATTCGACGCCTGCCACTCTTGAACCGCCGCTTGGGTGATGGTGCCGAAATAGCCCGTGGTGGATCCGCTGAACATTCCCTCACCTGCGAGAAAGACCTGCAAGCTGGAAACATCGGGACCGCTTTCGCCGAGCGAGAGATTTTCCCGCAGCGTCGGACATACGTTGTTCGATATCACCGGATTCGCCGCCGCACTTGCCGCAGGTGTCGTAGTCGAGCCCGACGTGATGGCCTCTATCTCCTGCTCGAGCGCGTTTATCTGGGCAACGAGCGCGGATTGATCTTGCGTTGTCGTATAGGTTTGCGCGTAGGCAACGATCGGCAACGCCGAGAGAAGGAGCACCGCACCGAATATGCGGAACGTGCGCATATCAATTCGAGATGGAGACGCTGACCGTGTCGGTCTGTGGCGAGCGCGTGAGCGTAACGGTATATGAACCGGACTGGCTATACGTATGATTCACCGTTGCGGTGGTTGTGCTTCCGCACGTTCCGCCGGCGCTCGAGGATTGTCCGTCACCCCATTGGATCGAGTACGGACTGCACGAACCGATCTGGAACTGCAATGCGACGGCAAGCGGGTTACCGCCGACATTCGGCGTCAGGGCCGGCGGTGGATACGTGGATCCGCCGGAACCGGGCGGGTTACTCGTGCCCGCTCCGATCGCGGTGATCGATTGGGTGCCCACCGCCTGCGGTGTCACCGTACCGTTCGAATTCTTTATGAATATGACCAGCTGCGCGTTGTAGGTGCCGGCGGTCGAATACGTGTGCGTGATCGCCTGCAGACCGCCCGTGCAGCTGGTTTGTGCAACGTTGGAGCCGCCGAGGTCCTGCCCGTCTCCGAACACAACATCGTACGCAAGTCCGGACGCGCACGAAACATAGAACGTCGTCGAGAGCGGCACCGCGCCGGATGTGACGAACGCACTGATCGAACCGGCCGCTTGGCCCGTTGAGCCGCTTCCCGGTGCGGGCGGCCCGCTTACAGTTACGGTCGCGGTCGATTGCTGCGAGCCGGAAGAAAGGGTCACGGTATAGGTGCCGCCGTATTGGTATGTGTGCTGGAACTGCTGCGTGGCGGGAGAACAATTGCCCGCATTCGTGACTATCTGTTGCGACTGCGTCCCGTCGCCATAATTGAGTTGGTAGGTCGCGCCGGTGCACGATTGCGCGACGTTCACCGTCGCGTTCACGGTCACGGGAAGCGGCGCATTGCCGGACGAAGGCGAAACCTGCAGGAAACCGCTGACGACTCCGCCGCCGGTTCCGCCGGAACCCGTTCCTCCTCCGACGTTGCCGGTACTGCATGCGAGCCTGATCGCAGCAGCCGTGCGCGGGCCGACGACGCCGTATCCGGTCGTCGCGGGCGTACCGTACGAAATAATGTTGTTCGCCGCCTGCCACTGTTCGACCGACGATTGCGTGATGGTTCCGTAATAGCCGGTCGCGGGCGTTACACCGAGGAACTGCTGCAGGCTCGAAACGTCGCTTCCGGACGTGCCGAGCGAAAGCACGCGTCCGATCTGCGGACATGCGCCGCCCGTATATGCGGGCGCTCCCGATACCGATCCATAGCCCGCACCGCTCACCGCAGCCCCCGCTTCGATCGCGTTGATCTCAGCGATCAGCTGTTGCACCTGCGCGGTGAGGGCGGCCGCTTGCGATGAGTTGGACGATGTCTGCCCGGTCTGGTAGTTCAAGTTCGGATTCACATATGTTTGCGCCGGCGCGGTCGTCTGCGTGGTGACCGAGACGCCGCTCACGATGACTTCCCCGAGGAGCGCGCTTCCCTGTGCGTTGTCATAATAGTTGTAGGCACCGGTGCGGTTGAACGTCGCCGCGAACTGGCCGCCGGGAGCAATGGTTCCGCTCCGGAATGTGTTTTCGTCCGAGGTGACGGATTGATTGGCTGGACTCGTATTACTCCACACGACCGTATCGCCCGCATTGATATTGACGGTCGACGGCGCGATCGAATTAGTCCCGAGGGAAACGTTCGCCTGTGCGGCAAGCGCGAATGCCGGAGCAAAAAGAACGAGTAACAACAGCGTTATGGCGCGGCTGATGGTCATGCAATCATTCTCGCACGCGTGAGAGGCGGCGCAAACGGCCTATGCACACGTCTATGAAGCAAGTTCTTCGAGCGCACGGAGCGCATATGCGCGGATATTCGAACGTAATTCAAGCTGTTCGATCTCCGCTTTGGTGAACCACTTCCACTCGTCGCTTCTGTCCGCCTCGAAATTGACCTCGACCTTGTCACTCAACGCCCGAGCGAAATACACCATCGTGATATGGATGTGGTCGTGATTGGTCGGGTGAAGCGAGCCGTGCCGACCCATAACGACGGGCGGGATCAACTCCTCAAAATACTCGTCGGAATTGTCGACCGGACGCGGGTCCCAAAGTTCAATATCGAGCCCGACCTCCTCTTTCACCTCACGGTACGCCGCCTGCACCGGATCTTCATCGAGCTCAATGTGCCCGCCGACGGAAAGCAGGATCTTATACTTATCGTGCTTGCGCAGGAGCACCTTGTTCTCGTACACGATGAAAACCTCTACCGTAAAATCTATTTTCTCGTGGAGGTGCGCCATATCAGAAATACCAATAGTTAAGTACGCCGTAGATGAAGATGAGCGTCGCGAGGATCGTGTTTATGAAGATGCCGATCTGCCCCGCGCCTTTCCATGCGCGCCATGACGCGTAGAACCAGAATATCTCCGAGAAGAGTCCCGCGATGACTCCGTATTGAGGTAGTTTCATCGAGGTCAGGAGGAAGCTCCCTATTGTGAACGTCGGCATGCATATCTGCGCGACGACGTTCCATATCCTCATTCCCCGCGAATCCATATCACGAGATGATAGCAGGTAATTCCGAAAGCCGTTCGATGACTTTCGGTGCGCCGGCGGCTTTGAATTCATCCGCGCTATTGAGCCCTGTCGTGACTCCGATGAAATGCAGTCCCGCATCGCGCGCCGCGTACCAGTCGGTAAGCGCGTCGCCGACGTACATCGTTTCATCCTTCGATATGCCTGTACGCTGCAGCGCCCCGAGGATCGGGTCGAATACGCGCGGGTCGGGTTTGTGAACGTCCGTCTCATCCGCTCCCTGTAAGCAAAAGAACCGTTCGTGCGGGAATCCGAGACGCTCGAGGTCCTTCAAAAGAAAGTTGCGATTCGTCGCGGTAACGATGCCGAGCTGTATGCCGTTATTGAGTAGTCGGTCCACGGTGCACAACGTGTCCTTTTGGACTTCTTTCGGGAACCGGTGCGAAGTGGCCGCATATGCCGCATGCAGGTTTTCTATCGTATCGACCCCATCATGTAATAAGTTGATGAGCGTATCGAACGGTTTGCCCCAATGCTCGAGCAATTTTTCATCGGTGGTTTCGCGCCCGTAAAATTCACGCGCCACCGCCTTGTGCTGTTCCCATTTGACGACACGCGTCGTGACCAGCGTATCGTCGAGGTCGAAGATAACTGCCTTTATCATGACTTAGTGTACCAAATATGTCCGCCCACTTGAACATTATCGTCACGGATACTTTGCATCCGGATGCAAATTTCCGCGACCCCGCCTACCCGCGGGCAAACCGCCTCGCAACTCCTGATGTCGTCACGAATAAATTCAGCCTCGTCAGATGAATTTTTCGCGACCCCACCTCGCGGTTGCGCGTACTCGCGCAACATCGCTGCGGCTCGGACATGTACAGAAAAATCCTGCGCAGGCAGGGTTTTTCAGTCATATCCGCCCTCTTGGACTCGAACCAAGAACCGCCGAGGTATAAGCTCGGTGCTCTAACCAATTGAGCTAAGGGCGGGAACGTTTGGATTATAGGACTAACTGGCGAGTTCCGCACGCCCGGATATCAATGCCGCTCGTTGGCGAGCTTGCGGCGCGCCTCTTCGTCCGCAACAGAGATATCGTGGCTGTACTGTTCGAGCTTTCTCTTGCTGTCGGCAAGTTTTTTGGTAAGTTCCTCGACTTTTTTCTTATTGCCTTCGAGCGCAAGCTTGGCGCTCTGAAGATCGCGATCGATATGGTGCGTTTCCTCCGCGTGCCACGCGAGCTGGCGTTTCAGTTGCGCGAGAGCCATTGCGTCCATGGCTCCAGTATACCCTCCCATCGATGCATTGGTGGGAGGGTATACCTCCGATCAACGAATGACTTTCGCGACCGCTTTCGCGACTCTTTTATCGAACATGTCGGGAACGATCTTGTTGGCGGTCGGCTTTTTTACGAGTCCGGCGATCGCACGCGCTGCCTTCAGCTTCATCTCATCCGTTATTTTCGTGACCTTGTGGTCGAGCGCGCCGCGGAAGATGCCGGGGAACGCCAGTGAGTTGTTGATCTGATTCGGAAAATCCGAGCGTCCGGTCGCGACGACCTTCGCGCCGCCTTTTTTTGCTTCTTCCGGCATGATCTCCGGTGCCGGATTGGCGAGAGCGAACACGATCGGATCCTTCGCCATCCGCTTCACGAACGATGCGTCGACGGTGTTAGGGCCTGAGACACCGATGAACACGTCCGCGCCGCTTAATTCCTGCAACGTTCCTTTGTAGCCGGGCGGGTTGGTGAACGACGCGAGCTCGAATTTCACCGCAGTGAGATTTTGTCTGCCTTTGTAGATCGCGCCCTTGGTATCAAAAACGATCACGTGCTTGTTGCCCGCTGCGTACAGAAGTTTCGCGACGGCAACTCCTGCAGCGCCCGCGCCGGAGATCGCGATCTTCAAGTCGGTGAATCTCTTCCTGACGACCTTGGCCGCATTCAAAAGCCCTGCGAGCACGACGACCGCCGTACCGTGCTGATCGTCGTGCATCACCGGAATATCCAATTGTTCAATAAGGCGTTTTTCGATATCGAAACACTTCGGTGCCGCGATATCCTCCAGATTGATGCCGCCGAACGCGGGCGCGATGCGCAGTACCGTTTCAACGATTTCCTCCGGATCCTGCGTATCGAGCACGATCGGCACCGCATCCACATCGGCGAATGTCTTGAAAAGCGCACTCTTCCCTTCCATGACCGGCAACGCACCGAGGGCACCGATATTTCCCAGTCCAAGTACCGCCGAACCATCGGAGACCACCGCGACCATCCGGCCTTTGATCGTGTACTCGCGGGCTTCTTTCGGGTTCTTCGCGACATACGTGGAGACCGCGGCAACGCCGGGCGTGTATACGAGCGAAAGATCGTTCCTGTTTCGGACCGGTACGGTCGGGATAACACGTATTTTTCCCTTCAATTTCTTATGCAGCGCAAGCGCTTTTTTATCATTCGGGGTCAACATTCGAGCAGTGTATACTAATTCAATGCCGGTTCAACAACGACGAACCACTGGTCAAAAAGCTTTTAACGCTGTCACCGCTTTTGCTTTGTTCTACATTCTGTTTCGGATCTTTTATCTCGGAGCGATCTGGATAACCCTGTTTTCGTACTCATTTATCTACAACATTTCAAGCGGACCGTCGCCTTGGACAGTAAATCCAATAGCAATCTCTCTCGCCGTGGTTTTGGGTCTTTTAGTTACATGGATCGTATTCCGGAAACGTTTTACATGACCGATTCGATCACCGTCAAAAAACCGTTCGACTCGCACGTGCATCTGCGTCGCGGTACCACATTGAAAGCGGTGACACCGATATCGGCGCAGAAGTTCTCGGCCGCGATCGTGATGCCGAACACCGAGCCGCCGATCGATACGTGCGAGATGGCTGTGGAATATGAAAAGGAGATCCGCGCTTCCATCCCCGCCGGAAATTCCTTCAAACCGCTGATGACCTTTTATCTGACGAAGAACATTTCTCCGGTCGAGATAGAAAAAGGCTGGAGCGGCGAACACGGCGTGAAAGTGCACGCGGTCAAATCGTATCCGTACGGTGCGACGACGAATTCGCAATGGGGGTATCGCGGAATTCTCGAAGCAAAGGACGTTCTCAAAAAGATGGAGGAGATCGGCATGCCGCTCCTTTTGCACGGCGAAGTGCATTTGAACGATCACGACGAAGAAGAGGATCCGTACGAAGGTGAGCGGCTGTTCGTACAAAATGTGTTACCGAAACTCTTGGATGAATTTCCGAAGTTGAGGATCTCGCTCGAGCACCTCTCAACTGCTGTCGCGTGCGATTTTCTTGAGAAGAACGGCAAGGTGGGACAGGTCGTCGCGACGATCACGCCGACGCATCTTATGTACGACAGACGCGATGCGTTCCGCGGCGGCTATCGTCCACTTTTGCATATGAAACCGCTCATCAAAACACAGGCTGACCGCGAGCGTGTGCGCGACATGGCGAAGAAAGGTCTACCGTTCGTCTCTGCAGGTACTGACAGCGCACCACACCCGGAGAACAAGAAGTTCTCGTCGTGCTGCGTCTTCGGAGTATTTTGCTCCCCTGCCGCGGTCGAAATGTACACCCAGATCTTCGACGAACTGAATGCACTCGACAAGCTCGAAGGATTCCTTTCCTTGAACGGTCCGGCGTTCTTTGGCATGGAACCCGCGAATGAGACGATCACCCTCATAAAAAAAGATTGGGAGCTTAAGGAGCCGGTCGTCACCGAGGACGGCATTAAGATCTGGCCGCTCGGCAATACACAAACGGGCTTTGGCAATGAGACGATCCGCTGGGCTATACAGTGATAAAATTAACGCAGGCAGCGGGTGTATTGACATCCGCGCCACAAGTAGTATAATAAGGTCTCTGTTCTTGAGGAGGAACCCGATGAACACGCTGAACAACTGGATCCTTGCGGCCTACTGCGCGCTACCCGTCGTCGCCGGCTTCGCTCTGTATCGCAGCGATTTCTACCTGACGCTCACCTGCGTGAATTGACGCGGGGGCGATCCGGAAAATGTGCGTCGTCCCTGACGGCGCACGTTTTTCTTTTATGCCGACGCGACGAGAGGCGGCTCGATAACCTCTTTCTTTTTCGGTGTGATGCCGTGCGCGATGAGGATATCCTCGAATTCCTCACGCTCGATCGTTTCCACTTCCACTAATCTCGTCGCGATCGCATTCAACGCATCGCGATGCTTCTTGATAACATCAAGCGCTTTTTTGTGTGCGCCGTCGATGATGCGCTTTACTTCAGCGTCGATCTGAGCCGCGACCTCTTGCGATGCGTCCTCTTCGACGCCGTCACCGAACATCGCTTGTCGAGCGCTCGCAGTGAATGCGATCGGTCCCATCTTTTCTGACATACCATACCGAGCGACCATGTTGCGCGCGAGTGCAGAGAGCACCTGCAGGTCGTTCGATGCCCCAGTGGTGATGTCACCGAATACCAGTTTCTCAGCGATGAAGCCTCCGAGTGAGACCGCGATATCGTCCAAAAATTCTTTGCGCGATTGCATGCGCCGTTCGTCGAGCGGTAATTTCAATGTGTACCCTGCCGCGCGACCGCGCGAGATGATGGAAATTTTGTGCACCGGGTCGGCGTGCGGCAAGACGGATGCGACGAGGGCGTGCCCCGCTTCGTGATACGCGGTGATCTCTTTTTCTTTCATATTCAAGACGTGCGAACGGCGTTCGGGTCCCAGCATCACTTTCTCGATCGAGCGGATGAGATCATACTGAGTGATCTCTTTACGGTTCTCGCGCGCGGCAAGGATCGCGGCTTCGTTCATCAAATTGGCGAGGTCGGCGCCGCTGAAACCGGGGGTGCGTTCCGCGATCACAACAAGCTTCACATCGGGGCCGAGCGGCTTCTTGCGCGCATGCGTTTTCAAGATGTCTTCGCGATCTTTGCGGTCAGGCAAGTCGATGGTGACGCGGCGGTCGAATCGTCCCGGGCGCAACAGTGCGGGGTCGAGCACGTCGGGTCGGTTGGTTGCCGCCATGACGATGACTTTTTCTGCCGGTTCAAACCCGTCCATTTCGACGAGTATTTGATTGAGCGTTTGCTCGCGCTCGTCGTTGCCCCCACCTACACCGGAGCCGCGGACACGGCCGACCGCATCGATCTCGTCTACGAAAATAATGGCGGGAGCGGATTTTTTGGCCGTTTGAAAAAGGTCGCGCACGCGCGAGGCGCCGACGCCCACGAACATCTCGACGAACTCCGACCCGGAGATAGAAAAGAACGGTACGCCTGCTTCCCCCGCGACCGCGCGCGCGAGCAGTGTTTTGCCGGTGCCCGGCGCGCCCATCAAAAGCACACCTTTCGGGATCCTCGCGCCGATCTGAATGAACTTCTTAGGATTTTTCAAGAAGTCCACGATCTCAAGCAATTCGCTCTTTGCTTCTTTCGCGCCAGCAACGTCGGCAAAGGTCACGCGCTGTTCGGAATCCTCCGGCGATATCAAACGGGCGAGCGAGCGTCCGAACGTGAACGCCTGCATGCCGCCTCCGCCGCGCAATTGCCGCGTGAAGTACCAGACGATAGCTACGATGAAAAGGGACGGGATGATGATCGGCGCGAGTTCGAGCGTCCAGAATTCAACGCCCGACTGATCCTGCACGCTCACTTTGAGCGCAGCGATCTTGTCGGCGGGAACGCCGTAATTCACGAGCTCCTGTGCGAACGCATCCTGATCTTCTTTTTGCGATTGCTTCATCGTACCGTCGGCGTACGTTGCGGTGATGCTGTCGCCCTGTACAGTGACGGAGGAAATTTTGCCTGCAGAGACGTCGTCCATGATCTGCGAGATCGGCACCGTCTGACTCTGCGTAGTCATATACTGTCGTACCGCGGAGTAGCCGGCGGAAAGCAGCAGGAAAACGACCGCCGCGATCGCGAGCTGCGTCCAGATCGAGGGCCCTTGCGGCGTGGGAGTGCCGCTTTGGCGTTTTTGTTTTCTGCTATCGTCGGAGTTCGGCATATCGAGAGGTACAGTATACCTATTTGACGCTGGATGAAAAGAATTGTTGCACGCGGTACACTGCTTCTATGACCGTCGTTGAGAACAAGCGGGTCGGGTTCGACTACACGATCCTCGAAGAGCTCGAGGCGGGGTTGGAGTTGTATGGATTTGAAGTGAAATCACTGCGTGCGGGGCACGGTTCCCTGAAAGGCGCGAGAGTGGTCGCGCGCGGTGGCGAAGCGTATTTGGTAGGCGCGACCGTTCCCCCATGGCAGGTTTTGAACGCACCAAAAGGCTATGACCCTGAGCGAACCCGCCGATTGTTGCTTTCACGGAAAGAGATAGCCCGTGTAGCCTCAGCCGAAGGGGAAAAGGGGTTGACAATAGTGCCCTTAAAGGTGTATAATAAAGGCCGACGTTTGAAGCTTCTTATCGCGATCGCGCGAGGAAAGAAAAAGGAGGATAAACGTCAGAGTATCCGGAAACGCGAGGAAAAGCGCCGGATCGAACGTACCTTGAAAACAGAATAACTATATTGAGTATCGGAATGTGGTTTGGGAAATGGAAACGGAGGATAACCACATGCGCAGTGAGAGAGGTAAAAGTGATGCGGATGCCGTGAAAGCGGCCGTCGCAACTCGTGCGTTTCGGCGGGGTTCGATCGCGGAATGCCACGCGAATCCCAATGACTTTCGGCGGCGATACGCCACCATGATCACTCTGGTCGGTGATGGATTCCAGCCCGCAGGCCATGCCGGTCGGGCGATCCCCCACTATGACTCGAGCGAGATCTTCTTCGTCCCGACCAACGCGGACGAAGAGACCTTCTTCGACGTCTATCCGGGCGAGATGTTGTTCAGTTCCGAGCGAGACGACAACAGCCTTCTCGACGACGAACCCGAGGTCTTAGTGACCATGGTAGCGTCTGGACCGGAGCCGGCGGAAGGCGAGGAAATCGACTTTTCCAGCCGGCTGCGGAAGCGGCCGACGCGTCTGGTCGAGCGTGCGACGAAATTGCTCCGCACGCTGGAGCCGGATCGTCACGTGCAGCAGCACTTGAGCCGGTGGAAGGTTCGCAAGGTCCGCGTCGTTCGTGTTTCTAAAGAGCGTCGCGAGCGCGAACTGCGCGTGCTCAAATGCGACGGTAGCGCCGCATTGAGCATTCGCCGGTATCTCGGCAAAACGACGGCCCCATTGAAAATGGCCGCGTGATGAAGTTCGGCAGGATCCCATGCTTACTTGCATGCGATCCTGCCCACATTCCGATACTCAATCGCCAGTCAATCGCCACCTCTGATCCGCTCGTCGGATTGGAGGTGGGGGGTGACTGGCTTCGACGGGAAAATCGGTATGTGCGTGCGCGCGGCGAAGCTGCGAAATCTTCTCAAACTTTCGCAAAATTCAAGTGCGAACAAAGTAGCACGTGCAGTCATCTCGCCAATTCAATTGGCAGACCTGCAGCCCGCTTACGCTCTCGTAGCCTAAGCGCCGTCCGCAAAGCCGATGCTTGATAAAGCTTTGTTGGGCGTAAAAAAATTCAAGCACTCGTATGCGTCCGTCCAACGCATACGTAAGACAACGGACTCGGGGTGATGCGTTTTCGTTCATCTTATATGCACCATTCCTAAACAAAAACAGGTGATCTACGCCTCGTAGACACACGCACCGTACTTTTTTCCGGACGGGAGTTCGATTCTCCCCACCTCCACCACTTCGTAAAAAGCTCCCTTTAGGGAGCTTTTTACTTCGCGGTGCGCAGCACTGCGATATGCGGTAGCATAAGTGGTGGACCCCGCGAAGCTTTAGCGAAGTGGGGTTTGATCCCGCTTCGTTTTAACAAAGCGGGATATGTATTACGTATACATTCTTAAAAGTTTGAAGGACGAGTCTAAATACATAGGCTGCACTGGTGACTTGCGGAATCGGTTACGCGAACATAATAGTGGTGAGACAATATCAAACAGGTCAAAAGCTCCTTATAAAATCGTTTGGTACTGTTGCTTCCGAGACAAGTATCGAGCATGCGCCTTTGAAAAGTATCTGAAGTCTAGTTCGGGCTACGCATTCGCCGCAAAGCACTTACTTTAGTTCAATTTTATGAACCCGCGACTATTGAGGTATCCGAACCCTTTTCTAAGCGCTTGGACTTCGTGATCATCGCTTTTTTTATTTTCGGAAACGACTTTCTCTATCTCATTTTCTGCGATCCAGATCGAGTCCGAATGATCTTCAGGGTTTAGCTCTATTTTCTCAACAGCATCTTCCAAAACCGCAAAGTAAATTACCTCTATGGAATGTGAACCGTTGACAGCATTCGTGTAGGTGAATACGTAAAATGGATCGCCTATAAAAATACGAACGCCGAACTCTTCAAAGATCTCCCTCTTCAGACCATCAACGAGTTCCTCTCCGAAGTTTATGTGACCGCCGGGCAGTTCGTACACTCCGGGAAGAAATTTTTTTGTTTCCGCCCGCTTAGCGAGAAATACTTTCTCCTCGCCATTGAAATTGTGATGAATGAACGCACAAGCCGTTATCACCTGCTGGCCTTGTGCGGGCACTTCACTGTCGTGAGAAGCTTGATTCATTCGTGCAGTATATCAAGTGACCAAACAGATTCTACCCCGCGCAAAGTAGGCTCCAACCGATTCGCAGAACCGCCTACAGAGGCGGTTCTCGCGTCGCCAGAACCTTTTACAAATCCGCTTCCACCTCCACACGCGGAGTCTCGTCTTTTCTCGTAATGGTCAGATAGATGACAAGCAACAAGATTGCCCCGAGGAAAATGAAACTTGTGGTCGTCGTTCCAAGGCCGAGGCCACCATCACTCTGCGCTTGGGACAAAAAATCGCCGATCGAGGCGCCGAGAGGACGTGTGAGAATATATGCGATCCAAAACGTCCACACAGCGTAGGAAGCCATGCGATGACCCGCGGTCGCTATCTGTGCTCTGAGGACGTAGTACACAATCGTAACGATCGCGATCAGGCCGGCGAATATACCAAGTGAAGTGAGGTAGCCGAGATCGAACTTTTCCGCGGTAAGATCCCCTGCGGCCGTGCCAAGTGCAAAAGTGAAAAGAATCGCGAGCCAGTAGAAAGCTTCGCGTTTAGTGGTAACAATACTGTGAATTGAAAGGGTTTTCTCGAACGCATACCAGATCACAAATGTTATCGCGAGAAGGATCGCAAAGACGACGGTAGTCGTCTCAAGAGGAACCCCAAGATTGTCGCTTAAATTATCTGTAATAAGAGTACCGACCACACTGATAAAGACAACCGTGAGCCAGTATATCCACGGCACATATTTTTTGGCCTTGAATTGGAAAACAAGGATAATGATGAGAAGCGCGGCCATGACATAGCTCGTATTTGTCAGACCGAATCCGAGAGTCTCATTGAGGTAGTCTGCGGCGGTTTCCCCAACCGTTGTGCAAAGTATCTTTATTATCCAGAAATAGAGCGTGACCTCGGGAACTTTATTGAGCATTTGCCGGAGTGGTAACGACATCGAAAATAGTATAACAGTTCACGTGACGAGGTTCTAACCTGCATAAAGTATGCCTCCGCACAGTTAGTAACCGCCGCGACCGTTTTTGGTCGCGGCGGTTTCGGTTAGGCAAATCCCGGAAAGTAATCCGTTCGGATGCTTGTCCTGCGCACGCCCATACCGGTCAGCATGTCCTTGAATGACGTGACCATTCCTTGAGGCCCCGAAATGTAAAAGGTCCGCTCCTGATAATCGGGCACTTCCCGCATGACGGTGTCGGCGTCGATCGTCTGTACGGCACCTTGGCGCGTACTCGCGTCATTGAGTACGTAGACGACCTTTATACCAAGTTCCCGCTCGGCTCTATCGAGGAGGTCGCGATACACGGCATCTTGTGATGTCCTCGCGGAATACAGGACCGTGATCGGACGCCTCTCTCCTTTGTCGATCAAATACTGGACCATGCTGCGAAACGGCGTAATACCGATACCTCCGGCGATGAATACGAGTTTTTTGGTCGGATCGCGCGGAAGCGTAAAATCGCCTGAAAGTTGCGATGCGACGACTTGTTCCCCGGGTTGCATCGCGAATAATCTTTTCTTGAAACTACTGGCGGGAGCGTAGAATTTCACCCCAAGACGAAGGTCGGGTTCAGTGGGCGACGAAGCTATCGTGAAATAGCGCCGTACACTGCGGCTATCAGGATGCTCGTGCGCGAGCGTCCACTCCATGTACTGTCCTGCGGCAAATGCGAGCGGTCGCTCCGGTGCGAACACGAACTCGACGACATCCTGCGAGAGCCGGATCTTTTCTTTCAGCGTGAGAACGATCTTATCTTTCGAGCCTACGATATATGTACCGATGTTGCCGAGGAGAAGGGCGAGTTCGGGCGAGAAGTAGAACGAGCCAATACTGACATTCGGGAGAAAAAGACAGCCCACCCCAAAGGCGTACAGGAGTCGCCAAACGCGCGAGCCGGGACTCGACGCGGGTTCGGTCAACATCACGGTCGAGAAAAAGAATGCGGGCGCATAGAGGAACGATTGGCTGAAGGTAAGGCCAATATCGAGCCCCCGATCGAGCGCAAAATACAACATCCCCGCTCCGAACGTGATTATGAAAGTCCACCACATATCGAACCGGTGTATCTTGCGCACGATGAGCAATCCTCCGACAAGTGCGAACGGCGCCATAGCAAGTGTCCCCACCCACCAACTCGCAGAAAGTCCGAGTATTGCCGCTGTCGCCGCGACGCCGAACGCCGCCGGATTGAATATATGTTTCTTGCGGATCGCGAGAATGTACTTCGACGCGATAGCTATGGCCGACGCCCAGAATGCCAGCGGTAGATAATGCGTATCGAACAGCGCTGTGGGCGGCGTGATAATGAGCGCAAGAATGAGCGCGGTTATCCACGTCGATTCCGGATTGTACGGAGCCTCGAATGCATGCGCGAAGATCCTGTTCGTCGCCCAGCAAATACCGAAAATGAATGCCGTTGAAGCTGCGATCGCAACAGGGTTATATGAAAGATATCCGAAAAAGCCGAGCGCGGCGGCGGTCGCAAGTAAAAATATGAGCTCGTACAACACGAGCCGATACATCGTTATCTTATTCAATACTGAATCAATCGCTTTGATCATAGGTGTAATTCTCGAAGCCGGTCGTCATCGTCGCCATACCCTTTTTGTCTATGGCGTATCCTTCGAATCCTTCAAGACTTTGAATGAAATGTATCGCGCCATTCCCCATAGCGAACGCCGCAGTCGCGAATCGATCGGCTTCGCATACGTTCGGTCCGATCACGGTGAGGCTCACAACATCCGTCTCAACGGCTTTTCGTGTGTGCGGGTCGTAAATATGCCTGCCGCGAGCTGCGGTACCCGAGGTGGCGATGCCCTTACCATGCGGACATACGACCTTTACGATCTCTTCGTGTTTAAAGGGATTCCGTATACCGATGCTCCACTCTCGGCCGTCCTGATTCTTACCGCTTGTTTGAATATCGCCGCCCGCTTCGACGTAAAAATCTTTATATCCTAATGAACGCAGGAGTTCGGCAGCGTTGTTGATCGCCCAACCCTTCACGACGCCTGAGGGATCTACGGACCGCTCAGGAGTTTTAATATCGAAATATTCATTCGTCTGTCTTTTTGTTTTTTCAGCAATGGCAAAGATGCGTTTCATATCGTCGCTATACTCTTCCTCGGAAAGTTCGCCTCGATTGATGCGCGATATTTCACTGTCTTTCTTGTACGTACTGAACGTACTGTCCACATATCTGAAGTAATCGAATGTCTTTTCGACGGATGCGGCCGACGCGGGACCGTCGGAGATCTCGATCGTCACCGGCATGCCCATGATGTCTTTCGTTTCTCTCATGATCAGCTTTTGGCTTGCGAAAGCGCGGACGCGAGCGATTGTTGGAACGCCTGGCTCGTGTATGTTGCGCCGGATACGCCGTTCACATTTGCGTTTTGCGCCTGGATTGCCTCGCTTTGAAGGATCGGCAACGCTTGGTCGTTAATATACACCGATGTACCGTGGCTGTTGGGGAATTGCAGGATATTTACACTGGCGAGAGCGCCGTTTTTTATTACGGCCTGAACTTGGACCATGCCCCAGTAAGCATTTTCGGGATCTCCGCTGTAGGTTCCGTCGACGTACTGCCCTTGCGGCTTCGGTGCGGGAACGGGCACCGGAGACGGTGTCGGTTGCGTCGGCGTTTGAACTGGCGGGGGCGGGGGCGCGGATTGTGCCGAAGCGACTGCTGTCGTTGTCGATTGCTGCGGTGCTGCGGAGGTAGTAGTGAGCGCAACCGGCGCGTTGTATGCGGCGCTTGAATTATTGAGGTATTGCAACGCAGCGTATCCTGCGAACAGCATCAAAAACACGAACGATGTCAGGTATTTTTTCATACGTCTGTATGGGATACTTGCACCCCATTGACCCTAATACGGCATGCGGGAAGTCTTCTTTCATCGCTACTTCACTGGTCCGGTGAAAGGTGATCAACGCCATACGCCTGTATCGTGGTACTTCCTTGTGTACCGAACACATAGACACGCTCCCCTACACTGAACGTAGTCGTCGAGTAGCCGCTCGGCAGAGTGACGGTTCGTGTTCCATCGTCAGTATCATGGTCACCGTCTTCGTGCGTAATAGTGATGGTGTCCCCTTGAATGGCGACGATCGTTCCTCTAAAGACACCTTGTTCCTCATGTGAGCCTCGAACGCTCTCATACATTTCACCGACAACCGGCAGATCCCCCCGATCTGCCATTTCGAGGAAGTCGTTATGTATCGGCGTCAAACCGATCAGTGCCGCAATGATCATGCTAGCCAGAACGACCGCCCAAAAGACCGCCACTAAAGAAAATCTGTAGCCGAATTTGAAACTCTGCAGAAGCCACTCCAAGAAAAAGATAAGTGCGATATCCACGATCAGGGTGCCCCATGGAAAGAGCTTAAGGAACGCGGTTAGCCCTCGTTCGCCAAATCCTAAGAGGAACTGCTCGCCGCTCTCATGGATACTGAACATGATGAAACTCAACACGTACGCGGAAAGTGCGAGCACAACGAGCATCACAAGTATTGCGAGCGCCGCTCTGCCAACAAAATACGCGCGCGAACGCATCGTGACGTTCCCGCGCGTAAGGCGCTCAAATACTTTTTGTTGGATCTTCTGCTGTATGTTTTCGTCGTTCATAGCTCTATTTGTTCAAATGCCCGTTTCAGTTGTTGTCTTGCGCGAGATAATCGTATACCCACCGTGCCAATAGGAACGCGCAAGATGTCCGCGATATCTTCATACTTGAAATCCTCAAAGTAGTATAGGTCAACGATCTCGCGATAGAGGGGCGACAGTTCATCGAGGTGCTTCTCCAGTAGTACGCGCATCTCCTCTTTCTCTTTCTCGTCTTCCGCCGGGTCTTCGTATATCAGGTGCGGAACGACCCTATCAAAATCGAGTCCGTACACCGGACCTTTTGCCTGTCTGCGCAACGTATCAACGAACGCATTATGGGCGATCCTATATATCCAAGGCGAAAAACGGCGCGTCGAATCGAAGTCGCGGATATTCTGATATGCCGCCACGAATACGTCTTGTACGACATCCGCGATATCGTCATCAGAGGAAAGGAATCGGTGGCCATACCGCATCAATTTCGGCGTATATCGTTCCATGAGTTCGGCCAGCGGCGCGTGGTCACCATCCTGGACTAGTCGGGCCAGCTGTTCGTCCGTCATGTTTTCCTAGGGCATCCTTCGCCGCCCGAGTGACCGGTTGCGTATGGTTGCATAGAACGTCAAATGTACCATCTAGTGAGCGGATCCCGATATTTTCTGCTGACCATTCACAGACGCAACACATCGAATACGGTCGGCTCGGAACAGAAGGCGTCGGTGACAGTCGGGCTCACCTGCCGTCATCATCGAAGTATTCGTAATACGCGAGTATCGAGATCGAGCTGATCATCATCCAGAAAAAAAGTTCTTCGAACGGGAATGAGTATCCGACGAGGGTTATGTAGCCGATAAACTGATTCTTCGCGGGAAAACTCCATTGATCGAGCCTCAACGCGGTCAGCTCGTAGAGCAGCGTGTAAAAGAAAAAATACGTTCCGACCTTGAAGAACTTGGCTGCAGCGGAAGGTGTCCGTATCAAGAAGATGAGCAACGGTAAAAGTACTCCGACCAATCCGATCTTGAGATAAAAATAATCGATATACAGGACCCCCTGATCGAAGAAGTGGAAAAATATCACAAATCCCAATGCACCAAGACCGAGCAGCATCAGTTTTTTGGTTCTGGGATACATGACCTTGCTAACGCTTCTGTCAAAGAACGTTTCGTAGTAGATCACGACCAGGTACGTGTACGTGATGAGCCAGATGATCTGCAAAAAAGAGACGTGCTGCAATATCCAGATCTGGGGTACCTCCATCCTCTCTATGGCCCACGCATGCGTGAACTCCATCACATAATCCACAAGAAAGGTCGCGGGGACGGAAAAGATCACCGAGAAGAACAGGCTCTTCCTGATAAGCTCGGGGTGTCTGAAGGACAAATAGATCGCCGGAGCACCGAAGAACAGGAAGAGGGATAGGTATATTTGCGCATCAAGTATCAACGAAAGGACCGAGGCGAAAACCGGCCACACGAGCAGGATCGCGAATTCGTGTTTCGTTAACCTCCTCAACATCAGGTGAATTTTAACATCACACTGATGCGTAGGAGTTCCCGCGACTGTTTCCGTTCGATGCTATAGTTTTCCCATAAGCAATTTTGATTATCATTCGCTCTTAGGCGCGGCTGCGAGCATCATCGGTTTCATCGGATACATTCCGTATTACCGTGATGTGCTGAAGAGAAAGACGAATCCGCATCCGTTCACCTACGGTATCTGGGCACTACTATCGGCGATCACTTTCGCCGCGCAGCTCGCAAAAGGAGCAGGTCCCGGCGCTTGGGTCACCGCGGTACCGGCTATTACGTGTTTCGGTGTCGCCGTACTCGCAATTTCCTACGGAGGCAGACGGGTGATCGTTCGAACCGACTGGATCCTTTTGGTCGCGGCTTTGTGTGCGATCGTCGCGTGGCGTCTCACCTCTGACCCGCTGTATGCGGTGCTTATCTCGACATTCGCGAGCGCGTGCGCGTTCGTGCCCACGTTCAGAAAAAGCTATTCGAAGCCGAACGAGGAAACCGCGCTCTCGTATTCGCTCGGCGCGCTTCGGAGTCTTGTCGCGATCCCCGCGCTCTTGTCGTTCAATATCGCCACGCTTTTGCCGCCCCTCTATAACATTGCGGCGAATGTTTCCTTCGTAACGATGCTCCTCATTCGTCGCCGCAGTGTGAGGAAGACCGAATATTGACAAAGTATGTTCGTGATGTAAAATACTTTTAGATCAATTCACGCAGGAGGGGCAGATGCCTCAACAGATCGATCCCCCGCTCAAGGACGTCCGCGTTGAGGTACGGGTTCGCAACAACCTTATCCTCTCCCGGATGGAACATCGCGGCATCAAATCCGTCGCCGAACTCGCGCGCAAGATGGGCATTGAATCCCAAAAAGGCATGCTCGGCGATCTCGTCAACATGACGAAAGCCGCGAAGAACGAAAGCGGTACATGGCATATACTTGCGCTCGATCTGGCGGATTTCTTCGAGTGTAAGCCCGAGGAGCTGTTCAGCGAGTTCCAGCAAGAGATCGCGCTCGAAAAGAACAGGAGCGAGGCCGAAATGACGTATGCGGAGATGCAGCGTCTCGCGTCACGGCGGCAGGAACCGGTTACACCGGAACTTGAATATGCGGCCAAACAACTCCGCAGCGCTATCGATCAGGCACTGCAGATGCTGACCCCTCGAGAAGAGCGAGTCATCCGCCTGCGCTTTGGGTTCGACGGCGGCGAAGGACTGACCCTTGATCAGGTCGGCGAGTTGTTCGGCCGGAGCCGGGAGCGCATCCGGAACATCGAGGCGAGAGCGCTGAGGAAACTCAAGCATCCTTCGCGATGCAAAGGTATTTTCGCCGCAGCCACGTTCGCTGGGAAAGCGAAGCAGCCGTGGTCGGGCGAGATCGTCGACGCCGAATTCTTTGACGACGCCGTTCTCGATGCATTGTGACAGCGCCATATACCTTGAACTTCAACGGAGCCGCGACCGATATCGCGGCATTTTCTTTTTTTGAATTCGAACACGACGGCGAAAGCGATCGATTTGGCCGTATATATAGTCCTACCAAATATACGGAACGAGGCGATAACGGACCTTTTGCGTGTATTCAATATAGCCCGGCAGGTCTCTGCGCAATATCCGTTCCTCGTCCAACAGCCGCCATAAAAGTATCGGGAGGAACGGCACGATGAGCACTATCGTCCACCACGAGCCGAGCGCGAGCGGAACGCCCACGAAAAGCCAGAGCGTGGCCGCGTACATCGGATGTCGCACGTATGCGTATGGTCCGGTCGAGATCACTTTCTGATCAGCTGTGACGGTGATATTTGCGGCCGCGAAACTATTGACTCGCACGACCCGGAAAATAAAGAGGAATGAAAGTACCATGATCGCTTCACCGAGGAGGCTCGCCCAGACGGGGACCGGTGAGAGACCGTAGCGGCGATCGAGTATCGGAAGAACGATGAACGCGAAGAACGACAACATGATGAGCGAGACAATGATCTTCTGTGACCATTCTTTTTCTTTCCAAGGACCGGCGTCCATCCGCCGCTCAAGGAGCGGCCGGTCGTGGAGCAGCATGTATATCGTGAATGCGATCGTCATGGCGGTAAAAACCCCGACGAACAGCCATCCTTGCCAGTAATCCCATGTGCCTGCGCTGAAATATATCAATGCGACAAAGAATGCGAGACCGAGCACGCTTTGCACTAACGCTTTCCAAATGAGTGAACTCACCCGACAACCATACACCCGAAACGAGGTCCTAACTACGCGATGCCGTGCGGCTATGCTTGTTCGATGTGGATCAAATTGCCTTCAGGATCCTTGAAATTGAACCACTTTGTGCCCGAGCCGGGGCCGTGCAGATCGTCCCCGATCTCACTGACTTTCACTCCTTTGCCAGATAGCTCTTTGCGGGACGCCGCAAGATCCGACGTCGCGAACCATAGCGTCATACCGCCGAGTTTTGAGTTCTCTTCGCGGTAGGTTGTGAGCGTGATCGTAACGCCTCCCTCCGGGAGCGCGAGCGCGACCCACCAACGGTCGTCGCTTTGACGATAATCGGAGGCGACCTTCAGTCCGAGCTTGTCCGCATAAAATTCTTTGGCTTTCGGCATGTCGCTCACGGTCACCGCGAGCATCATAAGTTTGTTGATCGTTTGCATATCGCTGATAGTGTATCCCTGTCCCGTATAAAAATCCAATGAAGATGCCCGTTCGTAAAAAGGTAAGCCGCCTTCGCAGACGGCTCATATCCTTTCAAAATAAGTATCGTCTACGGGCACGGGACCGTAGCCGTGATAGACCAGAAATTCTCCGGCCGCTTGCGCCAGGAAATCCTGATCCGCGGTGTGATCGAATATCCCGGTCATCTGAACGACGGTGACAATGTCCTCGATCGGTATCTTATCCGGATCCCCAGCCAATTCCAGATACTTCTCTATAACCGCGTGCAGGTCGGCGATCTTCGCTCCGATGAACTCACCCAGTTCGGTTTTCCAGTCGGCCATTGGTACCTCCTCTCCTCTTTCCGAACTATACACAACTATGTTCTCTATTTGTATGTACACTTTGGCTTTTCTGTAGCAGGCTCCAAAAGTTGACAGGCCAAAAGTAATGAGGTATGGTCGTTTTAGGTTAATACTGAGAGGAACAACGCCATGTGGAAACTCCTCGCGATTCTGTTCAGCTGGGACATCACTCCCCGCCTGCAGAGCTTCCGTTATGTGTATCGCCGACATCCGTTCGACGGCCCGCAATACTTCTTGTCGAAGCTGCCGATCAAGCCGCGGCCGACCTACTCGCCGTCGAGAAATATACCGCAATGTTCAGCGACGGTCAGACCGTCCTTCGGGAATTCTGGGCGGTCTCACTCAACCCACAGCAAAGCAAGCGAGGTCGAACATGCCTAAATTGACATGGGATCAGGTCCTTGCGAGGACGGACCTGATCGGCGGCGACATCGAGTCGCAGGAGGACGGGGTCGTCTATCGCGGCCCGCTCTCGGAGATCAAAGTGGAGGGCAACAGCATTTGCTTTACCTCGCCGTGGATGGCCCGCCTCGAACCCGGTACCGGAACGTGGCATAAGTGGCACATCAACAGGTGCTCGGTGCGCAAGTCACTGCCCCCGCAGGATATCGGTGACGGTAGGATCTTGATCCAGATGCCGCTCCTCGGCGTTTGCACGATCTTCCCGAAAGGCGGCAGCAAGCTCCAGGCTAGTAGCGTTGTAGGCTTGCCCAAAGCATCGGAACGGTTCCTCTCGCTGCATCCGGATCTGCGGTTCGATCGCAAGGTCGCAGAGAAGGTTCTCCGCGAACAGTTTTTCATGAACGCCTCGTTGTTATTCGCCAAGAAGCCCGACGGCGCGGCGATGAAAGATCTACTCGAGTGTTTCTCCAGCGACAACAGAGCCGAGGAATTCCTCTGGCACTACGTCGTGGCGATCACCGGCGAAGAGAACGTGCACCAGAAGGTCTACTGATCGGTCCGAGTTGACCGAACGACAGAGCGCCCGCGGCTTCGGCTCGCGGGCGCTTTTATCTTTTGCGAACGGTCAGGTATTCGCCGTTTCCTATTGTCCTCTCGATCCGGATCACTCTCTCGGCGACATCTTACCGCGAAGCATACGTTCTCTGATCTCCTCAAAAATCGCTTTCGTGTAGGAAGGCCGGCTCCATACATCAGCACGCGAGAGGTATTTGTGAAGCGAATCCACGGTCCATGACCTGACCTGAGCCGCCGCCTCCTGTTTTCTGTCCGCCCGAACAAGCGCCTCGAAATTCGCTGGCGGCTTGCCCGAAAGATCCAGATACAGACGCACGAGATCCCCCTCCTTCGAGATCTCCGATCTTCCGCCCGTGTCGTTGCCGCCTCCGGTCTGCCTCCAGCCGCCGCCATCCAGTGAAAACGCCAGCTCCTCGGGCCGGATCAGATGCTTGGACTCGGCAGGCTCGGGTTCCGGATCGCGGGCGGCCTCGAGTGAGCGTTCCGGCTTCTGTTTGGATTCTTTTTTTGGAGTATCGGAAATTCCGCCTTGGATGAGTTGGGGCGTCCAGCTTCTCGGTTTTTCCGCCATGATCACAATACTACCATCGGATGCGTTGCAACGTGTCCGAGCACGACGGAACTATTTCCGGACTTATCGGACGGAGGTGTACCCATCCTTCGCGCTTATTTTGGTGAAGACGATCTGCCAGAGCTGCAGGTAGCGAACGCGGAACGACGCGGCGCACGAGAGCAAATAGTATTTCCACATGCGATAAAAGCGTTCGTCGTATTCTCCGGTCCCTTTCAGAGAATCCCAATGTGAATCGAAGTTGTGGAACCACGCCATGAGGGTTTTGTCGTAGTACGGCCCGAAGTTGTGCCAATCCTCCATGGAGAAAAGGTCCTCGGTCGCGGCGCCGATCTGCCTGATCGAGGGAATGACACCGTCGGGAAAAATATATTTCCCGTTCCACGGGTCGTTCTGGTGCACCGTGATGTTGCCGCCGATCGTATGCAGGAGAAAGAAGCCGTTGTCGTCCAAGAGCGAATGTATCTTCTCCATGTACACGCGGTAGTTCTTATACCCGACGTGCTCGAACATTCCTATCGAAATAACGTGATCGAACCTGCCGGTCAGCGTGCGGTAATCCTGTAGTTTCGTTTCGATCGGAAGCGTGCCTTTTTTTGCATTCGCGTATGCGGCCTGTTCTTTGGATACCGTGACACCGACGCCGCTCGCGCCGTACTTCTCCGCGGCGAATTGTAAAAAACTTCCCCAACCGGAACCGACGTCAAGAACGTTCTGTCCTTTTTGCAATCCTATTTTCCTGCAAATGAGATCAAGCTTCGCCTCCTGCGCCTCATCCAATGTCCTGGCGTCTTTCCAATAGCCGCAGGAGTACACGAGACGCTTATCGAGCATCGCGCGGTAGAGGTCGTTCCCGATATCGTAGTGATGTTCCGCCACACGGAACGGATTCCATTTTTGGGGATTGAACAATTTTGCGCGCACATAGCTCCATACCAGCTCCGGATTGATCACGATATGGTCCTGCAACTTGTTCTTGAGGATCTTATACAAGAGCTGGTCGAGCTCTTTGGCATCCCACCAGCCGTCCATATAGGATTCCCCGAATGCGAGATTCCCGCCTGAGAGCACGCGGTCGTAGAAGGCGTCATTATGGACCTGTATGTCCCACGGCCGATCGCCGTTAACTTCGATCCCCGCTTTTTTAAACGCTTCGGTAAAAACGCGCTTGGTATTCGAGCTCATGAAGGGCAAGTATAGCGCGGCCCGGGAAAGGACAAAACAGTCCCCTGTTATGTATACTTTTGAATTATGACCACGTACGTCGCGCTCTTGCGCGGGATCGGGCCGGGGAACCCGAATATGACGGGTGAGAAATTCAAAGCGTTCTTCGAGTCGCTCGGCTTCAAGAATGTTGAAACCGTGATCGCGAGCGGAAATATCGTATTCGATTCCCCGGTACATGATAGCTGGAAGATCGAAACGAAAATAGAGAAAGCCCTTCCGCTTCAGCTCGGTTTCAGCCGTATTGCGATCGTGCGCAGCAAAGACGAATTGCAGCGTTTGGTCAAAAAGAATCCGTTCAAAGGCATCAGGGACGAAAAACCGAATTATCTGGTCGTCACGTTCTTCAAAGACAGGAAAAAAGAATTATGCACGGTGATCGATATGACCGCCGGTGACACACCGAGCTTCATGGTCGACATAGAGCGCAAATACGGCAAGGGAGTGACCACGCGCACGTGGAAAACGGTCGGTCGGATACTGAAGAAGATGGACGAGTCTGCCTCCCTGTCTACGAGATCAACGGCTTCTCCAACTGCACGGAAAACAATGCCCATGCATAGGCAACGAGCGCGATAAGGAACGCGATCGACATCGAATATGAGTAGAGATCCGTTTGTGACGGAATGAACGACGCGCCGCTCGCACCTGCGGCCAACACAGCAAGTAGACCGATGAGTGAGGACCAGATCCACGTCCCGTTGTGCGAACGGGAAGCGCGGATACATTGCACGATCGCGCCGAGAAGTATGAGCATCGCTAGCACGATGTGCGTCGCGAGCGCAGGCTGTGCCCACGCGAATTCCCACAATTGTCCTTCGTTCGCGGTCGTGTCGGGGAACGAGATGAACAAATTCACGTACATTCCGAGCGCGTACTGGACGACGAGCGCAATCAGTAGAAACACGCTCTGGATGCGGAGTCCGCGAAGTTGTCGTGGGTTCATAGGCTCATCCTAGCAGCTCTTGATTGACCCGTCATGAACACCGAACCGTGCTTTAGTACTGCGACATTACCGACGCGCCGATCGAGAAGGTAGCACTTCCGCTTGCGATCTGCGTGAGAGTGATCGCATAATTCCCAGAATAACTTTGTCCGATCGAAAGAGTTTGCGGCGGGATGTACTGCATGGCGATCATGCAGCGTATCTGCGGCGGCGTGTCGGACGGGAACCAGTTCCAGCAGCCTACCGGCGTGAGTTGGATGGTCGCGGTCGATGCGGTGACGCTTTCGAGCGTGAAGTAGAAACTTTCGTTGCGGATCTCGGCGATGCCGTTCGTCTGCAGCGTTACCGAGCCTGGCGCGTTCAATTGCTGGATGTTCGGATTGGTGCTGGTCGCGCCCACGATAACGGTGGCGGTGGCGAGGATCGGAATGTTCGGACAATTACAAATACCGTTCGAAGGACAGGAGCAAAGATTGTTGGTCAAGGTCGCCGTGTACGTACCGGCAGATGTGTACGTGTGTGAAGTGACCCCGATCTCTTGGCAACCGAAGCAGGTCGGAGCAGGTGCGATCGTACCGCTCGAACCGTCACCAAAATTTACCGTGGTGCCAAGGGACGCGCCCGGTGGAGCGGTCGACCTGAATTGCACGGTCAGCGGGGACGCGCCCGAGGTCGGCGAGGCGGTGAAATTCACGCCCGTCGTCGAACTTGATCCGACGGTGATCGTGAGCGTGCCCACTGTTTGCGGTCCGACGAGACAGTCGGCACCGGGAGGACAGGTGTTTTTCATCAGATGCGCGGTGTACGAGCCGTTCGAGCTATAGGTATGAGACACATTGTAGGAGCAACGGATGCCGCCTTGTCCGCCGACAATAGCGGTGATCGCGATACAGCTGCCTTTTGTCATTGCACCGGACGTACCGTCGCCGAAATCGACCGAGTACGTCGTGGAGCTTGCGACGATAGAATCACTCGTGGAGAACGTTACCGTGAGCGGCGCCGGGCCGGATTGCTGGTCAACGCTGAATGGCTGTGGCAAGGACGTCCCGCCGCAACTTCGCGCGAAGAATATCCGTGACACCGGTCCAAAGATACCGAGGCCGGCATTACCGGACGCTGCTATGCCGTTGTCTTCCTGCCATTTTATAACTGCAGCTCTGGTCAGCACACCAAAATAACCGGTGGCGGACACGTTCAAGTCTCCTTGCGCGGAGAGAAATTGCTGGAGAGCCGTTACATCGTCGCCACGCGAGCCCAAAGAGAGCGAGCGCACGAACGAAGGGCACGACGAAACGACCGTGCCGGTGAGAGACGTTCCGTAACTGATGACGACGGACGAGGAAGCGCTTCCCTGCACTTGGAGTGCGGCGATCTGTGAAAGCAGGCTTTGTATCTGCGCCTGCAGATCCGAGACCGTCAACGCTGATGTGATAAAGGGTGTCGCGAGAAGCGCGATGCCTAGGCCCGTGAATATGATCTTTTTATACATAGCATTAAATGACCGGTTATATAGTAGTAGACTGAGTATCTCACGATCTATTACCGTTTCGGGTACAATGGCGGTATGCAAAAGCTGGACGAAACCGCCCTCAACATAGAGCTGGTCCTCATTTCCATCATCGAAGGCGTGGCCCTCACCAAGCTCGCCGAGAACGCCGTACCGATCCTGAACGGGACATCACAACTCGTATATCTCCCCTTCGTGCTCGCCGGACTTGCGATCCTGCTCGTCTTCTGGGCACAAGCCATTTTGCATGCGGTCTCGTTCATCCGCTGGCCGCTCAAAATGGAACACATGTTCCTGTACTTTATTGCCGCGTTCCTGCAGGTGATCGCATATGCGAACATTGAACATGCGGCGACGTGGTTCTTCTGGTGGAGCGTCTTTTCGGTCCTCGCGCTTTTCATCTATGCGATAGATCTGCGCATTATCCGCGAAGCGGGGCCGAAATTGCGTGAGCTTGCGGGCGGAGCGGAGTTCGTAGCATCCGTCGAGGCACGGCATTCGCGCGAATTGAAGATCCTCGTTCCGATCGCGCTTGCATTTAATGTGGTCGCATTCCTGCTTGTATGGCAACTACCCGGCACATTCGCGACCGAAGGGAGCATCACCGCACTCGGCATACTCCAGTTCCTGATATCGTTCGGCGCGCTCGTCGATTGTATGCGCAACTTCGCGAGCCGCAGTGCGATGCTGGAGGAGCTGCATCGCTAAGTGCTATTGGTCGCGTCGCTTTTTCAAAAGACCGCGTTGCAGGAATTCGGCGATGCCGGAAGCGATGAGCGCTCCGAAAAGCGAGAACGATATATCCCCCATCGTATCGAGATTGCTCGACTGCGAGAGCGCGTCGATGTGCAGCCTAAAACTGAACAGTGTTTCATGCAGTATGACGACACGATACTGATCCCATCCGCATTCGAACATCTCCCAGACGACGGCAACGAGAGCGACGTACGCGATCAGTGTCACGATGGTTTTGATACGTGTACGGGCGATCAGTGAGAACGACGGAAAGCGGCCACCGAACCAGAGCATGAAGATGAGTAGCGCGAAGCCGAAGAGCAGATGCTCCATCGCGTCGTACCCGAAGAATCCATCGTTGCAACCGAGGTAGCGATAGCAAACGTTGTTGGTCGCCCAGCCGGTGACGAACTCCCCGAGAACAGTCAACACGAACCAGACCACCGTTGCTAGCGAAAGGAGTACGGTCAGTCGACGATCGTGCGATACATGCGAAAACTTCAGGGCAAGGGCAGCCGCGATAATGACAGCAAAGCCCGTAAGGACTGAAGTTGTGGCCGCATCAAGCATATGGCGGCAGTGTACCGCAGGCGCGGGAATTTTCGAGTCTTCACCGGATACCCACGTAGATAGCGCATACTTTTCACCTATGGCAGAATTGGTCTATATGAATACCTACTCGCCGGCAATGCTCGCCGAACGCGTTATCAACGTAATCGTGGGGATAATCGAACTGCTGCTTGCGGTGCGGCTCGTGCTTGAACTGCTCGGCGCGAACGCGGGAGCGCCGTTTGTCGCATGGCTCTACAACGCGAGCTGGAACCTCGTCGCTCCCTTCTCGGGCGCATTCCCCTCTATCTCGCTCGGAGGCAATTCTCTGATCGACTTCTCGACCGTGTTCGCGATGATCGCGTATGCGGTACTCGCGTGGATCGTCATAAAGCTCGTTTATTTCATTTTCAACGCGATCTGAGATAAGAAGCGTTCTACTCCACAAGCGGCGACTTGGTTCGGCGGGCTCGCGATATACTCAAGATAATGACCGGACGCCTCTCCATGCAAGTCGCGATCGCCGCTGCGGTCATGATCGCCATCTGCGCTATCCTATTCTCCGAGCGCGCCGTCGCGCAGACGACCTGCCCGAATCCGGGTGAACATCCGGCCACCGCTGCAGATGTTCCGCTCATGCAGGAAGCGGGTATACCGGATGCCGCCATCGGAGTGTGCTGGAATCCCAACAGTCCCGCGACCGGAGCGGCAGCTGCGGAAGCGAAACAGGATCTGAGCGGCATGTGGTGCGGCGGCAAAGCCGCTCAATGTTCTTACAACGGTTCCACGTATACGTCCTCGATAGATCAGCTCGATCCGAAATTCGCAGCCTGCGCCGATACGTTTATGAAACAGCTCCGGCAGATGTCGCCGGGCGCGTGTATCAATTCCGCATATCGAAGTACCGCGCAACAGCAATGTACCTGCGCGAGCGTCTGTCCCGACCACAACCCCAATGGCTGCTCCGGCAAGTGCGCGCCGCCGGGCGAGTCGTACCATCAAAAAGGGCTCGCGATCGATGTGAGTCACCCGGGTCTTTCCGACCAACAGGTTTGGGACCTCGCGTCAAAGAACGGACTTATCAACCCGTCCGGTCTCCACTCAAGCGACCCCAATCACATCCAGGCCGGAAGTTTGAACTGCAGCGATTCCGGTTTTACGCCGAATGACACCGACGTCTTCACGCCTGCGGCACAGACCACGACCCAACCTCCCGCGAACAATGTTGGCAACACGATAAGCCGCATGTTCGCGCCCCCGCAATCCGCAACACCGTACGCTCAGCCCGCACCCATCGCACCGGTCAACACAACACCAACGACCGGCGCCTGTTCGCCACAATATATTTGTTCCAACGGCACCGTGTACTATCAGTCCGCATCATGTACTACATCAACATTCCAGGTCTGCCAATATGGATGCGCCGGCACCGTTTGTGCTACCGCACCGGCGAACGGGACCACATCGCAAGCCGCGCAAAATCCGACGATCACGGCTTCCCCGCTCGGGCTCCTGCAACAATTCATATCGCCAGCGACGACGACCTCGACTTCGACCGCAACGAGTGCCCCCGTTTCGCTTAATTCGAACATCTATACGATCGTACAAGGAGAACTCGGTTCACGATCGCAATCGACTTCGAGCGCAAGCAGCTCGTTCGAGGGAACTTCCGGGTACGTGCAACAAACATTTACCGGCAATCCGAGCTCGACTGCGTATTCGAACGCGGGTTATTCGCCGCTCATGTCGCTCTTTATCAATCTGCGGACGACGCTTTCCAATCTGCTCACGTACCTCCAACCCTTCGGCGGACAATTGCCTGTTCAACAGAGCGTAGAATGAACGTATGCGCAAACTGACAGTGCTCGTATTCCTCCTCGTGCTCGGTTCCGCTCAGGTGGCCTATGCGTCATCCTGTCAAAGCGGCAACGCAACGGTGCTGCAGGCGATCCCCGCGATCGCGAAGGTGTTCGCACCGCTCACGGGGGTCAGCTGGCAGGATTTCGCCAACAACCTTGCCGGTATCTGCGCAGTCGAATCAGGCTGCGACCCGAATACCAAGCACGTTTTGCAGAACGGGCAATACAGCCAATACCAGGGCCTCTATCAAATGAACATGTATGAGGTGACCAAGGCGGAAAATTATCTCAATCAAGTGTATCCGCAGCTGCAGCAGATGGCGCAGTCAGGGCAGATCCCGCAGGACGCATGGACCTTTTTCCAGCAGGCAGTGCAATCCGGACGTTCCTCTGGCGGTGACCGCCGCTTCCTGCCCGAGTACGGAGTGATCCTTGGCGCGGCAAAACATATACAGATCCAGAAGCAACTTCAGACCCAATACTCCGGAGACGCCCTCCGGCAGGCCGCCGGCCACATGGTTGCTCAGTTTTCGGGTATCGCGGAATCGCAGATCGCCGCGGGGAATTTTAACGCTCCCGTCACCGGAGTCGCCGGCGACGCGCGTACGGAAGCGGGAGCGTTGAGCCTGAACAGGGTGAGCGGGACGACCCTTGCCGGCGCGATCGAATCCGCTGGAGTGTCCTTCGGCTCCAAGATGGTATGTATGATGACGCAGATGAGTCAGGTGACCGGAGGACTCACGACTGTTCCGAAGCAAATAACGCCCTTCAACGCGCCTCCTTTCATGCCCGGTACCAGTCCTCTCTTGAGCGTGCCATACAGCGGCGTATCTACATTGATGGAAGACGGCATGCTTTCCCCCGCATCCGTGCAGCCGGTCGCTCCGTCCGCGGCCAACTTGCCTCCGCTCAATCCGTACGCTCCGCAAACGACGCCTCCGGCAAGTTACACGTCCGCGCCGGTTTCCGTAACGCCTACGACCACAACGGCGCCTGCGAGCGCGTCGAGCTCATCACAATGCACGCCGCAATACAGTTGCACGAATAATACGGTGTACTACCAATCAAACTCCTGTTCGACGTCTGTGTTCCAAAAATGCCAGTACGGCTGCTCGGGAACGATCTGCGCGGCTGCCCCTTCTTCAGCGACATCGAGCCAACTCTCGGTCTCGAACATCATTTCCACCATGACGGGAAGCGCGACCTCCGCCGAGAATGCGTTCGGCGCGCTTGAGCAGCTCTTTGCAACCTCGACCTCGATCGGCACGACGACGTCGCTTACCGCAAGTAGCAGCCTTTTCAGTTTCGTGCAGGAAGGCACCGCAATATCACTCACGACCGGCGCTACGACCTCAATCGCGGCGGACGGCGAGCAAGGATTCGGCCAACCGACCTTTGCTACGAGCACGTATTCGTATTCGCAAAACGTGTACGTTCCGGCGCGCATTTCCCCGTTCGCACAGATCCTGGCCCAACTCAAGAACGTCATGTACGGTTTCATTTCCTATCTGCAAACCATCTAGCGAAACGAAAGTCCGTATGGTATAGTCTTCCGACGAATGGGATTTACTAAGTACACGACCCAAGCGGACAAAGAACGCGTCCGCATGAATGAAAGCATCCGCGCCAAGGAGGTGCGGTGCCTCGGGCCCGAAGGAGAGAACTTCGGCGTCCTTTCGCTTGCCGACGCGCTGGCAAAAGCCCGCGAATTGGGGCTCGACCTGATCGAGATCTCCCCCAACGCCAACCCGCCGGTGTGCAAGATCACCGACTACGGCAAGTTCAAGTACGAACAGAAGAAAAAAGACAAGGAAGTGAAGCAGCGAGCGAAGGTCACCGAGACGAAAGAGGCGCAGGTGAAGATCGGCACTTCGACGAACGACATGAACATCAAAGCTTCGAAGATCGCCGAGTGGTTGCGCGAGGGCGACCGGGTCAAGATCGACCTCTTCTTGTGGGGTCGGTACAAGTACATGGAGTTCAGCTTCCTCAAGGAGCGTCTCGAGCGTTTTCTTGCAATAATCCCCGAATCGTATAAAATCGCCGACGAGATCAGGAAGAGCCCAAAAGGCCTCTCGGTCGTCATTGAGCCGGATGCCTCGAAATCGGCCAAGGGTCGCTCCGCCTCGGCCGGCAAGCCCAAAGAGGTCCGATCAGTCTCAAAACCCGTTCCGGCGGGAACAGAGGAAACAGGATCCGAACAAACCATATGAAATCCAATAAATCGTATATGAAACGCCTGCGCATCAGCAAGAACGGCAAGATCGTCGCGCGTGCGCCGGGGCAGAACCACTTCAACGCCAAGCGCTCGGGCAGCGAACGTCAGCGACATCACCGCGCCGGTACCTTCCACGCGGCCCTCAACAACACGGCGAAAAGCCGCTTTCTTTCCAAGTAATGTATGGCACGCGTAAAACGGGGAACCCTCAAGAATAAGCGCCGCAAGAACATCCTTGCGCAGACAAAAGGCTACCGCTTCGACCGTAAGTCGAAAGAACGCGTCGCCAAGGAGGCTATCAAACACGCCGGACGCTACGCGTTCCGTCACCGCCGCGCAAAGAAACGTGAATTCCGACAACTCTTCACGCTCCGCATCAACGCCGCATCCCGCGAGAACGGTCTTTCATACTCGAAGCTCATCGACGCCCTCAAAAAGAGCAAGATCGTCCTCGACCGCAAATCGCTCGCGAATCTCGCGAAGGATCATCCGGAAACATTCGCGCGCGTTCTGAAGCAGCTCAAATAGAAGTGCTAGAGTGTGCGCATGGGTGTGGCGCTCGAAACGGTATTTCTTATCGTCGAACTCGGTCTTCTAACGGCCGCGATATTTTTCTTCATGCGTGCCGCACAGTGGTTCGTGTACGGTCGTGTTGACGCTCCGTTCGTGCCGACGCCTACACGATACGCACACATCGTCGTCGAGGCGCTCGATGTTCGGAAGGGTGACACTGTTTATGAACTCGGGAGCGGCGACGGGCGCTTCGTGCTCGCGTACGCGAAATGCGTTCCCGATGCGAGTTATATCGGTATTGAGCGCAATCCTTTTCTTCATGCGGTCGCCCTCGTTCGCAAACGCATCGCAGGAAATCCGCCGAACGTCGAATTCCGGCGCGGCGATTTTTTCAAAGCCGATCTCTCGGGCGCGGACAAGATCTACGCGTACCTCCTTACTTCGGTAATGCGCGAACTCGAATCGAAATTCGAAAGTGAATTCAGCGGACGGCTCGCTTCCCGCGCGTTCACGCTCGCGCAAAAGGAACCTTCGAGCATCATCGCGCTCGGCGATCGCGCCGGCGCGCACGGCCAACACAAGCTATTCGTGTATGACTTCGAATGAGCGTATGCGAAAAGAGTTCAAGGTAAAGACACTATTGGCATGGTACGACTTCTGGGTCGGCTTCTTCTACGACCGCGACAAAAAAGTGCTGTATATCTGTCCGCTTCCGATGTGCGTGATCAAGATCTGGCGGGAATGATCACAGGATCACTTCCGCGTTCTTTCCTGTCGCGCTCCAGCCGTCGTGGTTCTGGTAGACGAGATCTTTTTCTTTTTGCTTTTGGACTTTTTCGAGCAAACGTTCGACGATGGCTTTCGGATCGGCGTCGTAGATGACGTTGCCGTTGGGACGATGTGCGGCTTCGATGATCTCGCGCAAGAATTCAGCTGTTTTCCAATCCCCTTCCAAAATGCCGATCGGGCGGCGGTCTTCGAACGCGACCGCGAACTCGTTCAGTGTGCCGATCCTGCCCGGCCCGATGACGATAGCGTCGCAAGATCGCACCAAGATCAGATCGCGCCCCGAGTAGCCGAATCCCGTGTACACGACGACGTCCATGTAGTCGAGCGGCAATTTGTATGTTTCCACGTGTTCGCGTTCGGTCGCGGCGGGAGAAAACCCGATCGAGAAACCGCATTCATCCTTCGCACCGAGCGCCGCATACATCGGAAATCCGGTCGTCGCGCCCGTCGTGACGATGGCGCCCGCTTTTGCGATCTCACGTCCGAGTTCTTTCGCTTTTTCGAACGCCTCCAATCCGGAATACGTCGTGTCGGCGGAACCGGAGACGCCTATCTTCGCGACGCCGTAGCCGTCCGGCAGTCGGCAAAAATTCTCTGGCACTTTCGCATGGTTCGGATGAAGAACTTTCTTGGTCATTGCGCCCAAGTATACCACTACCAATCTATTTCCACCGAATCCTTTTTTGCCGGAACGACAGCGTCGACACCCAAATATTCCCTGATGCGCTGAGCGAGGAATGACGATGCCTTTGGTTCACCCATAACAACGAACGCTTTGTCGAGCGAATTTCCGGAACCTTCGGCAAAAGCGAGCAGTTGATCACGATCCGCGTGACCGGAGTAACCGGTGAGGGACACAAGGTGTGCACGAACGTTGATGCGTTCCCCGTCAATCTGCACCTCGCGCTGTCCGTCCTGAATGCGCCTTCCCAAACTCCCCGGGGCTTGGTAGCCGACCTGCATGATGATCGCGTTCTTTTCGGGCAGATACCGCTTCTCGTGCGCACGTACCCTACCCCCCGATGACATCCCCGCGCCCGCGATAATCACCTTCGGATCAGGCATGGTATGTATCTCTTGCGAACGGGACATCGATGGTGTCTGCGATAGTGAGGGAAATGCGAATGGATCATGTCCGTGTGCAAACTCCGCCTGCGCCGCAGGGTTTAATTCGTTTTTGTATGCTTCGAACACTGTAGTGACCTTGATCGCAAGCGGCGCATCGAGATACACCGGTATCCGCGCGATCTCGTTCTGTTCCATCATCTCGTTCAACTCAAAGAGGAGCACCTGCGTGCGCTCGATCGAAAAAGATGGGATGAGCAATATGCCCTGCTTTTTCCGCGTGCTTTCGACGACGGACTTCAGGATGTCACGTCGTGCGGCACGATCCTCGTGCACGCGATCGCCGTACACGCTCTCCATCACGAGGTAATTCGCTCCTTCCGGTTTTTCAACGTCGTTCAAAAGAGGCTCGGGCGAATTGCCGATGTCGCCGGTGAACACGATCGTTCTGCCGTTTCGCGTCAGTTTGAACATCGCCGAGCCCAGAATATGCCCCGCGTCGAGCAACTCGACGCGAACATCGCCCATGGTGAATTGCTCGTGGTATTCATGCGTTTGCCAGAGCGAGAGCGCAGTGTCGACGTCATGCTGTTCGTACATCGGCGCACATCCGTGACGCTCCAGTTGGTTACGCATGATGCCGAGCGCATCCTCGAACATGATCTTGCTCAGGTCTTTGGTGGCCGGCGTCGAAACGATCATACCGCGGAATCCGTCCCGCACGAGTTTTGGCACACGACCGATATGGTCCTGGTGCGCGTGCGTCACAAAAAGCACGTCGATTGACTTCGGATCGTACCCGAACGGTTTCAGGTTCTCCTCATCGCATAGCTGTGTCGTCGCGTTCTCACGCTCGAGCGCGCCGCAATCGACGAGTATCTTCTTGTCGCCCGTATCGAGTAGAAAATTCGCGCCGGTCACCTCCCCCGCGCCTCCGTAAAAGGTTATTTTCGCGTTCACATTCGGATTCTATCACTCAAAAGCCCGCCTCAACGGCGGGTCTTCGAGTGCGGCAAGTACGGAAAGCCTGGGTTTGATACCAGGTGGGTTTCCGCAGCAGCATGCCAAGGCATGAAGCAATTAAGAATCCCTTACTTTACCAAGCAGGTTTAAGTACCTACCGCTGAGAATCAGTATAGCAGAACGCGTTGCACGAGAACAATCATTATGCGGTTCCGGTTTCCTTTGGCACAAAAATACCGCTCACCTGCATGAGCTTTTCCGGATCATCCTTTCGAGGGGTAAAGATCGACGGGTCCGACGACTTAACATCATGTTTGCGCTGCATGATCGAGCCCAAGTCCGGATTATGCAAAAGCATCTCACCGACTTCCGTGCCGATCCGATCGAAGGAACTGTAACTGTACTGTTCCCATTCCGAGCTTGTTATCATGACATGCGGCAACGGAACGCCGTTCGACGCGAGGGTTTCCGAAAGCGATCGGACGAACGTCTGCATCATGCAGTCATCGAAAACGAACGAAATGTTCAGTTCGGATGCATTGGGATTTTTGGACTTTTCAGCGTGCCATCGGTCGGTAAGCGCGTTCGCAAGCTCTTTCGCGCTTATAGAGTTTTCCGGTCCGCTGCCGAAGTTATGGCTGAGGTCAAAAAAACCGTAGCCTCCGTGGCCGCGGAAAAAAACCGTGAGCGGGTCCGTCAATTGCGCGACGGCTGAGAGCGTTTGTTTCTTTGCATGCGCTACCGTCTCGGTCGTTGAATGGTATCCGCTAGCGTCGTGTACAAGCGGCGTGGTGCCCCATAATGACGCGGCGGTATTACCGGACGCGCGCATCTTTTCTTTGATAGCATCCTGCAAACCGGCGTTACCGAACCGCGGCGTACCGGCAAGACCTTGCGCTCCGCTCTTAACGCTCCATATCTCATCGGCCGCCACGAGGAGAACGTTGCGATCGAAAAGATTTTCATAGGCGAGTGCCTCGCGTCGCTCCAATATCGAGCGCACTTCCGCTTGTACGTTCTGTACGGTGGGCTCTTCGTGCTTAAAGTGAAGATTGCGCGCGACATAGGCGACCGATTCTTCAAGTTGTATTGGCTCCACGCCCCCGTACTTATCGCTGAGGTCCTTCAAAATATCGAAACGGACATCGGCGGTTTGCATCAAGTCCCGTTGCACACTGGGCTCGGAATTGGGTCCTCGCAGCTCTTCAGAGAGGTTGCGCCAATATCCGGCATCGACTTTTTTCCGATGCACAAGCGGCAATACCAATCCTTGGCTTACCTTGTCGGCGGAGCCGAGCGCCGGATCTTTTTCAAAGTCCGCGTACTTCGGCTCGTTACTATGCGCGAGCAATGCGACCGTGAGGATCAGTTTATCGGGCAGCTGCCTTTTCTCGGCCGTAAACTGCTCCACCGGCAACCGGTTTTTGTCGTCAGCCAATTTCTTCAACGTGGTCGCGGTATCGAGGCCGGCTTGATACTCCGGCGTTCGCGGAAAATGATCCAATGCGTAATTCGTCGCTGCTCCCGAACCCAAAACCACCCCCGCAGCAAGGAGACTCCTTGCGGCTATGCTTCCGCGTTTTTTGGTCTTCTCCCGGTTCTTTTCCTTATCAAGACGATTTTGGATGTGGCCGAGTCTGTCTACTCCCATGCACCTATTATAGACCGTTTCTTATCTCGAATACGTGAGAGGCAGGATTGTGTTCGGGATGGAATTCGGTCGTGTGAACCTTGTCGCCCTTGATCTCGAACATCGCGTGCGGCGAGGCGCCCCCGGGATGGAATGCGGTTGCGAACGCTTTGCCGTTCTCGACGCGGTAGAGCGGCTTGTCGAAATCGGGCCGGCCGCCTTTCATGTCATATATATGACCGTTTCCCATGGCCATGATCGGTTTTGCGGTGTGGAATCCCCCTGCGTGTCCGTAGGCGGTTTGATGCAAGTACTGCATGACCACTAGTATAACGCGGCTACAGAGGCCTATTCGAAGATGCCCTCAAGCTCTTTCGCGTAGATAATGTCCTCGTGTTTGACCTTGTAGTCCACGAGCTCATCCTTCTTGAACCAGTGCGGGATCTCCATATTCGCCTCTTCAACACTTCCGGATCCGTGGATGAGATTACGAACGGCGCGGTCATCAGCGTCCGACATCACGTAGGAATCGAGCACGAAATCTCCGCGTATGGTGCCCATCGCCGCTCCGCGCGGCTCGGTTCCGCCGGTAACTTTGCGTACGAGCTCGACCGCATGCGCCCCTTCCCACACCATGGCGATGACAGGTCCCGCAGTAAGATATTTTTTGAGATTCTTCAGGATCTTCGCGGTGATCTCAAGCGGATCTTCGGAAGGCGGTGTAAGGCCGCGATCGCGGTAGCCCTTGATCGTCTTCTCGCCTGTGACGCGGCGCCAGTTGGGATCGAGCGTGTAGTGACCTTCGACTTGCTCTGCGGTCGGAACGACCATTTTGAGGCCGACCAACTTCAGGCCGAGGCGTTCATAACGCATGATGATCTCGCCCATCAATGCGCGCTGGATCGCATCGGGTTTCAATAAAACGAGCGTTCGCTCTTTTGAGGGATGTTGCATGGCGGGATTGTACTACAAACTCGTCATTGAGTCATTCCGTGGCGGTGATCTTGACGCTGCAGGTCGTACTTGTCCCTGTCGCGTCATAAAACGTGAAGGAGTATTTCCATGTGCCGGGTTTGGAAAACAGAAGCGTCGTGCCCCCGCTCATGGGCCACATATTGAGCGGGTCTTTTGTTTGCTCAACAGCCCCGACGGAGCCCCATGCGAGTAGTACCTGCTGCCCAACTTTTGTGCTAGTGGCGGACGATAAGGCGACGCACGAGAGTGCCTGGCCGTTCTGAATGGACATCATTTGCGCCTCGACGGTAGCGAGCGTCGTCAGGATCTGGAGCGGTGTCTGTCCTATCTGTATCGAGGTATCCGCCAACGCAAACGTCGGAGCCGTGAGCATAAGTACTCCTATAACATATGCGAAAAGCATTTTCATCGAACAAACTATAGCATATTCGGCTTTGTAAAAAGAATTCCCGGATGGCTGGGGCCATCCGGGGTTCGATCGTTACCGAAGCTCTCAGAATGTATGCGGTCGAACTTTCCCTTCCGCGACTTGTCGCAGGACGTTAAGCACGACAAGCAGCCTTCTCACATCCCATCCCGCCCACGTTTGCATGCGAACATTGACGGGCAAATCGGGATGAGACTGCTTCATCAGGAACCACGCTTCCAACAAGAGCGCTTCCTTTGCCAACAACAGTTCTTCTCGAGCCTTGAGATAACGATCTTCCGCCGCTAGGGCGGCCGTTTGATGTCCAATAACGACATCGCATCCTCCTCATGTTTCGGGCATTGATCACACGGATGCAGACGCCCGTTTCTGCAGCCGTGTGCACGATAGCCCGCTTCGACGAGAACGGCAAGATTACAACGGTTGCGGGAAATTCAGATCGGGAGCCGCAGGCGGACGGCTGGGTTGAGCGAATTTACGGCGTATTTCCGCTTCGACTTCCTCGCGCTCCTTGCCGTAGGTCATATAGGAAAGCTGTTTCAGCGCGTCCACACGCGAGTAGTCGAATTGCGGCAAATTCACGCTCTGGATGGTGAAGGGTCTCGCGGGCGTGCCGTTGACGAGCATCGCCGCGACGCCGGTCCTGTTGGGCAGATTCTCCAGATCCTGCGCGCTGAACGTGGGCGCGAACTGTTTTTCGAGGAACTCCGCGTCGCTCGTACCGATGCGCATCGAGATCTTCGTACCGACGTTGCCGATGACCGCATCGCGGATGTCCTCTTCGAGCTGCGCGATGAATTGGTGCGCGACCGTAAGCGAGAGTTTGTATTTTCGGGCCTCGGAAAGGATCGTGGAGATAGAAGGCGTGGCGAAGTTCTGGAACTCATCGATGTAGAGATAGAACGTCGGAAGATCGCCGCGGGAATCGACGCGCGAGAATGCCGCCTGCAGGAATTTTGATACGAGCACGAGGCCGAGCAAAGCGGTGTTTCGGTCGCCGAGACGGCCTTTGGAGAGGTTCGCAAGGAAGATCTTTTTTTTGTCGAGGATATCGCGGAAGTTGAAGGCGGAATGTTCCTGCGAAACGATCGGGCGCATGATGTCGTTCGCGAGGAAGACGTCGAATTTGCTCGTGATGTACGGCGCGACGTTCTCGAGCGACGGGTCGCCCTGCGCCTGCTCCGCGATCTTGCGCCAGAACTGCACGATGATCGGGTTGTTGCACTTGGATAACTTCAAATTGCGGAATTGCGGGTCGGCAAAGACCCGCGGGATCTCGACGAACGTCGAACCGGAATCCGGATCCTCTACGACGAGCTGCACCGCATTGCGGTAGTACTGTTCGAACATCGGACCGAACGCCTCCGGCACGTCGGCGTAGAGTTTGCGGAAAATGCCGTACACTTCGTCAACGACGAACGTTTTCAACTCCGGTCGCGATCGATCGTATTCGAGCATGTTGAGTCCCATCGGGCGCGCTGTGTATGCGGGATCAAAATAGATAACGTCGCCTGCGCGCTCCGGCGGAATGCTCGCGAGCACATCCTCGATATCGTTACCGTGCGGATCGATGAACGCGACGCCGTCGCCGTTTTGGATATCCTGCAGGATCATATTCTTTATCAATCCTGTTTTTCCGGTACCCGTTTGTCCGATGACGTAGCAGTGACGCAACCTGTCCGGCGGCGCGAATTTCACCAACGTTTCGCTCGCACCGTAGCGGTTGACGCCGACCGTGATCCCCTCGTGCGATATTTCGACGGGTGCCGGAGCTTGCTTTGCAAAACTACGTTTGAGCTCGCGCGAGGTCGTCACGCGCTCCGCGGTAAAGTGGAATATCGAGGTGATCTCGGCGAGCGACAGCGGCAAGGCGTAGGACGCGATGAATTCGCGGTAGGTGAATTCACGCAGGAATTGAGCCAAGCTCCAGCTTCCGATCTGCTTGAACGAAAGCGCGTTCCCTTTCGGGTCGTCGTACTGGCTGAAGGGGGCGATCAGGTTGGAAATGATGGAATCCGCACGCTCTTTCGAAGGTGCCGATGCGACAAGGCGGATGATGGCAGGTGCGATGCGAGACTTGATCTTCCGTCCGATCTCCTCCGAAGCGACCTGATCGGCGCTGCGGCGCATTTCGCGTTCCTTTTCCTCCTGCGATTTCGGCGCGAAGATCGATTTGAGCGTTTCGTGCGTGACCTGCCCGATCGTCGTTTCCGCGACAGCGAGCGCCTCGTGCAGCTGCTTTCCTTTTCCGAGCTCCTCGACCATCTTTTTGTAGTGGTGGTTGTAGCGGTCGCCTTCGTTGCCGACGACGATCTGCATCGCCGCCCCTTCGCCGTGTTTCGCGATCTTCGCGAACGCGGCGAGGAGCACGTTCATCGGGTCGTGCTCGAAAAGGTCCGGTGTTTTGAGCGGATACGCGGGATGCTGTGCGAACGTCGCATACGCGCCGGCATGCTGCCCCTCGTAATTGAAAATGTTGTAGTCGCCGCGCTGCTCGCTGATACGCGCGTTGGGAAAGACCGAGGAGATCAGACGTTCCGCGAGCGTTTTCTTTTCGTTCGGTACCGCAAGATACAGCCTCGCCTCCTCGCTGCCCTCGGGCACCGCGATCTCGAGCGAAAATCCCTCGTCGTCCGAGATGAGGGACATCAGGCCCGCATACAATTGTTCGGATGATGAGAGGAGCAGCTCAAGTTTTTGCTGACGCGCTTCCTCTTTTGTGCCTTCTCCGTGTGCCTGCGGCTCTATCTCGAAGAGAGTGAGGTGGAGCGCCCGCTTCACTTTTTCGGGCAGTCCGAAGCCCTTGTCGGGCAGCCCTTCGGCGACGTAACGGATCAATACGCGATGGAGATCGTCCTCAAGATGAGGATTTTTCATACGGGCGACGACCGAAAGCGCATTTCGTATGCCTTTTTCCTGCACGATCTTGAGCAACCCGTCCATCTGCGTGTCGTGCACTTCGGGTTCGAGGTGCAACACGTTCTTCAGGATGTCGTGCTCGGGCATAACGACGGTCTCGTGCAGAACGGTCGCGGCCGGCACTTCCGCATATTCGGTTATCTCGCGCTTGGCGAGACGGTCTTTTTCGAAACGATTCGGCGCGGCTTCCATTTCGCGCTCTTTTTCCGCCACCTTGTCGCGCAAATATTGCAATTCCTCTTCAGGCGACTTGAATTTCTCGGGCGTAGCAGCGCGCGGCCGCTCCATCGTGGCTGGAGGCATCTGCAAATTATATCACTCAAAGCACTCTACCCCTTCTCACGGCACCGATACCGGTCAGTCCCATCGCTAGGAATAAGTAAACGGGGAAAGCGACCGCTGAGAACGTCCATGATCGTGCAGCGACGATCCCCATGAGTGCACTGAACGCTGAACCGAAGTAGCTCAACGCAGATTCCGTCTCCGGATACCTCCACGCCTTCACAAGCGTGGGAGCCGTTGCGAAAGCGTCACTAAGTATTGCAAAGGCTATTGCGAGTACCGGCTGATCGGTTGCGTACCACGATCCGAGTGCGACAAGCGAAAGCGCGCCGCATACGTAGTCGAGCGTCGTCAGACGCCAGTATGCGTTCCGGTTTGCGAACGAAGCTAAAAGAATGGAGAACGGACAGAGAGCGGCAACAAGTACGGTGACGGCCGGCCAGGTCACGCCGCTCGCAAAGGCCGCAATTGCTCCTATAAACGGGGCCGTGCTCCAAAGAAGAAATGTCATTCTATTGGGCTTGGTCTTCCCCCGAACCGTTTGCCATACGTATGTCGAAGTACCGAGTACGTTCACGATCGCCCCGATGAGTACAAGATATTGGCTCATACAAACGTTTTCGCCCCAATATCGCGGCGTATATACTTTCCTTCAAAGTGGATCCGGTCGGCCGCACGGTAGGCTTTGTCGAGTGCTTCTTTGAGCGTTGCCCCGACCGCGGAAACGGCGAGCACACGCCCGCCGTTCGTCAGCAAGGAGGCTCCTTGCTGTTTTGTGCCGGCGTTGAAGATGACGACGTCGGGGATTTCCTCAGCCTCTTCGAGGCCTGTTATTGGTAATCCTTTTTTGTATTCACCCGGGTATCCTCCTGAACAAAGGATCAAGTTAACACAACCAAGTTGCTCCCATTCGAGCGACACGGCTGTGAGGTCGCCGTCTACGGACGCTGCGAGTACCGGCAAAAGATCATTCTTTAAGATCCGCATGTAAAGTTCGCATTCGGGGTCGCCAAAGCGTGCGTTGAACTCGAGCACCTTAGGACCCGATCGAGTAAGGATCAGCCCCGGATACAAAAGTCCTGAAAACGGCGTTCCGTTCTTTGAAAGTTGCTTCAGGATCGGTCGCACGATCGTCGCGCCAATCTCGCTCATTAGTTCTTTGGTGACGAACGGCAACGGATAGATCGCACCGATGCCGCCGGTCATGTCGCCTGTATCACCTTCACCGATCCGTTTATGATCTTGCGATGCAGGAAAGAGCAGAAAATCGTCTCCGGCGCAGACCGCGTGGATCGAAACCTCCGGTCCTTTCAGAAAGTCCTCGATAACGACCTGCCTACCGCCATGCGAAAAGATGTGTGCAAGCGCCGCCTCCGCCTCAGGAATACTGTTACAAATATGTACTCCTTTCCCAAAAACAAGGCCGCTGTTCTCTACGACAATAGGGGCGCCTCGTTCGCGAGCGTACGTTTTGGCGGACACTTCGTCGTCAAAAACCTCGAATTGCGCCGTCGGAACACGCGCTTCCCGCATTAGCTGTTTCGCGAATGCTTTCGAGGACTCTATTTGCGCAGCGGCTTTCGTCGGACCGAAAACCTTAAGTCCGGCGGAACGAAACGCGTCGACGACGCCACGTTCCAGAGCGTTTTCGGGACCGACGACCGTGAGGTCGATCGACTTTTCACGTGCGAAAGCCACTAGTTTTTCGATCTC
>Ga0210396_10000638_pt1 | contig 42984 bp, 39 predicted proteins | sample IncBWH17OmetaG_FD_155466 | JGI IMG/M metagenome (GOLD analysis project Ga0210396, IMG submission 155466) | Forest soil microbial communities from Barre Woods Harvard Forest LTER site, Petersham, Massachusetts, United States - Inc-BW-H-17-O ... | reverse complement strand
AACGCTCTCACATCCACCTGGATGAGCTTGGCTAACTCACGGCTGAGATAATCGACATGGACACCGGCGCCTCCATACGTGGATGGGGGGTATTCGTTTGTGAGGAGAAGCGTTTTCATGGCATTTCAGCGGCTTGATGGTCAGGATACCGCGAAGCGGGCAAAGATCATAGCCCAGGGTTTTAAGCCTGGGTTAGGCGCATAAAAAAAACGCTCTGAAAGTAGAGTCCAAGTGGATAATAGGCACTGCCGGGCGAAATCGACGATCACGCCACCATTGGGTGCCACTTTCAAGACACGTCTCGTTCACCACCTGACCGGGGCTAAAACCTCGAGGTACGAACTACAACCGCTTTGCGGAAGAAATCTGAACCTTACTCCGCTCGATGCTACCTAAAAATAATCGGAATGATCAGAATCGCGACGATGTTCGCCACTTTAATCATCGGGTTGATGGCAGGTCCGGCGGTATCTTTATAGGGGTCTCCGACAGTATCGCCGGTTACCGCGGCCGCGTGAGCGGCAGATCCTTTTCCTCCATGCGCGCCATCTTCAATCAATTTCTTGGCATTGTCCCAGGCACCGCCGCCTGAAGTCATGGAGATCGCAACGAAAAGACCGGTCACAATTGTACCCACCAATACGCCTCCCAGAACCAGCGGCCCCAGGAAAGCTGCGACGATTACAAAAATCACGGGCAGCAATGCGGGGACTATCATCTCTCGTAGAGCAGCCTTGGTCACAATGTCGACACAAGCCCCATACTCAGGGTTTTCAGTTCCATTGAGAATACCCGGTTTGGCTTGTAGTTGCCGTCTCACCTCCTTAACCACCGCACCGGCGGTTTTGCCGACCGCCTCCATACTGAGAGCGCTAAACAGGAATGGTAGCAATCCTCCAATGAAAAGCCCGATAATGACTTGAGGTCGCTCAAGCGAGAAATCCAGAGCGTTGGCGGCATCACTACCGCCCCCAAAGTGCGCTCTCAACTCAGCCACATAAGAGCCGAATAGGACCAGCGCCGCCAACCCAGCAGAAGCGATCGCGTATCCCTTGGTGACCGCTTTCATAGTATTGCCAATGGCATCGAGATTGTCGGTAGCCAGTCGGGTCTCTTTTGGGAGATCGCTCATCACAGCGACGCCGCCGGCGTTATCTGTGATGGGACCGAACGCGTCCAACGAGATGATAATCCCGGCCATGGAAAGCATGCTGGTGACAGCAACCGCCACCCCGTAAAGACCGGCAGTCGAATAACTGAGCAAGATAGCCAACGCGATACACACTACCGGCAAAGCCGTCGACTGTTGGCCCACGGCCAGCCCAGCGATGATGTTGGTGGCGTGTCCGGTCTCGGACGCCTGGGCGATCTTCTTAACCGGGGCGCAGTCCTTAGACGTGTAATAGTTGGTGATAACAACAATGACGCCGGTCATCGCTAACCCGATCAGAGCGGCGAGATAGACTTCGAATGAACTATGGGTCTGGTCACCAATCTTGAAGCTGCTCGGGAAGAGGAGCATTGTAACTGGGAAGTAGAGAATGGCTGAAACGATACCGCTGGCCACTACCGCCTCGACCAGCACTCTCCCAGGTGCTGTGGTTCTCTTGTTTACGTAGAAAATTCCCGCGATCGCTCCGATTACCGATATGCCACCCAAAAGGAACGGGTAGATCACGGCTTCAGGGACCTCTTTGAGGGTCAGGAAGCCGACCAACATCGTACCAATAATACTGATGGCGTAGGTCTCGAAGACGTCCGCCGCCATGCCGGCACAATCACCCACATTGTCGCCAACATTATCTGCGATCGTTGCGGGGTTGCGCGGGTCGTCTTCGTCCAGATGACTTTCTATCTTCCCGACCAGGTCCGCGCCGACATCGGCCGCCTTGGTATAGATGCCGCCTCCCAGACGGGCAAAGACGCTGATCAAGCTCGCGCCCAGGGCTAACCCAACTAAACTACCGATGGCTTTTTCCAGCCCAAAGATCTGCTGACCCACCAAAAAAAAGATCCCGACCGAAAGCAGTCCTAACCCTACGACCAATAACCCGGTAACGGCTCCTCCATTAAAGGCAACCCGTAACGCAGCTTCGGTTGAGCTGGTCGCCGCCTGAGCAGTGCGACTGTTCGATATAACTGCGACCCGCATACCAATATATCCCGCGGCCATCGAACAAGCTGCCCCAATCAAAAATCCGAACGCGGTAAAGAAATCTCGGGTAAACCCAAGCACGAAAAAAATGACCACCGCGATAATGCTAACCGACAAAATTTGACGATTCAGGTATGCCTTAGCCCCCTCTTCGATAGCGCCCGCAATCCGGCGCATCGTGTCGTTCCCAGGCGAATAGCCAACGATCATCTTGATCAGATACAGAGCTGCTCCTAGCCCAATCAGTGCGCAAATTAAGGAAATCCAGATTCCAGTATCGAGGGGGAAGCTAGTGGCTAAGCAAGGAGCAATCATACAGTAGGTGTAAGGGAACAACAGATGCTCAGGGTGCGACATTTTTGCAACCTGAACTAACTATCGATAACAATTTTTGGAGAGATATTCGGTTTTTTGCTAAAAAAACCTATCAAGTTTGGCTTCGCATTGGGGGGTTAAACGGGGAGGGAGGGAAATTCTTACTGCAGCAACGCGGCTACGATCGCTTTCTGCGCATGCAAACGGTTTTCCGCTTGATCAAAGATGGTGTCCGCATGCGCCTCAAGAACTGCTTCAGTGATTTCCTTACCTCGATAGGCAGGCAAACAATGCATCACCAACGCTCCCGGCCGAGCGAGTTGCAGTAACCGTTCATTGATTTGATAGGGAGCAAATTCTGCCAACCGGTCCTGCATCTCAGCCTCTTTGCCCATGCTTACCCAGACATCTGTGTACAGCACGTCAGCCCCGGCGGCGGCATCCTCCGGTGATTGGGTGAGAATTATCTTCCGGCTTGTCAGTTTAGAGCGGATCTCTTCGCGCAACGCATATCTGGCTGGAGCGGCAATCCTGAGCTCAAACCCGAGGTGTTCAGCCGCCCATGCCCAAGATCTGGCGACATTGCAGTCGCCATCGCCAACAAAACAGACCTTGATATCCTGAAGATCTCTCCGCTCAGAAATCGTGAAAAGGTCGGCGATGATCTGACAAGGATGCTCTTCATCAGTTAATGCATTGATCGTCGGCACCTGACTGAAGTGAGCAAAATCTTCAACGTCCTGCTGGGCAAAGGTCCGGATCACGGCGCCATGTATCATTCGGCCAAGAACCCGGGCTGTGTCTTTGATCGGCTCTCCGCGTCCCAGTTGAATATCCTGCTGAGCTAGAAACAACACGCGCCCCCCCAATTCACGCAGACCAACCTCAAAACTGATCCTGGTCCGAGTAGACGGTTTGCTGAAGATCAAAACCCAACTCTGGCCAGCCAGCAGATCGGCGCCATAACGGCGATCTGCTTTGAAAGCTCGAGCATTGTTCAGCAGTTCGATAATCTCCTTCTGATGACACCCCTCGATGGAAAGGAAATGCTTCATGAGCCGTGGGTTGAAATCAGCCGATGGAAGAAAGGAGCGAGCGGAGCGTCAATTGAATAATCTCCAGCGCTTGTTGCACGTGTTCTTTTTCAACAATGAGCGGCGGCAACAGACGGATTACCCTCGGCCCGGCAGGGACCGTCAAAAGGCCGTTTTCCATCAGTTTGTTGACCACGACTTGCGACGGCAGGCGTTTCCCATCGCTCAACTTGTCGAACTCCGAATCGAGCTCCAGCCCGATTAACAACCCTTTGCCCCGTACTCCGCTGATGCCCGGGATGGCGGCAAGCTCGTTAACGAGAAAAGCCCCCAAAGAAGCACTTTTTTCTACGAGATTGTTGCTGAGGATTGTATCTAACACCGCCAGAGAAACCGAACAGGCTAAGGGCGTCCCTCCGTAAGTAGTGGCATGGTTGCCCGGCTGCAAAACATCACAGAGCTGCCATTCGGAACCATCTTGGCGAGTGAATGATTTTGCTCGGAACCAGGCTGCGCCCAAGGGAAAGCCTCCACCAATCGCCTTTGCCCAGCTGACAGCATCAGGAACAACTTCCGGGGCGACGGTTTTCCAGCCGCACCAATTCCCGGTTCTTCCCAGGCCGCACTGAATCTCGTCAAACATCAACAAAAGACCATGCTGATCGCAGAGGCGACGAAGCCCGAATAAAAATTCCGGCGTAGCCGGGTTGATTCCGCCCTCGCCTTGAATCGGCTCAACCAAGATCGCAACCGTATCTTCCGAAATTCCGCGCTCGACAGCACCCAGGTCGTTGAAAGGTAAGTGGCGAAAACCAGGCAACAGCGGCGCAAATCCTGCCTTTACCTTCTCCTGACCAGTAGCGGAGATCCCAGCCATCGTCCGCCCGTGGAAAGACTGCTCAAAAGTGATGATCTCAAAACGAGCAGTAGCAGATTTTCGTTTTTCGTCGTTGCCGTACTTTTTCGCCAGCTTGATTAGCGCTTCATTTGCCTCCGCTCCGCTATTGGCAAAGAAAACTTTTCCCGGCGTTCCGACAATTTCGACCAAACGTTTGGCCAGTTCCCCTTGCGGTCTCGTGAAATAGAGGTTCGACGTGTGAATAAGTCTTCGGCCTTGCCGACTCAGCGCTTCGACGATAGCCGGGTGTCCATGCCCTAGAACTGACACCGCGATCCCAGCGCCGAAATCCAAGTAACATTTCCCGCGCTCGTCCCAAACCCTTACGCCCTCACCACGCTCCAACACCAAGTCGTATCGGCCGTAGGTAGGGGCAACATATTCGGCAAACAGTTGTTTGGTCTCTGGGTGGCTCATGGAAAAAGGGGGACCATAGCGCACCGTGCCTTTGCAAGCAACGGTCGGCAAGAAGAAGAATTTGGTAGGGCGAAAACCTCGGCGTGCCCAGAGTGTTGTCGATTCCGATCGATTGAACCGCGCCGGGTTTGAGCGTGTTGTGGCGAGGACAAAGCTCGCGAGTCAATCGAACCCAAGCCTCTGGTTCGGCGCTAATTCAATGACGAGGCCGCCCGTCAAGTCGCGGCTCAAACCCGGCGCGGAAAGATCACACAGCAAATGGCATCCTCGGCGCACCGAGGTTTTCGCCCTACCGCTTCCTACGGAATGATCTCCGTCCCGATGCCCTCGGCGGTGAACACTTCGGCCAAAAGAGCATGAGGAAGGCGACCATCAATAAAATGGACCTTATTCACTCCCTGTTCGAGTGCGGACAAAGCGGATTGCACCTTTGGAATCATGCCGGCCTCGATAATCCCTTCATGCATCAGCCTCATGCTGGATTCACGGTCCAACCGCGGAATGAGAGAAGCAGGATCTTTCACGTCGCGCATGACTCCTAAGACGTCGCTGACATAAATCATTTTCTCCGCTTTTAGGGCTCCCGCCATGGCGCCGGCGGCAACATCCGCATTGACGTTCAAAAGATCACCGTTTTCAGATCGGGCGATCGGGGAAATCACCGGTACTACCTCGCGCTCGATCGCTTCGCGAATCTGCTCGAGTTCCAAAGATACCACTTCGCCAACGTACCCGACGTCAACCATCGCCTTACCTTCCGGTACCGGTGACAATCGTTTTGCCAGAAATACGTGTCGGCCGGAAAAGCCTTCAGCCTCACCGTTGAAACTCTTTACCGTTGCCACGATGCGCGGAAGGATCACCTGATCTAAAACCTCTTCCACAGCAGCGATGGTTTCAGCGTCGGTAACCCGAAGTCCGTTAACGAAGCGCGGCGTTTTTCCCATCTCGCGCATCCGCTGGCTAATCGCTTTGCCGCCTCCGTGAATTACTACCGGGTTAATGCCAACGGCTTCCAGAAAGACGACATCACGCAACAAGCGTTCAACCAGATGATCGTCCTCCATAGCGGCGCCTCCATACTTGATAACAAAGGTGTGGCCGCGGAACTTTTGGATGAACGGCAAAGCGTCGATCAAAGACTCTGTTTTCTCGGTATCAATTCGATTCTGCATCGCTCTCTCCCTAGAATAGACACCCAGTCACTCGGCCATATTCATTCGGCCATATTTAAACGAACGTATTCGGGCGTCAGATCAGTTGTGAATACCTTGTATTCCGCTGAGCCGAGGTGCAGGTCAACGGTGACCGTAAACTTTTCGTTCTCGAGGATCTCTTTCAGTTTTTCCGGTGGAGTCGAACTGGCCATCCCGTGCTCCACGGCCACAACTCCATCCAAGAATATGTCCAGCATTTCTTCTCTGACCTTCGCTGAAGAGTAACCGACCGCTGCCATGATCCGGCCCCAGTTTGGATCTTCGCCATACCAACTGCATTTTAGTAGATTTGAATTGGCGATCGCTTCGGCCGCTTTTCGCGCATCCTGATAGGTAGCAGCTCCTTTCACGTGAACTTCCACGAACTTGCTCACGCCTTCACCGTCTTCCACGATCATTCGGGCGAGATTGCGAGTCACGAAGTTGAGCCCCTCACCAAACGTTTCGTAGCTTTGATGGTCCGGCGTGAGCGCCGGAACGCCCGCCTGGCCATTGGCCAAACAGATGGCAGTATCGTTGGTGCTCATGTCTCCATCCACCGTGATGCAGTTGAAGGATTGCTCGACGCTGTGCAAAAAAAGGCGTTGCAGCTCTCGCTTCTCGATGGTGGCATCCGTCGTAACAAAACAGAGCATCGTCGCCATATTCGGGTCGATCATCCCCGCGCCTTTGGCGGCCCCTCCGATCCGGATGGTCTTTCCGCTCACTGGAAACTCGATCGCTATCTCTTTGTGAAAAGTGTCACTCGTCATGATGGCCCGAGCGAAGGCAGAACCCGCCTGGCTGTCGAGCCCCGCGAACAGCTCAGGGATTGCCACCTCGATCTTCTCGATCGGTAGTTGCCGGCCGATTCGTCCCGTCGAACAGACCAAGGTCTGGCGTTCCCGCCAATGTCCGTTGTGCCCCACGGCCTTGGCCATGCGTTTAGCGCTTTGAATCCCGGTGGTTCCGGTACAGGCGTTAGCATTCCCGCTGTTCACGACTACGGCTCTGATGTCAGCCGAGCGCACATGACTTGCCGATACCCGGACCGGCGCGGCTTTTATGCGGTTGGTTGTAAACGTGGCGGCTGCCACTGCCGGGACGTCGGAAACAATGAGAGCGAGGTCTGGCCCCGGTTTCGTCTCGCCCTTAATACCGCATCGCACCGCTGCTGCTCGGAATCCTCTGGGCGCCGTGACACCCCCATTGATTTCAGTAAAAGCGAAGGCCATCTCTGTGAATTCTCTCCAATACCTCACAGAGGGCTTAGGATCGAAGACAATAATGTGTTGTTTTTTATAGTCGGAGCGGATCCTATGATTCGAACGGCCGACTCAGAAGGAGCCAAGTGACGGGAGGCGCTGGGCTTTATGGTGGGGCGAGGCTCCCGAATGGCCCAAGGATTCTACCGAAGCGACTGATCGCTTCGTGGCACACCTCGATTTTCGGGAGCCTCGCCCCACCATACAACCCAGCGCCTCCTGACTCCTGGATTCTGACTCCTGGGTCCTTCTGAGTAGGGAGCCGACCGCTACCGGAGTTTAATTCAGCCCCAGCGCCTCGTCCCAGTCCTGCATGACATTTAAGCACTGGATTGCCTGGCCGGCAGCGCCTTTAACGAGGTTGTCCTCAGCTGACATCAAAATGACTTTCCCAGTCCTAGGATCCACTCGCCAACTCACTTCGATGGCATTGGTGTAGGCTACATTTTTCACGTCCGGAAAACTCGGCGGAGGTAGGAGGCGAATGAAAGGCTCTTCACCGTAAACGGAGTTCAACGTAGCGCCAATTTGCTCCTCAGTGATCGGAGAAGAAGGGTCAACGTGGATGGTGGTCGCGATTCCCCGATTCAACGGCACCAGGTGAGGTGCAAACTGGATCTGCACGGTTTCCCCGGCCGCCAGAGAGATCTCTTGTTCGATCTCAGCCAGATGCCGGTGAGCAGGTAAGCCGTAAGGACGCACACTTTCGTTACATTCCACAAACATCAGGCGCGACTCGACGGTCCGACCGGCGCCGCTCACACCGCTCATGCTCACCGCCACGATAGAGGAAGGGCGAATTTGGCCAGCCGATATTAAAGGGAGCACTGGTACCAAGACACTGGTCGGATAACAGCCAGGAGAGGCCACTAGATTTGCTTTCCGGATCCCCTGTCGGTGGCGCTCGGGTAGACCGTAGACCGCGCCAGCCAATAAACCCGGAACCGGATGTTCATGCCCGTAGAATTGTTGATAGACCTGCGGATCCCTTATCCGAAAGTCGGCACTCAGATCGATCACTCGGATACCGGCCTCCAGCAAGGGAGAGGCGTGTTCAGCCGCGACTCCGTGCGGCAAAGCGAGAAAAGCGACATCGACCCGGCCTTTCAGGCGAGCCACGTCTGGTGCTTCGAACTGCAGCTTGCCCAAACTGCTGCGACGATCAAGCCAGGGAAAAACGTCGGAAGCCGATTTCCCAACCGCTTGTCGCGAGGTCAGCGCCACGATCTCGACTAACGGATGCCTTGCCAACCGGCGAACGAGCTCCTCGCCTGTATAACCAGTGGCGCCGAAGATAGCAGCATTCAATTTGTTCATCGGATCAGTCGAGAAAGTGCGGTTATAAAAAGGAGAGCGAAGATCGACTCGAGTGGCCTCGGTTGCAAGGGATTGAAGAAGGAGTCAGGAGCCAGAATCCAGGAGTCAGGAGAAGCGAATGGGCGTATCGGCGAATGGGCGTAGGGGCGTGTCGGCGTATTGGAGGGGAGCCGCTTTGGATCATGCCTAAAAAACCCGCGATATTTGTCTCGGCGCGTCTATGGCCGCAGATCTCCTTAAACAGGCGGCTCCCAGGAACGTCTCAACGCCTGGCAGGTTTATCGGTGCGTTGCGCGGATGAATAATCTCCGAAGCGGTACGCTGGGCACAACATCGCGTGCGGTAATTCCCGGGAGACGCCTGTTTAACACCATTTTCGGGCATCCTCGCATTGGAAAGAATATCACCGGATCCTTAGGACCCGATCCAAAGCGGCTCCCTCCATTCGCCGTTTCGCGGATACGCTTTCTCCTGGCTCCTGAATTCTGGCTCCTGGCTCCTTCAAACAAGCAGGCGCTTGTCAAAAAACCGTCTGGTCTTCCCTCGGGTTATATGTAAGTTCAGGTCCCTTCGATGAGCGACAAGAAAACAGCGCCGATGACCGATCTGGAGCGGTTAAGACACTCGACCGCCCATGTGTTGGCTACAGCGATCCTGCGGATTTGGCCCGAAGCTCAGTTCGCTGCTGGGCCACCGGTAGAGAACGGCTTCTATTATGACCTCGAGCTGGATCATCGCATCAGCCCCGAAGATTTCGACCGCATTGAAGCGGAGATGCACAAAGTTATCCAAGAGAACCAACCCTTTGAACGGGTTCCGGTTGATAGAAAACAGGCGCTCGATCTCGCTAAAGAAGGAGCGTTAGCCGCACTCGGGCCACGCAGCGTACCCAGCAAATTTAAGTTAGATATTCTACAGAGAATACCGGACGACGAGGAGATCACCCTTTATCGTAACGGCAATTTCACCGATCTCTGCGCAGGTCCGCACGTTGCCGCGACCGGAGAGATAGGCGGTTTTAAACTGACTAATGTCGCGAGTGCTTACTACCAAGGGGACGAGAGTCAGCCGCAACTGCAACGGGTCTACGGGACAGCTTTCCAGACTGAGCAGGAATTAAACGAATATTTTGCCCGGCTGGAAGAAGCCAAGAAACGCGATCACCGAAAGTTAGGCCGCGAGCTAGGATTGTTTCATATCGATGAAGATGTTGGCCCCGGCCTGGCCCTTTGGAAGCCAAAGGGAGCGGTAATCAGGCGAGAACTACAAAACTTCATCTCGGAGGAGTTACGCAAGCAGGGCTATACCGAGGTCTTCACTCCGCATATCGGTAAGCTGAATCTTTACCGAACCTCGGGTCACTATCCCTATTATCAGGACTCCCAGTTCCCGCCGCTGGTCGAGCCGGAGGTTCTTCGCCGTTTGGCCGACGAAGGGTGTTCCTGTGCGACCCTGTCAAACATGCTGAAAGACGGGAGCGTCGACGGCTACCTGCTAAAGCCGATGAATTGCCCGATGCACATCAAGATTTATGCATCATCGCCGCATTCTTATCGGGATCTGCCGGTTCGGTTAGCCGAGTTCGGAACCGTCTATCGATGGGAACAATCCGGTGAATTAGGCGGCCTGACCAGGGTCCGGGGCCTAACCCAAGACGACGGACACATTTTTTGTACCGACGAACAGCTTCAGGAAGAGCTGTTCCGGACACTAGACCTGGGGATGCGCGTGTTAAACACTTTGGGTCTGACCGATTTTCGGGCACGTCTTGGTCTGCGAGATCCCGATTCGTCCAAGTATGTCGGCGCTCCGGAACAGTGGGATAAAGCTGAGGACGCGCTTCGCCAGGCCGCCAAGAAGGTCAATATTAAGTGTTCTGAGGAACAGGGAGAGGCGGCCTTTTACGGTCCCAAAATCGACTTTGTGGTCAAGGACGTAATCGGCCGCGAATGGCAACTCGGCACTGTCCAAGTCGATTACAATCTGCCCCAGCGTTTCGATCTCCATTATATCGGCAGCGACAATTCACCGAAACGCCCGGTGATGATTCATCGCGCTCCGTTTGGTTCGCTGGAAAGGTTCTGCGGTGTGTTAATTGAGCATTTCGCGGGTAGTTTCCCGCTGTGGCTAGCTCCGGAGCAGGTCCGAGTGTTACCAATTTCCGATAAGCACCTTGAATACGCTCGCAAAATCGAGCACATGTTGTCGGAGATAGGGGTACGGGCCACGGTCTCTGATACTTCGGACAAAATTGGCGCCAAGATTCGCCTTGCTCAGCTTGACAAGGTTCCTTATATGTTGGTGCTCGGTGCACGAGAAGAACAGGCCGCTAATGTAGCGGTCAGAAGCCGTTCCCGCGGCGACGAGGGAGTTGTCAGTGCGCTACAATTCGTGGAAAGGGTTCAGAGGGAAATTAAGGAAAAGAAACTTGAGTGAGCGAGCTTTTCAGCTCCCAGGCCCGCTCCGCAGGAGATAAAGTATTCAGCAACAGCAGATTCGAGTAAACGGCCGAATTCGCGCTCGCGAAGTGCGAGTCATATTGAGCGCGTCCAACGAACAGTTGGGGGTAATGAAACTCCAGGATGCTTTGCGCCGCGCGCAAGCACTCGGGCTGGACTTGGTAGAAGTCGCGCCCAACGCAAACCCGCCGGTTTGCAAGATTATCGACTTCGGGAAGTATCGCTACGATCTTTCCAAGCAAGATAAGGACCGAAAGGGCACCGGCTCAAAGCTAAAGGAGATTAAGTTCCGCGTTAATATCGACCCGCATGATTATATGATTAAGGTGCGGCACGCCGAGGAATTTCTGGACAAGGGAAACAAAGTCAAAGTCCACCTCCAGTTCCGGGGCCGCGAGTTGAGTCATAAAGAACTTGGGTTCCAGTTAATGCAGCGTCTCAAGGAGGACCTTTCCTCAATGGGGCAGGCAGAAATGGAGCCAAAACTAATGGGCAAGAGCATAGGGATGACGATCTCGCCGCTGCCGGCCAATAAACGAAAGAGAAGGTTTGCACCTCCCACGGAAGAGCTTCCTCCCGAGCCCGATGATGATGATGATTCGGAGGAATGAAACTCTTTCTGTTTGATATTGATGGCACACTCTTGACCACGGATGGGGCCGGTCGCGCAGCTCTGAAATCCGCGGGCAATGACTTGTTCGGATTCGAGGAGGATTTACGGACGATCAGTGTATCGGGAAGCACAGATACCGCGATTGTGCAGGAGGTCCTCCAGCATCATTCTCTGGAAGTATCGACAGCCAATGTAAATCGCTATTTGGGCGGCTACTTGGTGCGGCTTAGACAACATTTAGCCTCTTTGTCAGGAGCAATTTTGCCTGGCGTGATATCGCTTCTCGATGTGCTGGCGCAGGATGGGCAAGCCATCGGGTTACTGACCGGTAACGTCCGCCGCGGCGCTGAGATCAAACTGACAGCTCATGGTATTTGGGACCGATTCGCCTTTGGCGCTTTTGGAGACGATGACTCCGATCGAAATCAACTCGGCCCGATTGCCAAGCGACGCGCGGAGGCGGCCCTTAATACTGAGTTCTCCGGGCAGGATATTTTTGTAATCGGTGACACCCCGAAAGACATCGCCTGTGCCCGGGCATTCGGCGCGGTAGCAGTTGCGGTTGCCACCGGTAGATATTCGCTGGCTGACTTGGGCGAACATCAACCGGGCCATCTCTGCCGGGATCTGGCAGATACGAAAGACCTATTGTTTCGGTTTGGGCTGAGGTAGCAAGGAGCGTCGACGCTCCTTGCTGTTGCCGCCCCTGGGAAAGAATGGTATTTACGTAGCGCCAATGTCTGCCGAAGTCCTGGAATTAAGGGGCGACATCGATCTCAACGAGAAACCGAAAGTCGCAGCTCAGCTCGAGCCTCTGATCGAACGTCAGATCACTGGTATCGTCATCGATCTTTCCCATGTCCCTTACGTAGATAGTTCCGGGCTAGCCATCTTTATCGATGCACTACAACGAGTGCAGCGGTACGGGGGCAGGCTAGCCTTGGCCGGTCTACAAGACAACGTCAGGCTCGTATTCCAGATCTCGAAATTAGACAAAGTCTTCAAAATTTTTGACGACTCCCAATCGGCGCTGGCGGCGGTGAGCGTTCAGCACCAGCAATAAACGGTTTGTTTATCGGTTTTGGAGATCATGCTTCCCTGGTTTAACAGCCCTTTTTGTCCTCTTTACCTGGCTCCTATGGCCGGCGTCACGGACTCCGTTTTCCGCCGCCTATGCAAAGAACAGGGCGCTGACGTCATGGTCTCAGAGTTTGTTTCTGCTGATGGGATCCTCCATCGCAACGAGCGAACCCGCGAGATGATCTATTTCCAACCGGTTGAGAGGCCGCTCGGCATCCAGCTATTCGGCGCTGACCCGGAACGAATGGCTGCCGCTGCGCAAGCTGTCGTAGAATGGGTCGAACCGGATTTCATCGACCTCAATTTTGGCTGCCCGGTTAACAAGGTAGTCTGCAAACACGGCGGCTCGGCCTTGCTACGCGATTGTCCGTTGTTGGAGAAGGTTGCTAGCACGGTCGTCCGGAAGCTTCACCCTTTGCCAGTGACCGCTAAGATCCGCTTGGGGTGGGATCAAGCCTCCATCAATGCGTTGCAGACATCCAAGATTTTAGAAGACGCGGGCGTTCAGACAATCGCGATCCATGGACGGACCAAAGACCAAGGGTATTCCGGCGACGCGGACTGGGATCAAATCGCACGGGTAGCGAACACAGTTTCAGTTCCAGTAATCGGCAATGGCGACCTGCGGTCGGTCAGCGATATCGCCCGGCGGATTCGGGAAACCGGGGTACGCGGTTTGATGATCGGCCGAGCCGCCATGAACAATCCTTGGATTTTTCGTCAGGCGAGAGCGTTCTTACGATCAGGCATTGAGGTTCCAGACGTCAGCGCTGAAGAGAAATGGGACCACATCTCGCGTCATTGCCGGATGGCAGTCGCCGAGAATCAGGAAGAGGAATTTACCATGGCCAGCATGCGAGGCCGGCTCATGGCCTATTCCAAAGGCATGCGAAACGGCCGGAAACTTCGCAGCGAATTGCAACGGGTAACAAGAATCGCAGAACTGGAACAGATCCGTGACTGGCACCTGACGCAGAAGGAGGAAGACGAGTTAGCGGTCGACGCCGTTGAGGCAGCGTAGCTACAAAAATCCCTTTGGTATTTGCTGTCTGCTATTTGGTATACTAGGAGCTTACAGCGAGCAGGTCTGCCATGCCGAGGTGTACCCTTCGTTTTGAGAAAGCGCTTTATCGGGAAGGCGCCGAACGAATCGCCGGTATCGATGAAGCCGGTCGTGGACCGTTGGCCGGCCCCGTAGTTGCCGCCGCCGTCATTCTCCCGCGGAAGTTTTCTCTCCCCGGATTGAACGATTCAAAACAGCTGTCGCCGCAGATACGCGAAGAATTTTACCTGCATCTGTCGACCAGTGAGAAGATCGAGTTCGGAGTCGGGATCGCGTCGGTCGAAGAAATCGATCGGCTGAACATCTTGCGTGCGTCCTATCTGGCGATGGAACGCGCGATTTCATCGCTAAAGGCGGCTCCCGGACATCTATTGATTGACGGACTGCGAGTTCCGATCTTCTCCCTGCCACAGACAGCCATTGTAGGCGGCGACATGAGATCGCTCAGCATCGCGGCCGCCAGTGTCATTGCTAAAGTGACCCGCGATCGTATGATGAAAACGTGGCATGAGGAATTTCCGGTTTACCAATTCTGCGACAACAAAGGATATGGTACACCCGACCATCTGGCATCGCTTCGCACACACGGTCCCTGCCCGCTTCATCGGAGGTCGTTTGAGCCGGTGGCGCAGACTTATTTCCCGTTTGCCTAGACGGTTTCGCTTGCAAGCGCCATTAGCTCCGCACCTTAAGCTGGGGAGACAAGGCGAAGCGGCGGCAGAACGGTTTTTAAAGAAACAAGCCTTTAAGGTCCTTTATCGAAATTTCAGGGCGCGCAGCGGTGGAGAGATCGACCTCGTCTGCCGCGATCGCAAGGAACAGGTCTTGGTCTTTGTCGAAGTCAAAACCCGTTCAAACGAGCTTTTCGGAACCCCTCATGAAGCGGTAAATTGGCGGAAGCGAGCCAGAATCATTCGCGCCGCTAAAGAATGGCTTCGCTTGCTCGATCTCCCTGACGTCCCATTTCGTTTCGACATTGTCGAGGTTGTAGCGCAGCCAACGCAGCAAATCCGCCTGATCAGAGGCGCATTCGAGATGGAGGAAGGCATCTACTCCTAGTCCGCAATCAGCGGAGTTAAGCGCAGTGCATAAAAAACGTCCCAGACCCGCTGACTGCGGACTAGACGGCCATCAAATAGAGGCTTCCGCTTCTATTTGATGGCTTAGAAAGCCCAGCTGACCGGAAAAATTTGAATTTGACCCGTTTAAAACATTTTATTCGAACGAGCACCAGAATAGTCCGGCGTAGCCGGACCATTCTGCCATAGCCTGCATCGCTCACCGATGCCTTACGCATCGGTGAGCGATGCAGGCTGTTGACTATTTGATCGTCGGCCAGGGATTGGCTGGAAGTGTTTTCGCGGCCCTACTCTTGGAGCGTGGTCGATCGTTCGTGGTGGTGGACGATGATCATCGGACTGCCGCTTCGAAAGCAGCTGGTGGTATCATCAACCCGATTACCGGAAAGCGTTTGAATCGTCCGAGTTTGATTGGCGAGTTGCTGCAGGATTCCTTCTCGACCTATCCGATGATTGAGCAGCTTGTGGGGGTTCCGCTCTTTACCCGGCGTAAGGTGCTCCGGCTATTTGTCGACGATGTCGAACAGCTACGCTGGGAAGCGAAACGCCATCTGCCGGAGTACGAACAATATGTAAGCCCAACGTCTCCCGAGGTCCCGACAAACTTGGTCAGCGCGCACGGTGGGTTCGAAATCACCGTGGCCGGTCAACTCGACATTCGCCAATTCATCACCAGATTCCGCTCTCTCTTGAAAGCGCAAGACCGGTTGCTAGAGGCGCCGTTTCGTTACGATCTGCTCCGGATTTCTTCCGCTGCAGTGGAATGGCGCGATATCCGCGCCCGATACGTCATTTTCTGTGAAGGCTATCGCATGACTGAAAATCCCTACTTTAATGCGATCCGGCTCAATCCGGCGAAAGGCGAAGTCCTTACATTAGAGACGCCGGATTTCAGCGATCTACGAATCGTTCAGTGCGGTAAATGGATCTTCCGCAGCCTGTCGGGACAAATTCTCGCCGGCACCACGTATTCCTGGGATCATTTGGACGAGAATCCCACCTGCGAAGCCAAAGATCAGATCCGAAAAGGGATACAAAGCTTTTGCGAGCTCGACTTCGAAGTTACAGATCACCGAGCCGGTGTCAGGGCCGTAACAAAGACTGACAACCGGCCAATTGTTGGAGTCCATCCAAACTGGCCAAGGCTCGCCATTCTGAATGGCTTCGGCTCTAAGGGCGCCCTGCAGGTCCCGTTTTCGGCCCGACAGCTGCTAGAGAATTTGGAACAGAACGAGTATCTTCATTCCGAAATAGCTGTATGTCGTCCATCCCTTTGGAAGTAAGCCAAGTCAGGTTGACCAGGGTCGCCGCCTACTGGGTAACCACAGCCCTCCCCGAAGGAGGGTTCGCCGTAGATGCGACGGTGGGTAACGGGTATGACACCCTGTTCTTAGCTGATCGCGTCGGTAAAAGCGGAAGAGTCCTGGGCTTCGATGTCCAGAAAATGGCGCTGAACAATGCCTCGGAGATTATTCGATTCGCCGGAAACCTCGACCGGGTTCGGCTGGTCCTCGGCTGCCACTCGGGATTGGAGCGAGCGTTAATGGGCTACCCACGGGTCGACGCCGCGATGTTTAATCTCGGCTACTTGCCGCGTGGCGACCGTCGAATTGTGACCAGGCCATCCACCACCATTCCCGCCATTGCTGCTCTGATCGAACGGCTGGCGCCGAATGGAAGAATCACGATTCTGGCGTACCGGGGTCACCCGGAAGGCCCTGAAGAGTATGCGGCGATTCGAGCGTTCCTAGAGCAATCACCGGGTCTGGAAGTGCGAGAGTTGACCGGCAACGCCGAGAACGAGCTCGGGCCGCGGCTTTTTCTGGTGAAATTAGCCTAAACCTGAGAGGACTCGCTGGGAAGCGATTGCCTGTCACTCCTCAAAGGCTAGGGACGTCGCAGAGACAGTCGACTTAGTGGGCGGAGTGGACGCAGTGAACTTAGTTGCTGGGAGCGGGGCTGCGGCCTCCGCGAGGTCTACTCCGTGCACTAAGTCCATCCTGTCCACTCTCTTCCGCACACGCCCTGCGTGCCGACATGTTGACGACTCATCAAGTGAAATTTTTCACAAACGCGTTGACTTCTCTCTTCATTCATAGCAAGTAGATGACGTTAAGTGTTGCTGATGAGGGTTTCACCCAGAGCGAAAGCTTTAGGGTGAGCACAAGTGAAAGGTGAAACCCTTATGGAGCACAAAACAATAGGTAAAGAGGTAATCGGGACAAAGCGGGTACTTACGGTAATCGCCGGGGTTAGCGCGATCGTGAGTGTTATAGCCGCTGTTATCCGAGGGATCGCTGGAACACAGATACACGATTACTCCCACCCGTTAATCGGGTTCCTGGGAGTTTGCATGATCCTCGGTCTGTTCGTCGCACTGTTGGCGCTTAATACGCGTTTGCAGGTTGTTTTCGACGAAGCAGAAAATCGTTCGCTGGCGGAAGACGCAGAAGTATAACTCCGTGCAGGCGACTAAACCCTCCCCCCGGAACGTGGAGAAGAACCGAAATCGAGAAATAACGGGAGGGAATATGAACATTTTACCACTACTGATTGCTCGCAGTCTCAGAAATCCGTTCGTCATAAATAACGATGCAACGGAAAATCGGCCGCAGGCTGAGCCGGAGTTACCGGCGATTGATTTCGCGCAACTGTCGAAAGTCACGCGCGATGATCAGCAGCCTCAGCGCAGCCGCGAGACGTTTGCCGGCAGACCAGCTACTGCAACGATGTAACGAGTTTCCGGGAGCTTCGCCCCGGCGCCGCGATTGTCATAAAACCTGAGCGAAGCAATGCACATCGCGGGCTTATAGGCCAGCCCCGAGACGTAGTCGGGGCTGCTGAGCCCGCCTCTCACGCAAATACACACGCGTTCGCGAGCGAGGCAGGCTCTTGAGGCCATGAGTTCAAAGGTCGTAGTTTTAGGTTGTGCTCCGTCGGAGCAAAGTCTTTGTAGCTGAGACAGCCTCGCGTAAGATAAAGCGTCTATGTTGCTGTCCAGATTCTTAGTCCCATGCCTTTTCGCGTGCTGCGTCGTAAACGCGCGAGCAGATCAAATCCTGGAAGGTTTCACCGTCTTAAAAGGGGACGGCTATGCCTTTGAGCTGAAGGCTCCTCTTGGATGGGTCTTAGACGACAAGGCAGGAAACGACCAAGGACTAAACGTCGTCTTTTATCCGGAACACGCCAGCTGGGATAAGAGCGATGCGGTGTGTTTCGCCCGGGTCCGCAGTTTGGACAGCCACATGACGAACATCGAGGAGCAAGTGAAAGAAACCGTCAAGGCTTTCCACGACAATGGGAGTCCAAAGGCTGAGGCGAAGTTCATGAAGACCTTAACAACGCGAGACGCCAGCAAAGCCAAGATTTATTACTATTCGGGTGACCAATTTGGAAACAACGAGGCCACCGCATACATCCAAGCCAAGGGATCGATCCATTTCATAACGCTTTCGGCACGGAGCTCGAAAGCTTTTCGCGACGCAGTCCCGGCTTTCGACGCGCTCGTTACGTCTTACGAGGACCTGACCAAACCGCCGGCGGAGGTCAGCTCGCTTTTTCATTAGTGTGATTCTCGAGCCACAATGGTTAAGATGGGCGCGGGAACTGCAGGCGCTCGCTCAGACAGGCAGTCATTTCGCGACCTCCGAATACGACCGCGAACGTTACCAACGCATCTCCGAAATCGCAGCCGAGATCTTTGCCCAGCAGGGCGATATTGACGGGTCCAAGATCCGGACAATTTTTGCTGCGCAGTCCGGATACGCCACCCCAAAGGTAGATGTACGGGCGGCAGTTTTCCGAGACCGGAAGATCCTGCTCGTACAAGAGCGATCGGACAACCTCTGGACGCTACCGGGAGGATGGGCCGACGTAAACGACTCTCCTTCGGAAGCCGTCGAGAAAGAAGTCTCCCAAGAGAGCGGTTTCCAGGTCCGGACAGAGCGTCTGCTAGCCGTTTTTGACCGAGCCAAGCATCCGCATGACCCGCCTTTTCCATTTCATATTTATAAAATGTTTTTCCTGTGCGGGATTGAGAGTGGAGAGGCTACTCCGTCGATGGAGACGGCCAGCGTCGATTTTTTTGCCCTGGAGGCCTTACCTCCGTTGTCGCCGTCCCGGATCACAAGTGGGCAGATCCGATTTTGTTTTGAGGCCGGGTTGAACGGGCCCAAACCGGCGGCTTTTGATTAAAACGCCCTGGAACGCCAAATGTTCACCGCGCTTCTCCCCGGGCTCATTATTGTCGCGTTGACCATCATCGCGATTCGCTTTGTGCTGGGGTACTTGATGAGGCCCTTAGGTTTCAGGCGGCCTCCCAGGAAGAACTTCGGCATCCGTACCCGGATAATCCGTGCGCTAGCGTACGTTGTGAGCCACGTCGCGCATCGTCTGCGCTAGGGACAAGTCGTTCTCGTACTCGTCGTCATCCTTTGTCCTCGAGAATTTTGTCGGTCGACTGGTGTATAAATACCCAGCACGCCTGAAGAGGAGCCGCGTCTAAGCGGCCGGAGTTAAAGCCTGTCTTTAAAGGCCAGTAGTCAGCGTGTGTTGGCAGGCGGCTCCGCGAACGGCCCCTGACGTCGCAAATACCTGCAGTCTCCTTGCTTGATCCGAACGATCGAATAGCGCTTCGACAGTTCACGCGCAGAGACGTTCCCGGGACCCGCCTGCCAATATGTTTTGTCTGGCGTAAACGATATGCAGCTCCGAGGACGTCGTCGACACACAACGGTTAGAATCGGCTCCCCTCCAGGCGCTGGGTATTTACACACCAGTCGACCAACAAAATTCTCGAGGACTAAGTCGACGACGAGCACGAAGACGAGAAAGGATGTTCCCCTATCCCTGCAAAAGCAGCCGGGTCGGGTCCTCGATACACTCCTTCACCCGGACCAGGAAAGTCACGGCTTCCTTGCCATCGACAACCCGATGGTCATAGCTCAGGGCCAGATACATCATCGGGCGGATCTCGATCTTACCACTAATCGCCACCGGACGGTCTTGGATCTTGTGCATCCCAAGAATACCGCTCTGTGGTGGATTCAAAATCGGAGTGCTTAGAAGCGACCCATAAATCCCGCCGTTCGTAATAGTAAACACCCCGCCGGTGAGCTCATCGAGCTGGAGTTTGCCATCTCGTGCTTTGGCAGCAAAACCCCCAACGGAGTTTTCTAATTCAGCAAAACTCTTTTTGTCGGCATCGCGAACCACCGGTACGACAAGCCCACGCTCGGTACCCACCGCGACTCCGATATCGTAGTAATGGTTCTCAACCAAATCGTCTCCATCGATCCTGGCGTTCATGGCTGGCACGAGGTGGAGAGCGTCAACCACGGCCTTGATGAAGAAAGACATGAAACCGAGCTTGGTCCCGTGCCTTTTCTGGAAGGTCTCCTGATAACTCGATCGGAGATGCATAACCGCCGACATGTCGCATTCGTTGAACGTCGTCAGCATGGCGGCGTTCTGCTGGGCCATGACTAGCTGCGCCGCAATCTTCTTCCGAAGCGGCGACATTTTACGGCGAACGCTGCGCCCATCGGTAGAGACCGGCACTGATGGCGCTACTTCCTTACGATCCGCAACAGGCGGCGGAACCGGCTTCTGATTCGGCTCCCCCTTCGCTGAAGCTTCGGAGGACAGGTTCTCGATCTCTTTCTTTACCGGTCGCTCCAAATAGTTGATCAGGTCCGGCTTCGTTACCTGACCATGTTTGCCGGTTCCGGTTACTTCACCCAAAGGGATTTTCTCTTCCGCGGCTAAACGACGGACGGCCGGACTAAGTGCAGTTTCTTCCTTCGCAGACTCGTCCGCTTTGGCGGAAGCCGTCGCCGTTGCTGTGGCCGCAGTCTCTTTCGCTGCCGGCTTAACCGCGCCCTCGGCCGCGTCGATCATCGCAACGATCTGGCCGATCTTTACCTCTTCGCCCGCCGCAACCATGATTTGCAGGGTCCCGGATGCAGGGGATGGAACCTCAGTAGAAATCTTGTCGGTCTCCAGAGAAAAGATCGGCTCGCCGTCTAGAACCGCGTCGCCATTTTGTTTAAGCCATCCAGATAAGACACCGGAGGTAATCGATTCGCCGACGGCCGGAATTTTGACTTCGGTACTCATGTTTAATGGCTCAGCTAAAGGGAAAAGGCGTTTTCTACCAACTCTTTCTGCTGACGGTCGTGCCAAGCCTTAGACCCCACTGCCGGACTAGCTGCCCGCGGACGGCCTGCATAAAGAAGCGGGCGTGGCGTCAGACTCCCTAACAACGGCGAGATGTAAGTCCAGCCGCCCATATTCTTCGGCTCTTCCTGGCACCAGACCCATTTCTCCGCCTTGCCCAGCGGTTCGATGATCTCTTCTAAACGCTCGGTGTTGAGCGGATAAAGCTGCTCGACCCGAACCAGGGCAACATCCTTGACCTTGCTGGCCTCGGCCTGCTTTAACAGGTCGTAGTATACCTTGCCGGAGCAGAAAATAACGCGCGTCACTTTCCCGGGCTTATCGAAAAGAGTGGGGCCGAGAATCTGCTGAAAAGAGGAAGCAGTAAAATCTTCCAGATGAGAAACCGCACGCTCGTTTCGCAGCAGCGACTTCGGCGTCATCAGGATAAGCGGCTTCCGGAAGTCTCGCTTCATTTGCCGCCGCAGCACATGGAAATACTGGGCCGGTGTGGTCAGGTAACAAACCTCCATGTTGTCCTCCGCGCAGAGCTGAAGAAATCGTTCCAAGCGCGCGCTGGAATGCTCCGGACCTTGCCCTTCGAACCCGTGCGGTAATAACAAAACGATGCCGCTCGCCCGCTGCCACTTGGACTCAGAGCTCGCGATAAACTGGTCGATCACCACTTGAGCGCCATTGGCAAAGTCACCAAATTGCGCTTCCCACAGGCAAAGCATCTGCGGAAAATCGAGCGAGTAGCCGTAGTCGAACCCAAGCACAGCCGCTTCAGAAAGCATACTGTTGTAAACGCAGAAACGCGCTTGATCCGGGGTAAGATTTGCCAACGGGATATAGCGCTCGCGGGTCTCGAGATCGTATAGCACCGAATGACGCTGGCTGAATGTGCCTCTGCGGCTGTCTTGCCCGGACAGCCGGACCGGGGTTCCCTCTACTAACAACGATCCGAAAGCGAGTGCTTCACCGTAAGCCCAATCATAAGGGCCACCACTGGCGTGTTGAGCGCGACGCCGGTCGAGGAGCATCTTTCGAATCTGGGGCTGAATTCGGAAGCCTTCTGGCACCTTCGTGATGCCATCCACAATCAAGTCGAAAAGCTCTTTGGAAATCTCCGTCGCGGGTTCACGATAGGTATACTCTGGCTGAAAAACCGCCGTTGATTCCTCGAAGCTGCGGTGAAGATCTTTGCGAGACGTGATCTCGCTGGTTTGCACTTCATTGAGAGCTCGTTCCAGCAAACGCCTAAACTCTTTCTCCAAGTCGTCCGCATCCTCTTCGGTCATCACACCGGAAGCCAGCAGCTTCTGTTCAAAAATCTTGGTTACTGCCGGATGCGTTTGGATCGTCTTGTACAACCGAGGTTGAGTAAAACTGGGCTCATCCGTCTCGTTGTGCCCGTAACGCCGGTAGCAGTACATATCGATGACGATGTCCCGTCCGAACTGCTGGCGAAACTCGAAGGCCGTCTTTGCCGCAAATGCGACTGCGATCGGGTCATCGCCATTCACATGGAAGATGGGGGCCTCGATCATTTTGGCTACGTCGGTGCAATACGCGCTCGAGCGAGCGTCCGCCGGTAAGGTCGTAAAACCGATTTGATTGTTAACGATGATGTGGACGGTGCCTCCGGTTTCGTAACCAGGCAGCTGCGATAAATTCAACACTTCCGCCACCACCCCTTGCCCCGCAAAGGCGGCGTCTCCGTGAATTAATAGCGGAAGTACTTTGGTCCGATGCTCCGTATCACCGACGATCCGTTGGCGCGCCCGCGCTTTTCCCTCCACGACGGGATTTACAATTTCCAGGTGGCTCGGATTTGCAGCCAAATGAATCCCAATCTCCGACCCAGCCTCCAAAATCCGGACGCTCTCGTATCCGAGGTGATACTTGACGTCTCCATCACCGGCGACCAAGTCGGGGATATAGTTTTCCGAAAATTCTTTGAAAATCGTCGGATACGACTTCTTCAAAAAGTTGGCTAGAACGGTCAGCCGTCCACGATGAGCCATCCCCATGATGATGTCGGAAACGTTGGCTCCGGGACACGCGCTTAAGATGGTTTCAAGGATCACCATCAAGCTTTCACCGCCCTGCAATGAAAACCGCTTTTGGCCGATGAATTTCGTATGAACGAATTGTTCGAAGGTCTCGGCTTCCATCAACCAACGAAGAAGCTGCTTCTGTTGATTCGCATCCGGCCGGAACGAATCAAGACGGGCTTCGATTCTCTCCCGGACCCATTCCCGAACCTGTTCGTTCTGAATATGCATGAACTCTACCCCGACGGTTCCGGAGTAGATCGCATTCAGGGTGCTAACCAAGTCACTCAACTTGAGCGACTTACCATTCTGAAAGTAACGGGAGGCAACCACAGTCGAACCGAAAACGTCGGCCAAACCGAGCGCTTCGAGAGTCAGAGCCGATTGAATCGGATCTGCATCATTCAGTGGGTCCAACTTCGCCTGGGTGTGGCCCAATATCCGATAATTAGTGACCAGCGCGTCAACTCGATTCTGCAGATCAACGTCGGCCGGCGAGGCATAAGGTGCAGTAGCCGTCTTATGTCCATTACGAGCCGGTGAATTCCCGAGTTCAAATCCTTCGAAGAAAGCGGACCACGTCGCGTCGACCGATGCCGGATCTTTTTTCCAACGTTGATGATATTCGTCCAGCAGATCGGCGTTCCAATCGTTCAAATACGATGTTCTCATATTTTTGCTCTCAGAGAGCAGAGGACCAGAAATTTAAACGAATAAGCAGACTCCCCAAACGAATTTTGATTAAAAATTGGTCAGTGCAAATCGCAACACCCTGACGAAACCCGCTCGCAGATTACCGTGAATGGACACGAATTGACGCGAATAGGAGCGAAAAAGGCCAACCGCAGATGAACGCAGATCTTCGCGGATTTTCCGCGCCGCAACACCATCGGCGGCGACAACGCCAGGCACAGCGCGAGGTGTTGAATTTACTGATTACTGGTTACTGTTTACTTGCTTTACCCGCCCACCAGAGCAGTTCACCCATGAAAAAGTCCTCCCGCGATTATCAACTCGACTTCAAGAATCGCCGTGCCCTCGTAACCGGCGCCGGCAAGGGTATCGGCCGTGAAATTGCTGTCCAACTCCACCGATTCAATGCCCAGGTGGTTGCGGTCGCCCGTACCGAGTCGGACCTAAGAGCGTTAAAGGATGAAATCGGCTGTGAAACGATTATCGCCGAGCTCGGCGACCCGGCCGAAGCAAAGCGAGCTGCCGAAGAGGCCGGCGATATCGATCTTCTGGTCAACAACGCAGCGATCGCGATCTTACAGCCTTTCCTGAAAACAACGGTCGAGGCCTGGGATGCCACCATGGCGGTCAATCTGCGGGCAATCGTGATCATTTCGCAAATCGTCGCGGCCCGAATGATCGTCCGCAGTGTCCCCGGTTCCATCGTCAACGTCTCCAGCATGGCCCGGTTCCAAGCCTTGCGCGATCATGCAGCCTATTGTGCTTCGAAGGCGGGTCTGGATCAGTTAACCGCAGTGATGGCGGTCGAACTCGGGGAATATGGTATTCGGGTCAACGCAGTGAATCCCACAGTCGTTTTGACTGAGATGGGCAAACGCGCTTGGAGCGACCCGGCCAAAGGCGGGCCGATGCTAGCCCGTATCCCTCTCGGCAGATTCGCCGAATGCGAAGATATCGCCAGCGTAGTCTGTTTTCTGCTCAGCGATGCCGCCGAAATGCTGAACGGCCTAGCCCTGCCAATCGACGGCGGCTTTCACACGACCTAGACCGGAGGAGACCCGTAAAAAGTGAAAGGTGAAAAGTAAAAAGTGAAAGGCGGAAGTGGTCTAAAGCTCACGTTAGCCGCTTCCTATAAGTCCTATAGGTCCCATCCAAGGCTGCACCCAAGACGTTCTCTAACCGGAGAGCGTGAACAAGCACACGGTGCCCGCCCCAATCTACTCCTTAGCCGCTCCCATTCGCGTCTCATCCACGAATTGCTCCATCGAATTATCGATCTGGCGACCGGCCCGCCCATGGGTGGCATGGATATACATGGACTTACGGTCAAAGTCTTCTGAACGAGGCGGTGGCATCGAAATCTCGTATTTCACCGGCTGATTGTGGTCGGCGATCTGAAGTTCGGGATTGTAGACGCTGTTGAACTTCCACAGCATCTTCACGAAGTTCGTCTGGCCGCGCATCAATCGAGCCGCCGCCATCCCCGCTGCTTCGCGCAGTGCCGACAAACCAAGATGTTTGATGCTTAATACCCGCTGAGTTTCGACCAGTTCCTTGTAGAACTCGGGCAACGGCAGCCGCGTGGGCATTACGGCATGTTGAATATCGAACAAGCGGTAATCCCGGGTGTTAATATTCCTCAATTCCGTCCGCCAACTCTCCGTCCCCGGGTAAGGCGTGTTGACGCTGATGTTCACGATCTCCGGGATTTCCATACACCAGTCCCGGATCACTTTGAAACGCTCACGGTCCCAAGATGGATCCGCAATGATGTTGATCGCAACGGAAATCCCCAGTGAACGGGCAAACTCCAGAGCTTCGAAATTCTTCGTGAGACTGACGCGTTTACGGAATTGTTTAAGCCCCTCTTCATCAATCGCTTCGATCCCAAGAAACATGTATTCCAGGCCGATCTTACGCCAGAACTGGAACACTTCTTTGTTCTTAAGAAGGATGTCTCCGCGAGTCTCTAAATAGTATTGTTTGCGAATCCCTTTGCTTGCGATCATTTCGCCGATTCGCATCCCATGGTCCGCTTGGATAAAGGCGACATCATCCAATAGAAAAATCCCGGGCTCCCGAATGGTACCGAGCTCTTCAATCACTCTCTCCGGCGACTTTGTGCGGTAGCTCCGTCCATAAAAGGTCCAAGCGCTGCAGAAAACACAATCCCACGGGCACCCGCGGCTGAATTCGATTGAGGCACAAGGATCTAACACTCCGATGAAATATCGCCGGCGGTGGCGCAACAAATCTCGAGCCGGAAGAAGAGCGTCGAGACTTTGCACGAATTCAGGCCTCGGACCTTCGCCTTCCAGGGTGACTACACCCGGGACCTTATGCAGAGAGGCGCGATCGCTCTGCGCCGCTTCGAGCAGGGCGGTCATCCCGGGTTCGCCTTCACCTTTTAAGATGCAATCTACGGCGCCCGCTCCGTGCTCTAATATTTCCTGGGCCGTAAAAGACGCGCTATGACCCCCCACCACAATCAAGCTCTTCGGAAGCTTTGCCCGGGTCGCCTTGGCCAGATCGAGAATTTCCGGAACGTTCGCCAGGTAGTTGCATGAATAAGCGACCGCATCGGGTTGCCATTGATCGATAATGCGGAAGTAGTCTCGCTGGGTTTCCGCCTGCAAATCGATGATCCGAACATCGTGACCCGCCTCCCGGCAGGCGGCGGCAACCAGCTCTAGACCGAGGGGTTCCAGCCGCAGATAGATCTTTGAATACATCAAACAACTCGGATGGACGGCGAGTAGTTTCATAGGCTTTGGTGAAAATCCGCTTTTTCTTTATTCAGCGCAATCAACCGAGAAAAGGTTTCTGTTTTGCGCTCGAGGCATTTATCAAGCCGGTCATGCCGGCGTGCAGCCTCTTGTCATTAATACTTGGCTCGAGCGGCACTCCCCATTATCCTCCGGTCTCATTCGTTTCCCGGCAGCCAAATAGACCTGCCGCTCTGTTTATGTCACTTTTCCTCACGGCTGAACCGAGCTTGTCTCCTGACCAAGCCAATTCACGTGCGAAGAACTACCGAAATAAGGCCTTTGCTGGGAACGCGCGCAACTCCAATTGCCGAACGGTCGTCTCCAATTGCCGAACGGTCATCTCTTAATGTCGATGATCAAAGTTGAACATCTGACGAAGCAGTACGCGGGTATTGTCGCGATAAAGGAGATCAGCTTCGAAGTTGCTCGCGGAGAAATTGTTGGGTTCCTAGGACCGAATGGAGCGGGCAAAAGCACGACCATGAGAATCCTGGCGAGCTATCTTCCTCCGACCTCGGGACGAGCTATCGTGGCCGGCTTTGATGTATTTAAAGATTCGTTGAAAGCTCGACGGCGTCTCGGCTATCTGGCAGAAAGCGTTCCCCTCTATCACGATATGCGGGTCGACGAGTATTTACGCTACCGGGGCACTCTGAAAGGGCTGTCCGGACGAAAACTTGCGGGCAGGCTCGGCGCCACCAAAGAGCTTTGCGGCCTGAAAGAGGTCGGTCGCAAAAAGATCGCCGGGTTGTCGAAAGGGTTTCGGCAGCGAGTGGGACTCGCAGAAGCGATGATCCATGAACCGGAACTGCTCATTTTAGATGAACCGACCATCGGATTGGATCCAAATCAGATCCGCCAAGTCCGTGAATTGATAAAATCCCTTGGGGAACGGCACACGATCCTGCTTTCGACCCATATTTTGTCCGAAGTGGAGGCGACGTGTAACCGAGTGCTGATCATCAACCGCGGGCGAATCGAAGCTTCCGACACACCGTTTAACCTGGTAAACCAGCTACGCACGGCAGGATTGGTGAACCTTGAAATTAAAACCGGGAACGAGGATCCTACCCAATACCTATCGAAGATCCCCGGGGTGAAAGATGTTCAGCTCAAAACCGATGGTCCCTGGCGAAAGGGCTCAATCCGCATCGAGGCAAACTCAGATTTGCGAGAGGAGATCTTTAATCTGGCCGTCGAACGAAAGTGGATTATCCGCGAATTGAGTAAAGAACGAGCAACACTGGAAGACGTGTTCGTGGAGCTTACGCACACGGAAGGTTAGTTGATGATCAGAAGAGTTTTCGCCCTGCTAATCAGAGAGCTGTCTGCGTTTTACTACTCGCCGATCGCATACGTGGTGCTGTTCTTTTTCCTGATCTTGAACGGGCTCGCATTTTGGTTCTCGATTGCACCGCTGAGCCACGGACCGTCCGAGCTCACCGTGGTTCAGATTTTTTTCAACAAGCTTACTTTCTGGATCGCTTACCTATTGGTGTTCCCGGTTATCACCATGCGGTTGTTTTCTGAGGAATTTAAGCTTGGCACTATCGAGACCTTGATGACGGCGCCGGTTCGCGACTGGGAAGTGGTTGGATCGAAGTTCTTTGCCGCGCTTTTGTTCTATCTAACTCTTTGGTTGCCAAGTTTGCTGTATTTCCTGCTTTTCGGCTGGCTGATTAATCGGGATGCCGCCGGCACTGGCGCTCAACTTTGGGCCCCTTATCTTCTGTTGCTAGTAATGGGCATGTTTAACCTATCGCTGGGTTGTTTGGCATCGTCCCTCACGTCCAATCAGATCATCGCGGCGATGATGGCGACGGTCTTGGTCTTGGGGGTTTTCTTTCTGACCATGATCGGGTACGCGATCAGCGGCAGCTCGTCGATGCTGCGCGAAATAACTTCCTACGTCGGCCAGCTTGACCACATGGACACTTTTTCCCGGGGCGTGATTGACAGCCGGCCCCTGGTTTTCTATCCGACTTGTACCGCATTCATTCTACTCGTCACCTATCACGTTTTCCAATACCGCCGGTGGAAGATTTAGTGCCTTATAGAGCAGACCTTCATGCGTGAAAAAGCGTCTCGCCAGATTCCTAGACTCAGGATCGCACTGAATACCGTTGTGCAGATCGCGCTCGCGGCGGTGATTGTTTTTCTGCTGAATTACCTGAGCTTTGAGCGGTTTAAACGGTGGGACCTTTCCCACAATCGCAAGTATACCCTTTCGCCGCTGACTCGGCGGGTCGTGAGCTCCTTGAAGAAGGATCTTAAGATTTACGTTTTCTCTTCACCGCGCGGAACTAAGTCCCCAGGCTCCGAGCTCTTCGCTGACACCGCGGCGTTACTCAAAGAATATCAATACGCGGGCGGCCACCGAGTTCGCGTCGAGACGATTGATCCCTACCTGAATCTTACCCGGATGCTAGAACTGCGGGACAAGTACAAATTGGGAACGAAAGATAGTACGGATAACATGGTCCTTCTGGACTACGACGGAAAAACAAAAAGTATTCCGACGGTGACCCTGGCGGACTATGCCGATGCCGAAGGCTTCGATTCGGACCAAACCCCAGTCATGAAAGACTTCAGGGGCGAACAGCTTATTACTAGCGCCCTGATTCAGTTAACGGAGGAAAAAGAGATCAAAATTGCTCTGATCAGCGGCCATGGAGAGCTTCCGGTAACTGATGATACCGATCTGGGACGTTTTCGTAGCGCACTCGAACACCAGAATATCGTCCTTCAAGAACTCGGATTGGAAGGCATTGATAAGATTCCGAGTGAATTTACCGCCTTGATTTTGGCAGGGCCCCAGTACGACTTAACCGAACACGATGTCGCCGTCTTGCATCGATATTGGGAGGAAGGTGGCCGCCTTTTGATCCTCTTGAATGGACGCGCCAAAACGCCGGTGCTCGATAAATTGTTAACTCAATTCGGCGTTTCACCAGCTAACGATTTGATCGTCTCCAGTTTCCAGACGCAGACGGAAGACAGACTTACTCTCGATGTTTATACGCATTTCCTGGGTGTAACGCCTTTCTTGAAGCCGCTGGCTGGCGTGATTGGATTCTTTCCCGGCGGCACTCGCTCGATCGATGTTAACGAGGCTGGGCTGAAGGAGGCCGGGGTGCGTGCGACCAAAGCATTGTTACCAGCGATCGATTCTTATTGGGGAGAAAAGGACAATTTCCTGGCCAACAGCGCTGACCCGGTTTTTCATCCCGGCGTCGATTTAAAACCGCCACTCACAATTGGGTGGGCATTAGAAAAAGGAGCGGTAGAAGATCAGAGTATACAGGTCCGTTCATCCTCGAGACTGATCGTAGTCGGGAATGCCGATTTCATTCGTGACGAATGCCTGAATCGCTCGGTACCAGACACGAACTTTCTCCTTCTCTGTATCAATTGGCTATCGGAACGGCAGACCTTGCTCGCTATTCCGCCCAAGGAGACGCCTATCTACACACTGGATTTGAAGCCGGGTCAATTGGATCAGATCGTGCTGATTGTTGTAGCCGGTATACCAATGCTGGCCGGCGTGTTCGGCGTTCTCGTCTGGACGGCGCGAAGGCGTTAAGCCATGAAGATAAGCACAACGCTGGCTCTTTTAGTGATCGCCATCGGACTAGGGATCTTCGTTTACATCCTCGATCGTCGGAGCCCGGGAAACCGAGAACAACGTGCTCACAGCGCCTACCTGGTGGACCTCGACCGGGACGATGTTACCCAACTGGAGATTGAAAACGGCGACACCAAGACTCGCTTACTGAAAACGAACGATGGCTGGCGGCTGACTGCACCTGTTGTTGACCGAGCTGATTCCAAGGTGATCGACACCCTTCTCTATTCGACGCAATTTTTGAAAAGGGATGATACCCTCGGCAATCTCGGAAAGGGTGACCAGAAGAGGAACTATCTAAAGCAGTTCGGTGTCTTGAGGTCGCGCCTAATCTTGCGTTGCACCGGAAGTAAAACGCACATCGAGCTCCAATTTGGAGGAGAGACCGCGGTGGAGGGTTCGTGTTATGTGCGTATCGATTCAAAAGACGAAGTTTTTGTTGCTGACGATGATTTAAAAAACCTTATCTCCAAACCCCCCGATTCTTTTCGAGATCATCAGCTGACTCCCTTTCTTAATCCTGAAGTCGACCGGATTGTTCTAACTCAAGCTGCCGGCGAGATCGAACTAACCAGGCAACAGGACCAGTGGCAGATTGAGCGGCCGATAAAGGCGCGCGCTAGCCAGGCGGCGGTTAATCGGATGCTCAAGAAAATAAGCGAGACACCGGTGCTTCAATTCCGGGACGAGGAAGGCGGCGGAGAGCTCGAAACGGAGAATTCTCCAAGCGCGATTACACTTTTTTCCGGGCAATCCAAAGTTAAGATTGCTTGCGGTGCTCCCGTTTCCAACCAGCCTGGGCACATCTATGTGCGAGTGTCGGACCGGCCTTCCACCTTCATTGTGGACGATAGTTTGGCGCAGACCTTGGAACAAAAACCAAATGACCTGCGCGATCGCAGAATTGTGCGCCTCAATTCCGATTTGATTGACCGAATTAACATCACCACCAAAGGACAACCGACCGCTCAACTGAGTCGAAAAGAGGGGCACTGGATGATCTCGGACCAGAACGACGCGCCTGCAGACACTGACGCAGTCGAGCATTTGTTTAATACACTCAACTCAAACGACGTCAGTGGTTTCGTGTCCGACAGCGCCAGCGACCTAACTAGTTATGGCTTGGATACACCCGCCTTGAAATTCGCGTTTAGCTCTTACTCTTCGGAGAACACGGCTGAAGAAAACGCGGGAGAGACCAGGATCGCCACCCTGGCCATCGGTCGTCTGGAAGGCGATAATTACTATGCTCGCGTAGAAGAGGAACCCTATACCGTCGCGCTACCCAGACGAATCGTTGAGGAGCTTCCGACAAATGACTTCAGCTTCAGGTCTCATGAGATTCTTAATCTGCCGCGAAGCGATTTAGCCTCCGTTGAAATCACAAAAGATGGGACAACGGTCGTATTAACCCGGAACGAAAAAGGGCAATGGATCGTCCAAGGGCAGAACGGTTCTCAGAACGATCTCGCTATTCAGACCTTTCTTAATACTCTCAGCGGTTTGCAGGCTACGGCGTGGGTCTCGGAGAAAAGCCTGGCCCCCGAACCTGCGATAGAAAAAATTGTCATTCATAGGAAGAGTGACCAAAAACAGATTGTTCTCCAGATCGGCGAGAAAGCCGCCGAAGGCGACGAATACGCCACCATTTCTACACTGCCGGGTACGTTTTTAATCCGTGCGTTAGACTTCCAGAACTTGATGGATTCCTTGGTGCGTTAAGAGCCTAAGATTGGTGGGGCGAGGCTCCCAAGCCTGACGAGGCGCAAACCGCCACCAATCGTTCTCGTAGTCGTCGTCGTCCTCGTCCTCGACAACCACACGGAGTTGCCCCGGTCTTACGCCCAAAATTTCTCATGTCGTGGAAAAGCAATGATGGCAACTGCTGATTGAATAAATCGAGGACGAGGACGAGGACGATTCAGCGCTTCGCGCCTGTTCGGTCCGGAGCCTCGCCCCACCACTCACCTCTCACCTCACCCACGTTCTGCCAAATACGCGGTTACGATTCCCCCCGTCAACGGTCGAGCAATTGCATCCACGAATCCCGCTTCCTCCATCAAGGCGGTCATCGCCGCGCCTCTAGGAAAGCTTTCGATGCTATCTCCAAGATACTGATAGGCTGCGGGCTCGCCGGTCAGCCAGCCGGCCAGCCGAGGGAGGACGAAATGTAAGTAGAGTCGATAGGCGGGTAGCAAAGGTCCGGACGGTAGCGAGAAGTCCAATATAACGACGTGCCCACCCGATCGGATCGTCCGAGCCATTTCGGCGAGCGCGCGTTCCAGGAATGCCATGTTCCTCAAACCAAAGGCGACGGTAATAACATCGAACGAAGCATCCGCAAAAGGTAGAGCCAATCCGTCCGCGACGACTAGGTGCTCAACATTTCGCTTCCCCGCCACTTTAAGCATGGGGATACAAAAATCTGCTCCAACCACGAGGGAGCCGGTATTCGTTCTCGCCAATTCCTCAGCCAGGACCCCGCTCCCGGTCGCTAAGTCGAGGATCCGGCCAGGGTTCCATGTAGCCACCCGCTGACAAACGAATTTTCGCCAACTTCGATCCAGACCAAGACTGAGGACCTGATTAGCGAGATCGTAGCGCGGCGCCACACCGGCAAACATCTCTCGAATCGATTTCGAGTTGGTCGCAGAAAAAGGCGATGGCATCCTGGTTAGTGCTCACGAGAGGACTCGAACCTCCACGGGTTGCCCCATACGGTCCTGAGCCGTACGCGTCTGCCAATTCCGCCACGTGAGCAAGGATGCGAATACTAATAGAAAAATTAAAGATAGCAAATACCAGATAACGAAGGGGGCGTTGGCTAGGATGGAGCGGCTTTTCCTCCGATCGTAGGCGTTTTCGATAACAAGCTCCGTAGGAGCGAAATCTTTATAGCTGCCCCATACAAAACAACGGTCAGCTCCGTAGGAGCGACATCTTGTTCCTACGTAAGGGCAAAGCGTTAAGTCTAAAGATGCCGCTCCTACGGAGCTCGCGGCAAATTTGGGTACCGATGGCTATAAAGATTTTGCTCCTACGGAGCTTGGACTTACCAGCCAATAAACCATAGCGCTCCGGCGAAGCCGGGCCCATAGCCTAGCTCAGCCTCATCGGCATCAATACATACAAGAAAGCGCCGTGGATCTTAATGACTCCAGGACTCATCTCGTCGATGAGATCCAAAAACACCTCGTCGTTCGGAAGACTCCGAAGCGGCGCCATTAGAAATTCGGGGTTGAACGCGATCGAGAAATCCTTGCCCTTGTACATAACTGGCAAGGATTCTTTAGCCTCACCGACGTCGGGAGTCACCGCCACAATATCCATGTTGCCTTTGCCGAATATCAGTTTCACCGAGTTCGACTTTTCGCTGGCCAGCAACGAGACCCGCCGGACCGCATTCAAAAACACTTCTCTCTCCAGGGTGATTCTCTCTTTCGCTTCCGCCGGGATTACTTGCCGATAATTCGGATAGTTGCCTTCTATCAGCTTTGAAACCAAGAGCGCGTCGTTCAGCTCGAAAGCGATCTGGTTCTCGCCGATGCTTACCTTGACATCCCCTTCGTCTTTGACTAGCCGCTGCAGTTCTAAGACTGCCTTAGTGGGAACAATGACATCGATTTCCTGGCTGCGAGGAAACTCCAACTCGAGATCAACCAGCGCCAGCCTCCGTCCATCGGTCGCGACGGCGGTGAGTTTGTTCTCCTTGAAGGAAAAGAGGATGCCGTTCAGGACGTAGCGGGTTTCGTCAGTGGAGATTGCGTAGGACGTTTTGCGGAGCGCATCCTTAAGATCTTTCTGTGCGATCGTAAATTCCTTAGCGTTTTCGAACCGAGCCAATGGCGGGAATTCTTCTTCGGGTAATCCCAGGATCTTGAAATAGCTGGAACCGCTGCGAATGGAGGCGAGATTCTTAGTATCTACTTCCGCGTAAATCTCTGCGGCCGGTAACTCCCGAACAATCGAGAATAGGCGTCGCGCCGGCAAAGTCGTGGCTCCAGTCCGTTCCACATTGGCTTCCACGCGGCCTCTGACGCCCACATCCAGGTCAGTAGTTGTTAATCGTAATTCACCTTCGACGGCCTGAAGCAGCACATTGGACAAGATTGGTAGAGTAGTCCGCGTACTGACCACATTCTGAACGGTGGAGAGACCCTCGAGTAGCTTGTCCTTACTGACGCTAAATTTCATGGTTGAGCTTTATCAAATCATGCGCGAAGTGGCTCCGCAAGTTGTTGGCGATAAGCGTGAGGACGCAAAGAACCAGAATCTAAATGCGGAATCCTCTCCGCTGATTAAAGAAAATTTACAAGAAGGTCAATCTTTCACAACGAGGGAAGGCTGTGAAGATGCGAGAAGCGACTGTCCGCGGGAATAGGATCCGGCGGAAAGCGCTGAAAGAATCCCGGTAGGGATGAGCTCCTGCTCATCCGCATTCGTCTCAGGTCCGGGGCGATATCGCGGGCTCTACGGATGAGCAGGAGTTCATCCTACCGGGCTATCGCTCCAGTTGGCTGGTTAGCAGAAACACCAGCTGACGAATCTGGTCCTCGCGCCCCATCCGGTCTTGCACCGTCTTGCAGGCATGAAGAACGGTCCCGTGATCCCGGCCCCCAAAGGCATCGCCGATTTCGTTCAACGAAGACTTGGTATGCCGGCGGGCCAGGTACATCGCAACTTGCCGAGGAAAAGCAATGTTTGCAGGACGCCGTTTACTGGTCATATCTGCCAGCCGGACGTCGAAATGCTCTGCCACCTTGCGCTGAATTTGATCGATGGTGATCATTTTCTTGGCCTCTTCTTGCAGGATATCCCGCAGAAGCTGCTCCACGACTTCCCTGGTCACTTCGCGTCCACTCAAGGATGCGAACGATGCCACGCGCATAAGAGCGCCTTCAAGACGACGAACGTTAGTCCGGACTCGTTGGGCCAGAAACTCAAACACATCCGGCGCCAGCTGGACTTGGAGCGACTGCGCCTTCTTGCGCAAGATCGCCATCCGAGTCTCGATATCTGGCGGCTGCAGCTCCGCGGTCAACCCCCATTCAAATCGAGACACTAGCCGCTGTTCGAGATTGGCAATTTCACTTGCCGGCCGATCACTGGAGAGAACAATCTGCTTTCTGCCGTCGAACAAAGTATTGAACGTATGGAAAAACTCTTCTTGGGAACGCTCTTTGCCGGCGAGGAAGTGGATATCGTCAATTAACAGCACATCCGCTTGCCGATATCTTTTTCGGAATTTGACCAATGTATTATGTTGAATTGCGTCGATAAACTCGTTGGTGAACTTCTCGCTCGATAGATACATCACCTTGAAGGTCTTCTTGCGGTCTGCCACCTGCTGACCAATCGCCTGCATCAGGTGCGTCTTCCCGAGACCAACCCCCCCATATATAAATAACGGATTGTAAGTTTTGGAGGGAGACTGAGCCACCGCTAGTGCCGCCGCGTGCGCGAACTGGTTGTTCGATCCAACCACAAACGTATCAAACGTGTTCCGCGGATTCATCCCGTGAACCGTCGCCGCGTCCGGATCTTTATCTGCCGCTTTGGCAACCTTCGTCTCGGGTTCGGCACGACGCTCCGGCTCCGCCAAAATTGGGCCGGCCGGTTGCTCAGCCACGCAAAACTTGATCTCGCGCTCTCCACCGAGCACCTGCATAGCCGCAGCCTGCAGCAACTGCAGGTAATTACTCTCGATCCAAAGCTGATAAATGGTGTTCGGGACCTGGAAAATCAACTGCTTGTCGTCCGCATGCGCGAGCTCGATCGCCGCAAACCATCGTTGAAATGCGTCCGAGCTAACATGAGGGCGAATCCCTGCTGCAACTTCTTCCCAGGTTTGTCGAAAGCTCTGTTCTATCGGCATTTTATCCACATTTATTTCGCCCATTCCCGTCCTACCGTTGATGACATTTCCTTCCGTGAAATGACCAGCAAATCTTAAATTTAGAGAAGTCGGATGATTCAACACTTGAACTAGAGACCCGCTAACTCCCTGTGGTCTAGAGGGTTACCGTTACCGACGCCCGGCCGCTGATCCTGCACACCGGTGTACGTCACCGTTACATCCAACCCGTTGTCTCCCTCCTTCCCCCTGGGGTTGACCATTGCTCAACATTCTTATTCACAAGTTATTCACCGCTGCTTTTCCGCCATCTACCGTCGAGCGATGGATAGACTACTTACCACCTGAATCAGCGGCAAGAAAAAATTCGGTCCTACCATGCAATATATTTTCTCCTGCCCTCAACTCCCGCTTGACGGACCTCAATCGCCCCTCTCTCTACCCGATTTTCGCCTCATCAATACGCTGCAACTGCTCTTTTGCCCTCTCTAACTGCTTTTCCGGCGTCCGAAAAACTGAACTAACCAAGAAACACACCACACAACCGATGAAAACCCACCAGGAGAAGGCCACATTGGGGAAGCCTGTGGGTAGCCAACCACCAAGATTGACCCCGGTTAACTCCCATTTACCATGCTGTACAAGCTCACCAACATCTAACCAGGGCACTTCTACCCGTCCTACTATCAAAACCGTTACGATCGACACCAGCATAGCGACGATGTTAGTAAGATCCCTACCTCGAGTCTTGGTTAACATCCCTACCAGAAAGACACCTAAGAGCGCGCCATAGGTGTAGCCGACGATCCCCAAAGCGATGGGGAGAATCGTCAATTTCGAATCCTGCAGCACGTTGTTTGCCGTCACCGTCGCCACCAAAATCATGAGTGCGCCAAAAACCAGAGTCGCCAGCCGAGCCGCCCAGACAGCTGATTCAGGGGATTGGTTGCGCGCGAAATAGGGCAAGTAAAAGTCTTTGGTGAAGCTGGTGGCCAGCGCATTCAACGCCGCGGAGGTCGAACCCATCATCGTCGCAAAAACCCCTGCCACGATAATGCCCCTGATCCCGATGGGCATCTCGGTCACAATGTAGTGAGCAAAAACTTCATTCTCGGTCGCCGGCACCGCCAAGCTCGGGTTAAGATGATAATAAACCCACAACAAAATCCCGACCAACAGGAAACTGATCGCAATAGGGATGTCAGCCAGACCACTAAGAATTAGCGAAATCCGGGAACGCTTAAAATCACGGGCAGTTAACATTCGTTGTACCATATCCTGATCCGCTCCGTGAGTTGACATGGTAGAAAAAGTAGAGGCAACTAGCGCCGCCGCCAAAGTATACGGCTCTTCCAGAATCGACTTCAAACCGGCCCAAAAACTATCAGGGTGATTAATGCCGCTTTGAAAGAACGGAGGGATCCCTCCTAACTGTTCTTTCACCGTATTTAATCCTCCTGGGATCTGAGCTAGAATGAGGCCTATTGCTAACAAAACCGAACTAACCATCAAGGTGGCTTGAATCATGTCCGTCCAGACGACGGCTTTAATTCCGCCAATGGCCGTGTAGATGGTAGTTAGCACAGTGACGAACACGATTCCCCAGAAGTAGATCCAGATATCGATAGGCGTCCCCGGGAACAGGTATTCCCAGACTACTTTGATGATCGCTCCCCCCAGGTAAAGCCGGACCCCAATTCCCAGGATACGGGTCACCAGGAAGATCCCGCTGGCCAGGTTTCTGGTTAAGGGCCCAAATCTGACCTCGAGAAACTCGTAAATACTTTGGACACCGTAGCGATAATAAGGGCGGATAAAGGTGAAAGCGATGATAATGCGGGCCAGGACCGTACCGATCGCCAATTGGCCGTAGATGAAGCTCCGGGTTTTGAAACCCTCGGCAGGTGTGCCCAAAAATGTGACCGCACTCGTCTCGGCGGCGATGATCGACGCCAGGACCGCCCACCAGGGGATCGAGCGGCCACCCAGCGCAAAATCTGTCAGGGTCCGATTTCTCCTGCCCGCCCACAGCCCGATTCCGACGATCCCGAAAAAGTAGAGACAAAGGACGATGACATCGACGGTTAGAGCGAAGGGGCTGTGCCCAAAATCGGCCATAGGTGTCGAGTATCGCAGATTTCTTTTCAAATTCTGCGCTTTAAGTAGACGCGAAAGCGTCTATTCAAGCGCATCTAGCCGGCAACGCTTGCCCTTACCCGGCGGGTCGCTTTTTGCGGCTAACCGGGAACCGCCAACAGCCTCGACGCCGCCTCAGGCAGAAGGTTCTTAATTAGAACCCGCGAATTCCTGCCGCTAGTCTCATATTTTGCCCTGCGAGCAACTGGGAGTACTTCTGGTCCAGCTTCCGAAAAGCCACCTTTCTGCTGTAGGTAGACAAATGCTTGTGTCGAAAGAGCAAATAGCCGCTCAAAACCGCGCTCACGAGCCAGATTTTCTACAAACGACATCAATTTTCGGCCCAGCCCCTGGTTTTCGCTCGAACGGCTCACGTAAAGACAAGCTAGTTCGGCCATTTTCTCAGCCGGATACGGGTAGATCGCCACGCACCCCACGATGTGGCGGTCGATCTCCAAGACCCAGTAATCATCGATATCCGCCAGAATTTCAGATCGGGTCCTCCTCACCAACTCATCATCACGAATCGACTGTTGGATCAAGGAAACAACTGCCCGCACATCCTTCTTATATAGGCGCCGGATCTGCTCGTACTCGTTGGAGTAGATCATCGTCCCGATTCCGCCGTTGCTGAAAATCTCCGCTAAGAGCGCTTCGTTGACGTTGCCGTTTACCAGATGGACCCGGGGTATCCCGTATTGGCACGCTCGCACCGCGTGCTCCAGTTTGGACATGAGATTCGTCGAGAGCTCGGCTTTCTGCTTCCGGATAACGTCCGCCACCTCGGCCGAAAGGATGTGACCAATTCTTTCCCCGTCCAAAACCAACCCGTCGTGAGCGGATAAATAGATCAGCTTAGTGGCGTGCAACGCCTCTGCGATCTCAAGAGCAACTAGATCTGAGTTAACGCGAAAGGTCCGGCCTTCACCATCAAACCCGAGCGGCGGAACCACGGGCACGAAGTCCTCCCTCAACAAAAGCTCCAACGATTGAGTGTCGACCCTCTCGACCTTCCCCGAATATTGATAATCAACCCCATGAATGATTCCCGCCGGATGCGCGATGACACAATTCGCGTACGCGGCGCGGAGATCCACCTGGGTTAGGCCCTCCATGATCTCGTTAGTCAGCCGTATCCCCACATCGATCGATATCTGGAGAGTGGCTGCGTCGATGACCCCTGTCCCGTCATTGTTGGAAATAGGGGTGCCTCGCTGGGCCGCGGCTTTTTCGATCTGAAAAGCTGCCCCGTGCACTAGGACAACTTTAATGTTCAACGACCTGAGAACGGCAATATCCAACAAAATGTTGGGAAAGTTTTCAGACTCTAAGATCTCGCCGTTAATCGCAATAACAAAAACCTTGTCTCGAAAACGCGTGACGTACTGCAGAATGCCACGGAGCTCTGGAAGTTTCATTAGCACAGGGACTGAACGCCTGAAATTAAAGGAGTCCGACCAGGCGCTCAAGGGATAACGCCTTAGCAGATGGAACCACCAGGTCGGCGGCCGATAAATCTTGGCGCTCGCTAAATTGGTTGGGTATAACGATCGCCCGCATTCCGGCCGCCTTGGCAGCGCGAGAGCCGGGCTCGGAATCTTCCAATGCAACCGAGAACGCAGGCGAAACCTGCAGAGTCTCGGCCGTCTTGAGATACACATCCGGCGCCGGCTTAGGATTGAGCACCATGTCTCGAGTCACAATCGCACGGATGAAACTGCGCAGCCCCAATCTTTCCAGGCCGTCATTGACCCATCCAAAACCCGAATTACTGGCCACCCCTATAGCGATGCCCGCGTCAACCGCAGCCAGCATCAGCTCGCGGATGCCAGGCAATACCCCTTGTTTGAGCGTCAACTCCCAGTTCCTGGCATCTCTTCTGGGAGCCAAATTTGGCCAATCCAGCTTTCGTCCAAGCAAACCCTCCAGGTGAAGTGCCGGATCGAATCCACCAACATAACCGGTAGCGCCCCGCCAATCATCGAGCGTTAGCCTTTGACCGAATTCGGCATAGAGCTCGTTCCAGCTGTCAAAGCCGGGTTTCTCGGTGTCTACAATGAGACCATCGAAATCGAATATGAGCGATTGCAGGTTCAAAGCTCTTGCTAATTCACCCCAAAGACACAAAGGCCACAAAGTTCAGACCAAGTCTTAGTCCCTTCTTTGTGACCTCTGTGTCTTTGTGGTAAAATTTTTCGCTACCTTTTAAGCTCCTCCTCGAAGAGCTCGGAATCGGAGAAGAAACGCTTTACCTCAATCGCAGCATTTTCGGGGGAATCCGAGCCGTGAATCACGTTCATCATCGCGTCTTTGCCCAGGTCTCCTCGAATAGTCCCTTTGGCGGCCTTTCGAGAGTCAGTGGGTCCCATGAGATCGCGGACCTTCTTCACCGCGCCTTCGCCATTCAAAGCCAGGGCGATGACCGGGCTTTGCTGCATGAACGAGCGCAGTTCGGGGTAAAACGGGCGATCCGCAACATGGGCGTAATGTTCTGCCAGTACTTCTTCGGACAGCAGCAGCATTTTGCACCCCACGATATCGAGTCCGGCTCGCTCAAACCGGCTAATGATCTCGCCACTATGCTTTTGCGCAATACAGTCTGGCTTTAGCAAAACTAAAGTAGTTTCCACCATAGGTATGTGACAGCCCTATCGGTACTCTCAGAATGACAAATGACAAATGACAAATGACAAATGGCCGTCTTGACCGCTCCTGGCGTCGAGAGGAGCCGACCCACGATTGGAGGGGAGCTGCTTTCGCCCGTAACAATTAAAGCGCCATAGATCAAGGGCTATGGTCGACCCGGCCTGAAACCGTGATAAACAGGCGGCTCCCCTCCAGGCTTCGCCTATTTACAGCCGCGAAATCAGCAATTCTCTCTGAAAATGCAGCTTACCGAACCCGGATGAGCAGGTCCCGTCACTTTGCTATGGCGCGCCCTCGCCTAGCGTCTGTCACGTCCCAAAACTGGCCGCGACGTAGGCCTTGCGGAGTCGGGAGCTCATCCCTACCGTCCGCCACTGGCGCGACAAGTTTTGGATTCGACAGTAGGATGAGACCGAGCCGAGGCTAATAGCATTTCGGAATACATTATTCGCATGCCGCATCACCCCGATAACGCGCAATACCCCAAAGACCAACGCCTGGTGCGAGAGTTACCTATTAACGAGGTCGCCTTTGGCGGAGCCGGCGTCGGACGGGCAGAAGGGAAGGTGATCTTCGTACCTTTCACCGTGGATCAGGAAATCGTCGATGTTAGGCTTCATACGGTCCGTCGCAGCTACAGCCTCGGGCAGGTCAAGGCCATCCGTCAGCCTTCACCTCACAGGATCACTGCGCCGTGCCCGTACTTTCAAACTTGTGGAGGCTGCGATTATCAACACATCGCTTACGGCCACCAACTCGCCATCAAGCAAAGCCAAATCGAACAAGCATTGCGGCGAATCGCCAAGCTGTCTGCTTGTGACGTACGGCCGATCAAACCAAGTCCAAAACCATTTGGTTATCGCAACCGCATCTCGGTTCATAGCGACGGCGAGAATACCGGGTTTTTCCAGAAAGGCAGCCGCAACGTAGTCGACATCTCAAACTGCCTACTCGCCTCCGAGACCGTGAACGCAAAGCTTCGCTCTTTCCGGGAAGCTCGGCCGGTGGCAGGTGCACACGCCACCCTGCGCGAAAACGAAGAAATCACCACCTTCTCCCAAACCAATAACGAGGTTGCCGAGCTCCTCATCGAATTCATACAAAGCCGCGTCAAAGGAGCAGTCCTGGTGGATGGTTACTGCGGAGCCGGTTTCTTTTCGCATCGCTTGGCGGTTTTGGTCGAAAAGGTGATCGGAATTGACTGGAGTCAACCGGCTATACGACAAGCTCAACAAACGGCCACCGCAAACGAAACCTATCTGTGCGGTGAGCTTAGCGAATTACTGGACCAGGTTCTGGTCGCAGAGACTCCTGATACCGTGATTGTCGATCCATCCGCGACCGGCCTCTCCAAAGAAGTTATCGCGATACTGGCCAGCCGTGTCCCACCAACCCTGATCTACGTCTCTTGCAACCCCGCGACCTTCGCCCGCGATCTACAAAGTCTCGCCGACCGGTTTCGGATTCAGGAAATTCAACCGTTCGACATGTTCCCGCAAACCGCCGAGATCGAAGTGGCTGGTGTCTTGGAAGGGATTTAATACCACACAGACACAAAGAACTCAGAGAGAAGATTAATCCTAAAGGGCTCTTTCATTGCTCAGTCTCCGTGTACTCTGTGCCTCTGTCGTGAAATTTCGAAGATATCGCCTGAACTGCGGCACGTTGCCGAGGCTCAAGCATTCAACACACTCGCGTTAACCCGGTATCCCGGATTTCGCGCTAACCCACACTGCCCAGTAAGATCCCGGTTAGGAAAACTAGGATCCCGCCGAGGACAGCCTGAAAGAGGGCTTTGAGCAAAGGAGTATCCATGTACCGTTTCCGGATCCAGGCGATAGCAGCCAGCTCAATTGCCACCACGGCAATCGCGATCCACATCGCAATATAAAACTGCGGTATCAAGAACGGTAAAGTATGCCCGATGCCGCCTAAGAAGGTCATCACCCCGCAGACGCTTCCGCGAAGCCATGGCTGCCCTCGGCCGCTGATCACGCCATCATCCGAAAGAGCCTCTGAGAACCCCATGCTGATTCCGGCTCCCAAAGAAGCGGCCAGACCGATGATAAAGGCAGTGTAGGAATTATGCGTGGCGAACGCAGCTGCGAATACAGGCGCCAACGTTGAAACGGAGCCGTCCATCAATCCAGCCAGGGCA